>WNFL01098187.1_pt1 | contig 13505 bp, 10 predicted proteins | sample 5400361 | NCBI WGS metagenome assembly WNFL01 (sample SAMN13153351, study PRJNA577476) | soil metagenome | isolation source: 40 cm soil on Douglas fir-dominated hillslope | place: USA:California | collected 2013-09-17
CTGCCACGCTAAATCAATCAATCAATATTCGAGAAATCTGTCAATCACAGGCGCACAACGTTCAGGAGAATCAAGGCCGAACACGATGTGAACATGCTTTCGATAAATACAAAGGAGCAACCACATACCATACACACATTCTCTTGCGCCATATTACGGCAAAAGGGTCCATTCGCACAGAGCCAAAGAAAATATCCATATATAATTGATCAAAAATTTGTGACTGCACTAACGTTCTCATGTCATTGTAAATAAACTACGTTCCACCTATTTTGTCCGCGGAATTCCGACAATGATTGCCCCCCAAATTACTAACGCTGAAAATCCATAGAGTCGAAAGTCGAGTTCGGAACCGTTGTCAATCTCCCGCGGTGTGCGTGTTTGTGGGTGCCTACACGCGAGGCACCGGCATGTCCATAACAAAGGATCGGCACACGGCACAAACAGAACCAGGCCTTTTTCTGAATCCGCCCAATTAGGATTTCCAGATGTACATATATAGATATATATATTGAACATTCTGATTCCCTTTTTCCCTTTTTTTTTTTTCGCGAGCGAGCGCACGTGGGTGTACGTGTGTGCGTGTGTACCAGTATCCCAATTTGGCATAGATCGATCGCGCGGCGTAATGGCCACTCCTCCCACCACCACCGTTTCTTTCATCTCACCTCGCGGTTGCCTCGCGTCTCCAAGGACGTGATTTGGTATCTAGCTCTAGCTGCCCCGTCTCTCCCCTCGAGACTTTTCCTGCCAAGGTACCTGCCTGTTGCCTGCTACCTTGCCTGCTACTACCCTACCTTGCTCCCCGCACCCGCGGATTGCCCATCTCCGCGAAGCAGCGTGATGCAACGTGGTGAGCGAACACTAGCCAAATGTGCGGGTCGACATCCGACGGAGGAGAAGATCAGAATTCGTGGGCATTTTGCTCACTCTCGTATTCACCCATTCACCCATTCACCCAACCCACCTATTCATCCATCCGTCCTTCCATCCATTAATTCATCCATCCATCCATTAATTCATTCATCCTTGCCTCACCTGTCGTTTCGTGTTTGTGCGCGAAGTTCCTGGTATCACCGTGCATGCAATGAGGATGCGGGAACAAAAAATGCAAAGATGGTAAAGGTACTGTGAGAAAAGGAAAACAAATGTGTCAGGTTGGGAAGCCATGAAGCCATGAACGAATGCGAGACGAAATGAGGGCAAGAAACGACCTGTGCCGTTTAGGTTCACTCGACGGAAACAGGTGCGTTGAGATTTTGGTTTCTTTTGTATATTATCTTTTGGTTTTTTGGATAGCACAGCTTGCCCTGTACATCCGTGACGGTCTCCTCTTGTCGATGGGACTTCCCGAGGAAGGTGGGGCAGAGCCATTTAGGCCGCCCCAATATTGTAGGCTCGTGTGATACGTGTTTCATCTAGCGCATGTTGCTAGTTTGCCAACAGCAATAATGCCGCATGCTGTACCATGCCTGGTTTATTGGGGAAGTAGAAGGAAACTTAGGACAAATTGTTCATTCGCTTGGTGTAACGCTCTGTTCTCCCCTCTAACAGGAGAAAATTGATTTGCCACCACTTGAAGTGGTGTGCATGACTGAAATGAGGGTAATGCGGGTGGTGTGTTTCAATGTTTGAAGTAGGCAGTCCAAAGGATGGCATCAGGTCCGTTTGTACTTGACATCCTCTTTGCTTTGCCTTGCCCCACCGGTCACCTTGAATCCAATACCCGCCCTCTCTCAACGGGACATGACCACCCGAGTGTAATACCGACATTCAACAGCATGGCATCCACTTTGGGTTATTGTGAATGACGGGTATACAACGACAAGTGTATTGGTCGCTTCTTTATGGAGCCTGAGTCGGGTAGTTTCTGCAGCTGTGCCTTTGAATACCAGCGGTAGCCATTGATTTGGTTTCATACCGGCTCGGGAGACGGACATTTCCGCTTTCCTAAGTACTACTTTACCCTATGCTCCGCACACGGCGGATCTGGGAAGCATATTAAACGGAATGTATGATCTAGATGCACTCGCTTGGTCTCAGTTTTCACTAAGACGTCTTACCTGTTCTGAATGGTTGGCGTGTTACGTGCCAATATCAGCTATATCCCAGTCCCGCGCCCCATGTCGTCACGTGACAATATTTTCTAGAGTCCTCACCGGAATGTGGCTGATGGATCAACATCCTTTCGCCTTTCAAGTATCCCACTGGGCCGAAATTGCTATTACAAGCCTGGGAGACCCTCTTCTATCAACCCGCTGTTTGCCGCAGGCCCATCTTCGCTCTTTGTTGACCGATTATCAGCCTTTGATCAAGATCAACTGTATCGGCATGAGAATGAGATGCGATGCAATACTAGTAGTATCAATTGCCCTATCTTCCAGCTAGAAAATTACGAAATATACTGGGTATGGTGCCACCACTCATTCACGGAACCTGAAAGTGCACCGCATCTCCCCGTGGACAGAAGGCCGTCACTCATTTGCCACTTCTGGATGTGTTCAATGTTCTCTATCACCTGACCTTTGCGATTGTCCAGTAACACGAGATGCTGAACCTACGCTCGAGTCTTCCCTACACCTGGATACTCATCGAGCACACGACTAGCCTAGCTCTTCGTTCCATAAATTATTCATTGCTGGCCGCGACATGCACTACCCGTCATGCGTCAGACGGCATGGTCGTCGAACTCATTCAACCACACTACGTGATTCACATCCTGGCCCGTGACTTCCCCCCCGCGGCGGTGCGCCAAATATAATAATAGAGTATGCCCTCATGTTCGGATTGGTTCCAAATGGGTACAAGGGCCGCTCGGATATTATAGCAACGCTAAAGGCTCTCAAGATCCGGTGGCTGCAGACATACAGGGAAGCTCCCAATATTATGGGTGAAACCAGGGCTGGGCAATGGCCAGCGTTTACTCGGTCGTTCAGCATTTACTCGGTTGTTTCACCGGCATGATCCGAATCATATTTCATACCAGGAACAGGAAAAGGAGAAGTTTGCGCCATGGTGTTCGGTTCGTTTGGGGTGTTGGTATCGGTCTATCGGTCCGTATGGGGATCAACAATATGATCCAAGGCACCCCATGATGGGGGACAATGATAGAAAGATGGGCCCGAAAGGTATTGATATTGTGTTGGAGCCGAACCGGGTTGACAGTGATCCGATGGCGTCACGTGGCCGACGCGAAGCCGAGCGGGGGTAGCCCGCCGTAGCTCTTGAACACGCTTTAATGCAATATGAATACGAGTGCAGCAATGGCCACCAAGTGGATCACCTATAAAGCCTGTTTTCCTTAGTTCATAGTTTTTACCAATTGAACTCCTCACGTTGTCCCACATCACGGCAGGGTAGATTGGGAAGACAGCTACACGCTTTTCGCACCCGTGGCCACAAGTCGCTGATATTGGCAAACAATGTTCAGCTTGTTGGGTCATTGAGGAAAAGTGAATGAGTACCGACGAGAGCCCGATACACTCAGACACTTTCAAAATTCGCATTCTTATCAAGGGAGCGCCCGAGGCAGCTACACCAAGGGCCAAGTCGGGCCCAGCAGTCACGCGGTGGCAGCTGTTTGGTAGTAATCAGCTACAGACATTTCAGAAATAGCGCCTCCACGATATTTGTCAACAGAAATCGATAAAGTGGCTTTCTTGAAAAATCCAAACTTCTCATATTTGTTCTGAGAAACGTGCTGCGTACATGCAAAACCACCGACGAAGCAGAGTAACTGGAGCCGAGTGAGCATGCTGACGACCCTGACTTTCCAAAGGAGTTAGTCGGAAATTGGCCTGCGGAGTTGGGCCATGGACGGCAGAGCGAATATGCCACGCTGCATTGGATTTGATGAATTCGAGGCCAAAGTGTGCTGTATGACTTAAACGGACAATTGTCATTGAATGGTCCGAGTGAGCAACCACGCGCTGATGTGACCGCGCCCGTGATGGGTTCTGCCTGGGTGGCCCATCATTGAATAAATGTTAGGTGATACATGCCACATTTACCACGATTCCAGGTTCGTTGCAAATTTCCAATCAGTATACCCACCTTGTGATTTAAACCCCTTCAACAACTCAATAGTAGCGGATTGCCGCACGGACTCTTCTATTTGAGGCATGTTTGCTTGCACTACTTCGACTTGAGTGCCATCGAATTTTCTTCGTGGAGTAACTGAATGGCGGATCAAGGTGGCCGCGTACGCAAGGGATCCTTATATGGAGTCCCACATGGGCGTCGATAGAGTTAGGGGAGACCGATTCGCAGGATGAGATCGATGATGAACGCGTAGGGGGGTAATAAAATTTGAGGTTAAAAAAGAAACCGCACGTTCGGTCGAATACTGGCAAAAATTCCGAAGAGGATTCCTTGCAATTTAATCGTTTGTAAGTCATCTCCGATGATACCCTTCGAATTCTTGACAAAGATCGGCTACCAATCACTTCAAGGCTAAAGGTAGCGGCATTCATCTGTCAGTTTTATCTTTTGTCCCCTTCTCCAATAGCTGTACCGACTGCAGTGAATACTGTATACCATAAGAGGAACACCGACTAGTACTATCGTAATGAGAGGGAGGCCTACCCCAATATTAGTCTCTAGCTCAAACCTTCTGTTCCCTGTCATCTGACTACCCCATTTCAGTGTTCTACTTTGTCACCAGCACAACCTTTCCACTGTACATTGGTAGTAACACCTCGCTCACCTTGACATTGGCACTACATTCCATCCATTCCATCCATTCACTCTACATTATGGAGAAGGATGCTTTAAATGAGCAAAAAGATTCATAGCTCAGGGATGCCCTTAACGAGGACAAGATGAATCTATTAGTGGCGCCATGGCCCAAGTGATTGACTATTCGGTGATTGCTTACTTTGAGACAAGGAACTGATGCTAGATCAAGAGTACCCTCCAACGTCCCCCTGTATTCTGACTAGGTAGATTTGGTGCAATTACTTTGTCACCATCATCCATGGCAATGATTTATCTAGAATGAGTCCTGTTATTGCGTGGGATGCTAAAGGTGAATTGTCATAGGCTACCAAACACAGGTGGATGAAGAATCTACACATAAGACTGCAGGATATCAAAATTGCAAGCGGCCTGTATTGGTACATTGACCTAAACGCCCAGGTTGGACAGTCCCCAGGCACACATGGTTACCAGAATTATGGTCCAAATGACTGAGACCAGAATGTGAAGCATGGCCCAATACCGGTGAGTTGTGAAGTGAGGATGATGTACTGCTTGAAGCGGCGCCATCCTAGTGGTTGCGGAGTAGTGACCTGCCTCACGAGTGAGGAGCCGGGGTGGCTTGTCCCGACATGGTCAGGTCCAAGCCCCCCCGGTTGGGGAGCCTTTTGCGGCCAATACAAGTTATCGAAACATTAAATTTGTCCAGTACTGAAAGGAGTGAAAATAGTTGTTGATCCATCTGGATATAGTTCTGAAGAAGAGCAAGCAAAAACCGGAGCAATTTTTGGGGGGCAATCTTTGGTCCTAGCTATCGAGAATCCCTCTTGTTTGGTCATATAAAACGGGAAACTCAATTCGAAGCATCTTCATGTGCCACTATTGTTGATATCACTCTTCATAGCTATGGAATAGATATCCCTAGTAATTGTTAGGTTAATGATCTTTATGAAGCATGCTCGCTGCGCAAGATAAAATATTAATTAATGAGAGGAATTATAGTTGAGACATTCACGAAGAGTATGTACCATCTCCCCTAAACATGTGTGATTCGCATTTTCTCACTCTGGTGCTCGGACAGGTCGATGACTTTCACACCTCGTCCCTGTCGGAATATCCAATCTCTGAGCTTAGTCACAGCCCACATGATAAGGTAAAGAACGATTCCTCCAACAGCGATCCCAACGATATATGCCGCGAGGTGGCCTGTTCCCTTGGCGGGATCCAAAAAACCATATACTGTGGTTTGAATCATGAGGCCAAGAGCTTTGCAGAGGATTAAAGTGTGACCAGGGACGTACCATACCAGTCCTGGATGCGGTGAACCATATATGCGAGACCCAAGTAGAGCCCGAGCGTGACCACGCACGGCAAGAGGTAGCCCCATGGCATGGGTACACGACCAATGGCTACTTCAACCACTGCAAATACTGTATTCAGGGCATGAAAGCTAATGTTGTTCCAAGCTACCGCAGGGATCAGTCGAATGGCCCGTAGTTCAGGAGAAGATACGAACAATTCAGTGGGTCACGAAAGGTACCGTCGTCTTTGAGGATTGCCCAGTAAACGACCGTGACGAGAATAGCTAGATGGGGGGTTCAGTGGAACGCTGCAAATTCGAAGGTGCAAACGTACGAAATGTAACAACAGTGCAATAAAGGTAAAGGTGCATGGCTTGAAGAAACTTGCCCCACTTTTGAAGGGGGTACCACAAACCTTGAGAGGTATCCCCATGGCGAAGGTGCCGTAGGTTTATCGTGAAGAAACCCGTGTGGAAGGCTGCGGCACAGAAGTAGGCGGCGAGACCGATATATGAGAGGTGGGTAAAGTACACATAGTACCTGCAACATGGATATTTAGACCCGGTTCATATCGTTGTAGCGCTACAGCGAGAACAGACTCACCGGTCTGCGGGGTCACGGTTAACCTGTAGATCCAAGATTAGGTAGACGATGTTGGAAGTCAAGGAGTAAACCGCGAAAATCAATCTGATGAGAAAAAGCCAAAACGGCGGAAGAAATCCAGATGTGACGAGCCGGTATTGCGCATCAAACGGTTGTACAGCCAACCCGAACCAATCATGTCCTTTAGCCATATTTTCCAGTCTCCCGTTCTTGCTCCGCCCACAGGACTACTTAGGATTCAGGGCAAGGGTGCTGTTCAAGTGGTGGTGGCATATCCAGCGGGCGCCTAGGTGTCGCATCTTTTGTCTTGAGGGCGACCCACCGGACAGGCCGTCGTAGGACAGATACATCATCTGTCTCGCAAGTCTGTCTGGATGACACAGCACTCGCGTTCTACCCCCGTTCTGCCCATTGTTGAGGTTTCCGCGAGACCGCGGGCACGACGAAAAAACCCGTGTTTGTTTGTTGGCGCCTGCTATAACGTTGTTGGCGCCCGTTATAAACACGGCCATATACCATGCGATGCTCCGGGTTCCGGGCGTATAATCCTGTTTCAATTGGGGCTTGCAACTGCATCCCAAATTCGTACCCCCCTTTCCGCCACAGCTCGCGACCCGTAGGTCTACGACTCCACAAGATTCCTGGGCTGTATTGAACGAGGTCTGGGCACGAGGAGCATTGTGGAGCGGTGCGGCGCTGGTAGGCTACTTAAACCACAACTCTACCCAGAACGTTTTCCAGCGCGGGGTGCAAGCGGTACTACTCTTACGGTTGTTTATTTGGTTTATCTATTAGCTGGACCACGGGAAAATAGGCTACTGCTCGACGCAGGATGGCGGTTTCGGGCAGCTGTTCTCTCTCTGCTCGCATTTAACACTCGGGATGATCCATACCACAGGGTATTGATAAGGTAATCGTCTAAGTGTGTACCACGAGCCGAGGTCAGCTGTGGGCAACTGAAGTCGCGATTGTCAGGAATCGGAGCCTCTTGGATCGGAGGCGAGACGACGTAACCTCCGCGTACTACATTCAGGATGATTTGATACCTAGTACGCTGCTCTGTCATGGACCCTTTATTTTTCCGCTACGATGTATATAATGGATTCTTCATAGCTCACGAATTGATAACCTATACAGTACTGCAAAGTCAAAAGCGATGAGTCAAGAGGTACTTGAATTTGACGAAACGAGATAAAATTAGGAGACTTGTATAAGCACAGTCAAGAAGAATGGTTTTTGCTGTTGCATGATCGTGGTTTCTGGACGCTGGGACCGGCTCTGCTGCGACAGTTTTGACCTTAGCAGTGGTGCGCTGAGCCTTTCAAGATGAACCAGCGCTTCCAATGAGTAGACTGCTCAATGTTGGACCATGGCCCTCCTTGCGCGGGGAGGTCGGTAGTTGAGCCGTAACGCAGCATCTCCTATCCAAATATGCTTCTACGCTCAAGGTGCCTGACGTTTCTATCATCGTTTATGTTGTTGGGTACATGGAGATTTCCTCATGCGATGGGCTATCATCGATTTGCCTCGAGATATCATACTGGACGACTGTGTATGCAATATAGAGACTATCTAGTGTACTTTAGCTTTATCCAGCCTCTGAATGCCGTGCTGCGTTACGTAGAGGTGTTATAGTACGAGGAGCCGAGGGAAGGGGTTCTTGGTGAGATAAACAGGGGAGATTCAGACTAAGGGACTAGAGTACCAATGTGTACAGGATTTATAGGATTGTACACAAGCGTGAACGCATGGTACGTTGTGTGGATCACGTAAAGGACTCGATGAAAGGGACGATACAAATCACTAGAATAAAATGGGTAGAAGAAGTAATGCGTAAGCAGAAGTCTACAATCTCCTCTCTCTGATCCACTCTCGCCCTCTTCTCCTCCCTCTCCTCTCCCTCCTATACGTCCGAATGCACCTCCGCATATGGCCGAAACACACTAAAATGCATGATTAGTTGGTGCTGCATTTCTTCCACATGCCTTGGAGGTTTAGGGAATGTGTGGGACATGAAGTGGGCAGGGTGAGTTGATGAGAGGATAAAATTGTGAGCGATTGCAACGGGAAATGGTAGAATGTTTCGTCCTCCGTAGCCGACGATTGAAGGTGGTGCTGATAGTTGTACCGCCGGCCTAGGAGATCTCGAGGCCAACAATAAATTGCTTCGTCGACCACCTGATGTGTCTAGGCACCACAAGGTACCATCACGGTATATCCCTTTCGCTAACCTTCAAGGAGGGGTATAAACCTCGGGTGTCATTAAGTCGGCTCGATAACGAGAAATTCGTCTGAGTGAAGATTCCATGCCCGCCCTCGACCATTGCAGGACCCCGACAAGGCGAACAAAATCTCGAAGAATTATGGAAGCATCGCCTTACGAGCTTCCTGGCTCAAATCGAGATTGCATCTCACTTTCGAAATAATAAAGAACCCTTATTCCAACTATTGAGACCCATTATCTACTCCACTACGAACTTGTGGGTAGAGTAGTCCATTGTTGGGGGTGTCATTGACGTAGCAGGCAGCATCAAGGATGTAGCCCCCAGAAAGAATTCTAGTGATCTATTTTGGCCAGGTAGTTTGGGTGCTGGAAACGGGGGGTATTGCTCAGGTGCGTGGTACAGCTCGTCATCTTCGTACTCCTCCTCGCCCTCGTGGACGTAGACATATTGGGGATGCGCTTGCTGGTACACAGCCCTCTGCTTCGTAGGGACGGAGTCCCGAAGGACAACTTCCTGTCCACGCGCGAGCGGCGGACGCGTTTAGATATACTCGTGCTTGTCTTCGTCTTCGTCGTCCAGCCCATCCTCGTAGACGACCCTTCCTCCTGTCTTGCACACGACTGAACCGGCTCCAGAGGGGGCATGCCTGGCTGGTGACATTCCGAACATGGCGACTTCGTGAGCCTCCGCCCGGTCGTCGTGGTCGCTCAAGCTGAGATATACCCAGCATCAAGAGTAGTGGCGGTGAGAGTCGGTGAGCCAGCCCTGCAAGAGCGAGGAGATACTGTACATATCAATACGGAGTTGAGCGGCGAGTGCGCGTCGGACTCGTGGGTGGTGGGATAATATCGTCATCCTCATCTCCAGCGTCTTCATCGTTAGGATGTTCTTCAACTTGAGGGGGTTATGTTCCTTTTGTCTGGCAGCTACACAATAACGAACGAGCATTAGCGAGATGGCGATCAAGATAAAACGATAAATATACCGTGGTATACCCTTTCGAGTACGCTCACCAAGCCGCGGCGAATCATGCCTTTGGTTTTCTTGGAGTCCAGCCCCTTCGTCATCGTTCCGGTGCCCAAGCTCGCATCCCCTTCGACAGTACATAAAGCTCCATCTCTAGCAGATATAGGTGGAGTAAGCAATCCATCACTCCCATTGTGTGTTCCAACTTGCAGGTATGGATTCCTTCATGGATCCGACGTCCCAGGCATTCCCTATTCGAGGGAGTGCCCACCCTCCCTCTCTTCTGGCGTCGGCTTCGATTCTGTCGCTAAGCCCCACGTTGCTTCCACGTCCTTAACCAGAGATGTGTCCCCTGTCATATGTCATTCTTCGTCGAGTAGTTGGCACCACACCAGGCGAGCTCAATAGCTGTACGATCGGTGGTATTGATTTTATCGTTGTTCGAAGACTTCCAGGGGCCATTATCATTGCGGCCCCCACCCGAATCCTGATAGTCGCGACGACCGCCTTAAATCTGCAGAGTGCACATTAACACGATGAAACGACGGAGTAGTCCAGCGTAAATATGACGACGTACCCGCCACGTTTTCGGAATCCCTCCCACCCGCCGTCCCTCTCCGGAGGTTGCCAGAAAGGTCAACCGCGTCGAAAGCCACCATTATTACCATAGCCTCAACCATCACTCCTCGCTTTATCACCATTCCATCCTCCACCGCCTTCCCGCCAGGTCGTCGTCGACAGGAATACGCGAGACATACACTAATGGTAATATCACAGCAGCAGCAGCAGCCCGTCGTTCTCCGTCGACGTCGAGTCGTTCATCTTCAGCGGTACCCTGTCACCAACACCGACGAGGAGGGCGAGAACGATGAGCAAGGAGGATCCAAGCTGAAGAAAAGAAAAATGTTTTGGTCGATCGAGCTTAAATAAAGCGGCAAATTTGGCCGAAGTAGAACTTGTTCCCCACCAGCTACCAGCGTGGCGTAGCGTCGGGCCGGGTCACCGTACCACCGCTCCCCGCTCGCTTCCATTTGGATCTGGAGCCTGAAATTGCGCAGCAAAGTCAAATGATTTTGGTCACCACGACGAAGAGGATCGATGGGCTACCTCAATAGTATCCGTCGCTCGCCAACGGGACTAGTGTTTAGAGCCCACTTTTTTGAATAAAAAGGCAGCGTGGGAAGAGCGGTCCCGCCTGGCATGTGGCAGCCGTGTTGACGACCATTTTTTGCATTTGCCAAGTGGAAAATATCACTCCGCAGTAAGAAGGGCAGAAGCAATTTTTATATATATCGATACAGTATTCGGGCAGTGGTTGTTTGAGAAAGCCTGCCTGCAGTTCTCTTCCCTCAAGTTGCAACGAGTAAGTCGCCTATTATTGAGCGATTGATGGCATGGTAGCGACCGAAAAGAAAGCATCAGTTGGAGCTCCAAGATTCATTAACGCGAAGGTCCTGCACACAGATGGTGTAAACTATCTGAGAGGAGGGGGAAGCGGAAGAAGCTTGATTCGGAGAGTGTGTCAGGAATTCGGCCTGCGCCGAAAAAGCAGCATTCTCATCACTTAATGCGGTGGTCGATAGTTCCAGCCATTGAGCCTTGTTGAAGGTGTGTATGTATGCTAGCAGCGATATATGCAGCCTGAGGGGCGTAGCACCCACCCACCTAGCCTTGCAATTGCAGCGCGAGGTCGACGATATTTCTTATTCTGTTGGACGGTTGTTTCCCTTTGGAGTCTTATATATAAGATTCGTAGAGGTAGATCCCAAAAAACATCTGCGGCAAGATCTGGTTTATTTTTTTGCCATTCTGCTCCATGTATTCTCCTGCAATGTCCACGGTCGCTATCCTGTTTGTTATTCACGCGGCTTGGACCTGGCCACCCGCGTACGCATCCGGTAACGCGCAGACCGACACTACACGTATGTCTCCACTTTAGTGGGACATCGTTCTCTATTGGAGGGGAAGGAGGTTATAGCAACACTCCACAACCGAAGGAAGGCCGGATGGTGGATAAACTGTAGCCTTGAGTCAATCTGAAGTCGTAGGGAGTGTGCGTCTAAATGCCTCAAGATATTCGGATCAAAACACTGGTAGTTTGATTCCCTCTCTCATGCTCTCGTTCATTTATAGGTTAGTATCTCCAACCATGCGGCACGGAATTAACGAGGCATTGTGGACGACTTCTTGTACAGACCACTGCTGTCGTCGTTCAGAGACATAAGAAGATTGAGAGGCTGGGATCAAGGACCTTTTGTCAGCATCAGTCGAGCGTGTGATTCTGGACCCTGAGTTGCCAACTACCTGTCTCGGTCCCAGTCAAGTAAACCATCCAATTCCAGTAGGAACAGTAAACATATATTTCAAGATCATGCCAAGAGACAAGAATTCTGCGGGCGAGAGACCGTCCAGGTCCGCTGGTTTGTATAACATGGACGATACCAATATTAATCTGCCTAAATACTCACAATGGCACATAGGGGCTCATAACCACATCACGACCAACTACTTCGGCGTTGTGCAACCTGTGCCCCACCACAACCCCCAACAATATTACATTTCGGTCTTGATCATGTTCGTGGCGCTCTCGAATAGGCTTCGCCCTTCAACGGTATACCTTCCCCTCGGTTATAGGTCCCCCAGCACCAGATTCTAGCGAGGTGCACATTTGAAAATTTGACTCCATGATGTTCCAAAAGCAAAGTCGTCAAAGTCAAGCATAACAGTTCCCTTACAAGATGTATGGGGGATTGTCATGATAGCAGGTGAATGCACGCTTTTACGACATTCATGGGGTACCCAGTATAATAAGCCACCTTCTAAGTCCTTGACCCAACCATCCTTGTCGGGCTTTGCACACAAACTGGGATGCGTTGGGTTACAAGAGGAAGGTCTGATAAAATCATATGGAAATGCGTCCGATACACAGGCAGGGTTGTCATAAGACCCAGAAACAATGGTCTTCTCGTCAGGGGAGTATGTAATAGACTGGGCCGACTGAGTATGCTCCCCAAGAGGCCTGCCAGCTGTAGTATGAGCCTCTGCATCCCAGGTTCCAATGGTCCTGTCATCGGGTCCGGAGATAATATGCCGCCCGTCGGCAGAGGAAGCAACAGATTGCACCCAGTCAGTGCGCCCCACGAGAGGATTGCCGACTGTTGCATCAGTCTCGGCATCCCAAGTTCGAATGGTGCGATCGGTGGATCCGGAGATGATGTGCTGCCCATTGGGAGAGTAAGCAACGGATTGCACCCAGTCAGTGTGCCCCTCGAGAGGATCGCCGACTGGAGCACCAGTCCCGGCATCCCAGATGCGAATGGTGGAATCGAAGGATCCGGAGATGACGTGCCGCCCATCGGGAGAGTAAGCAATGGACGACACCAAGCCAGTGTGCCCCTCGAGAGGATCGCCGACTGGAGCACCAGTTTCGGCATCCCAGATTCGAATGGCGCTGTCGGTGGATCCGGAGATGATATGCTTCCCATTGGGAGAGTAAGCAACAGACCACACCGAGTCGGTATGTCCCTCAAGAGGATCGCCGACTGGTGCACCAGTCTCAGCATCCCAGATTCGAACGGTGCTGTCGAAGGACCCGGAGATGATGTGTTGCCCATTGGGAGAGTAAGTAATTGATGACACCGAGCCAGTGTGCCCCTCAAGAGGATTGCCGACTTGTGCACCAATCTTGACATCCCAGATTCGAATGGTGCGGTCG
>WNFL01076326.1_pt2 | contig 13504 bp, 10 predicted proteins | sample 5400361 | NCBI WGS metagenome assembly WNFL01 (sample SAMN13153351, study PRJNA577476) | soil metagenome | isolation source: 40 cm soil on Douglas fir-dominated hillslope | place: USA:California | collected 2013-09-17
GGGTGAGCTTGCCCTTCGCGTCGAGCTCGACGCCTGTCACCGTGCCCCGGCCGATGTTCATCGGCGTCGAGATGTAGAGCCCATCCGCGAAGACGGTCTGGCGCTGGACGATGTCCTCGATACGGCGGTGATAAATCGAAACGCCGATGTTCCCGCCACCCGCCGCATAGTGCTCGTAGCCCGCATCGAGACCCCACGAGAGCTCGGGCTTCAGGTTCGGGTTGCCGATGAAGTCGGGTGTCGTCGGGGTGTTGTTCGGCGCGAAGAAGCGGCGCGGGATGAGGTCCCCGATGTTGATGGGCTTGTATGTCCTCGCAATCCCGAGGCGCACCTGGTCCTTCTCGCTGCCGGGCAGCTTCCACAGAAGGTTCATGATCGGGCTCGCCACGCTCGAGCGGTTGCGGATCGGGTCGTACGAGTTGCCGTCGCTGCGCGTCTCGATCCCTTCCCAGCGCAGCCCCGTGTAGATGGCGAACTTGTCGCTCATGTCCCACTCGTCCTGCGCATAGAGGGCGAGACGGCGGACCTTGGTGTCGAAGTCTTCGTCCCGGCGCGTGGTGATCGACGTCAGGGGAAAGAAGTCTCCTTGCAGGCGCGTGTCGCCGCGAAGCGTGTATGCACCGTCCCAGCCTGTCGCCAGGTTGTGACCCTGCATCACGGGGAAGGTGTATTTCCCCACAGTCGTCATCGTCGTGTCGTCGGCCGTGCTATCGACGGTACGCAGCAGCGCGGTCGCCCCGCTCGCGTCCTTGGCGATGAAGGTCGACGCGGCATCGAAGTCGAAGTGCGAAAGGCCCACGCGCGCATCCAGGCGGGAGTTGTCCGCGAAGCGGCGTACCCAGTTCGCATTGGTGCGGTACGAGTTATTCTCGTTGCGAAAGCGCAGGTCCGTGGTCACGTAGGGTGGCGGCGCCCCGATCTGTGGCGTGTTGTCTTCGGTGAAGCGGCCGCGGAAAAGCCCGGTCAACGCAAAGGCGTCGATGTTCAACGTGTTGTTCGCCCCCAGCGTCCAGGAGAGGCGGGGCGCTATGTTGACGTTGCCACCCCAGCCCTCGGCGCCGCGATGGCTCGCGTATTGCTGCACGAGGTTGTCGTCGGGTGCGATCACCCGTTGCTCGCTCAACCCCTCGTTCGCGAAGGAAAAGCGCACCAAGTTGAAGGGGATGGTCCAGGTGAACGCGCCCGCCTTGTCGGAAACGTTGCCGGACACGAACGCCGTCGGCTTGTCGTTCTGCACCGAGGCGCCTACGCGGAACTCCGCCTTCTGCTGCGAGAGTGCGCGCCGGAGCACCACGTTGATGGTGCCCGCCACCGACTGTGTGCTGAACTCCGCCGTCGCCCCGCGGATGATCTCGATGCGCTCGATCATGTCGGGGGCGATGCTGTCGAGCGAGAATCCGGGCGGCATGCGCTCGCCGTTCACCAGGATCTGCGTGTATCCGGCCCCCAGCCCGCGCATGCGGATGGCGCCGCCACGGCCGCCGGGACCGCTGTCCACCGTGATACCCGGCAAGCGCTTCAGCACGTCCATGACGTTGGTGTCGCCGTACTTGTTGATCTCCTCGTGGTTCACGATGATCTTCGAGGCGGTCGACTCGCGCCGCTCCGCGAGGCTGTCGCCCTGGACCTCGATCTTCTCGAGCTTCTGAGCTTCCTCCTTCGCGGGCTGCTGTTGCGTCGGCGGTCGTTGCGGTGGCGCGGGGCGCAGCGCCGGCGGCGCGTTGGGATTGGGCCCCCGCGGCCCACTGGGGCCCGTGGGCTGAGGAATGCCCTCCCCCTGCTGCGCGACGGCAACGAGGGGAAGCAGGCCCGCGACGACGGCTGCGGGAATTCGGGACATCGGGGGCTACGCCGTGCGCTAGCGTGCAGGCGGCGACGTCGCTCCGCGGGCGCGCGGGCGCGTCGGCGCGAAGGCGGGATTCTCGGCAGCGGCGTGCACGATGACGTTCGCGTCCTCCGGAAGCAGCAGGCGATCCTTCACGAGCGCGCTCGCCGCGAGCCGCACCTTGGTCACGTATTCATTCACGCCACCCGGATAGCGTTCCGCAAGCATCGCGGCGGGGAACGGCCGGTAGGTGCCGGCCTGGCGGCAAGCCATCGCGGTGAGCGGCGAGTTCATGGAGCCGAAGCTCGCGATCGGTACGGCGACATCCGGCAGCACCACTCCGCTCGGTGCGTTGCCGTCGGCATCGCGGCGCGGCACCGTGACGACCGCGGTGCGCAGGTACACGGGAGCCTGCAGCACTTCGCGATCGTCCACTCGCGCTTCCAGCGCGAAGAGCCGGCTTGGCGGTGGAGACGCCTTCCCGCGCACCCAGTCGTCGAGCGCGACGAGTTGCGCGCGGAGAGCCGGCGACCAATCGAGCTGGCTTGGGCCCTCGGCGCACTCGGGATTCTTTCCACGCTGGTTGATGTGAGGCGCTCCCGAGACGTCGTAGATGCGCACCATCTCGGGGATCGCCTGATCCGCGGTGCCCTGCGCACCGGTGCGAACCAACGCCGCGCGCCCTCCGAGGTAATCGTTGTAGGTATTGTTGACGACGATCCGGGGCCATGTGCGATAGCGCGCGCGGTCGCTACGCATCACGTCCGCGTACGTGAACGGAACCTCGTGCACGCCGCGGTGCTCGGCATTCGGATGGCCCGGCGTTTCCCAGGCGACGGAACCGGGTCCCGGGCCCGCGTCGAGGAGCGGCATGCCGCCGCCCGCCGCGTTGATGATGTGCAGGCCCGCGAAGACGATCTTTCCGTCGCTTTCGTTGAAGCCGTTCGCGAGGAAGCTCTTCAGGAAGCGGCCGGTCTGCGAATAGCCCATGGCATAAGCGCGGTCGATGGTGCCGGCGAGCGGATTGCGCTCGGCCGGAGCATCGCGCAGGAAGAGCGCGACGTCGCGGACCGCAGCGAAGCCGACGCCCTCCGCGTACAGCTTGCGATCGGCGGAGATGAAGGTCGGCAGCTGCGGCCCTTCGCCGAGCTCCCATTGCACGACGGCAATCGAGTAGCCGCGCTCTTCCAGGAAACCCGTGCCCTGGTCGAGGGAGCCGACGGGGATCGGGCGCGAACGCGGGCTGTTGTAGAGGCCGTGGCTGATGGCGCGGCCGCGGTTCGGGACGTCGACGAGGAGGGCCCCGTTTCCGGCGCCGCGCCCTTCCGGAAAGACGATCGTCACCGGCGTGCTGTATTCGACGCGGCCGGCGGCGTTGCGCGCGGCGCGGTCGAGCCCCGGGATCGCCTCGCCCGGCGCGAGCGAACCGCGCGCCTCGGCCTCGATCCGCAGGTAGCGTCCGGTCGCGAAGTCGCCGAACGGTTGCGTCGAAGTGATCGAAAGCTGGGTGACTTCCCCTTGGGCGATGCAAGCGGCGGAAGCCGCGGCGATGCAGAGCGACCTGGCGATGCGGGCGTGATTCATGGTGTCCTCCAGCGGCAACGATAGCGCATGCGCGCCCGCGCAGCGGCCGGTAACGCTCCGCCACGCGATTCGCCGCGAAGCTTGTTACGGGATGTGATGAAGTGTTTTGCACCGGCGGGGCGTCGGCTACGATGTGCCAATTCCCACAGTCGAAAGGGGCCGCCATGACCAAGCTCACCGTAGGCGTTCTTGCCGCAACGCTCCTGATGGATGGTTGCGCAAGCACCGAGCCCCAGGGTCGCCTTTGGGAAGCTCCGCTCCCGAAGGAAGCTTTCGTCCTGGGAAGCAAATTGCCGCGCTCGGAGAGCCTGGAGAATTACCAGGGCACAAGGTCCATCAGCGTGCCCGATTTCCGACAGTACAAGCAAGAGCCCATGGGCGAAATGCCCATGCGGTAGGGGGACCGTCGCCGGACGGGCGTGATAGATTGCCCGTGCCATGAAACGACACGAAGTGGTCACGCCCGCGCGCATCCCCGGAGAGCGTCTCCTGCACGCGCCGGGCCCGACGCATATCCCGGCCGAAGTGCTGAATGCGATGCATCGCCAGCCCATGGACCACGGGGATCCGAGGCTGGACGCGATCATCGCCAATTGCGAGTCGGGGCTGAAGCGGCTGCTCAAGACCTCGGACGCGGAACTGTTCCTGTACATCGCGAACGGCCACGGCGCCTGGGAGGCGGTCACCGAAAACCTGCTCGCACCCGGCGACACGGCGCTCATTCCGGCGACCGGGCACTTTTCCGAGCAGTGGGCGCAGCAGCTCGAGGCGACGGGCCGGCGCGCGATTCGCACACCCTACCGCGCGGGCTACCCGATCGACGCGTCGGTGGTCGAGGACAGGTTGCGAGCCGATGCGAAGCGCGAGATCGCCGCGGTCTTCACCGTGCATACCGATACCGCAAGCGGCATCACGCATGACATCGCCGCCATTCGCGCCGCGATCGACGCCGCGGGCCATCCGGCGCTGCTGGTGGTCGATGTCATCGCATCGCTGGGAGCTGCTCCTTTCAACATGGCCGGGCTCGGAGTCAACGTTGCCGTGGGCGCGTCGCAGAAGGGACTGATGTCGCCGCCGGGCCTGGGCTTCGTCGCCGTGGACGCGCGCGCCGCGGCGGTCGCCACACGCAACAAAGCCCCGCGTTGCTACTGGGACTGGAATCGGCGCCGCGGGCCGTACAGCTACACCAAGTTTTTCGGCACGCCGCCGCAAATCCTTCTCTATGGCATCGAGGCGGCGCTGGCGCTGATCGAGCAAGAAGGGCTCGACGCCGTGCATTGGCGCCACGGGACATTGGCGCGCGCTGTGCAGGCGGCGGTGGAGGGCTGGGCCACCGAGGGCGCGCTCGCGCTGCATTGCCGCGTTCCCGAAGCGCGATCGGTTTCGGTGACCACCATCGAAGTACGTGAAGGCATCGACGTCGAGGCGATGCGGACCGTTGCGCGCGAACGCTTCCAGGTCGCCTTCGCCGGCGGATTGGGTCCGTTCAGCGGGCGGGCCTTCCGCATCGGCCATCTTGGCGACCTCAATGCCGCGATGATTCTCGGGTGCCTGGCGGGCGTCGAATCGGCGATGCTCGTGCAGGGCATTCCCTTCGGACGCGACGGCGTGGCGCGCGCCATCGCCAGCCTCGCCGAGGGACCGGTCATTCCCGCCCCCGACTAAGGCGCTCGAGGGCAGGGCTGTGGGAGGAATCCAGGGCTCTCGATCAGCCAGTCGAGTTGACGCCGCCGATCCACGCCCGCGGCGGTGAGGCTCGCGGCGAAGGCCGAGTCCGGCCCCACGAGCGGAGCGGCGTCGCATTCGAGGAAACACACGCGTTCCGTTTCCGCCTCGACGATGAAGTCGACACGCGCGGCCCAATCGACGCCGAGCAGCTGCCCGACGCGCCGCGCCACGGTGCGCAACGCCTCGTCGGCGATGGGCACGATGCGCGGCCGCAGCAGGTATTTGCGCAGGAAGGAGTACGGCTTTCCCGGGGGAACCCGTATTTCCAGCGGCATGCCCACCCGGTCGCGAAAGAGTGCGACCGTGACTTCGCGGCCCACGACGCGCGCCTGGACCAGGTGATCGGAGTTGCGTTTCGATTCCGGCACGACGCTCGCGATTCGAACGCCGATCGAGTCCGAACCGCGCCGCGGTTTCAACACGAACGGGACTGCGGGAAGCCTCGACGAATCGGCGAGAACCGTGTCGGGCGAATCGATGCCGCTCGCACTCACGATGCGATACGCCTCGTATTTGTCGTAACAGCGTTCGAGCGCTTCGCGTCCGGGCCCTCGATACGGGGTGCAGAGCTCCGCCACGACGCGGCGCATGAAAGGGTCGGAAAGCCGCAGCAGGGCGCACCCCGGCGGAAGCTCTCCCGTGTACGGGACGAGCGGCGCTCGCAACTCTCGGGCCACGGCGCGCGCTTCGGCCCGGTGGATCCAGGCGAGCGGATCGAGGCGCCACGGCTCGCATACGACGACGATCTTCATGAACGGACAAGAGTGTCATAGTCTTCCACCTCATGGATTCTCTCCTGCTCGCCGCGCTCCTCGCAGCCGCTTCGCCCGGAGGCCACGAGGGCCATGAAGGCCACCAGGGCCACGAGGGCGGGCTCGCATGGACGCTCGATTCCTGGGAGATCGCAGCGCACGGCTTCGTCAACACGGTCTGGGACCACCAGGGCGGACGACGCGGCGGCGACATGAATTTCAGCAATAGCATGTTCATGGCGGCGGCCGCGCGGTCATGGAACGAGGGCTACCTGGAGTTGCGCGGGATGTTGAGCCTCGATCCGGCGATGGGTCCCCGCGGTTATCCGCTGCTTTTCCAGACGGGCGAATCCGCCGATGGCCGCTTCGAGCTCATCGATCGCCAGCATCCCCACGACTTCTTCATGGAATTGAGTGCCCGCTACTCGCGGCCGTGGGCGGGGGGGACCTGGTTCGTCTACGCGGGGCTCCCGGGTGAGGCGGCGCTCGGACCGCCAGCCTTCATGCATCGCGCTTCGGGCGTGCGCATACCCGAAGCTCCGATCTCGCACCACTGGCTCGATTCGACGCACGTCTCGATGGGCGTCGTGACCCTCGGCGTTCGGCGCGGTGAGTGGACCTTCGAGGCTTCGCGCTTCAACGGCCGCGAGCCCGACCATCATCGGTGGGATATCGAGTCGCGAAGCCTCGATTCGACGTCCGCGCGCATCACCTGGTCGCCGGCCCCGGGGTGGTCGCTGCAAACGAGCCACGGCGACCTTCGCGAGCCCGACTCCCCGTCGCTGCTTGCTCGGGCCCTGCGCATTCGCCGCGACACCGCCTCGGTCGTGCATGAGGGACGATGGCTTGGGCTCCCATGGGCCACGACGCTCGCGTGGGGCCGCAACGACAAGACCACGGAGCACACCCGCAACCGCTTGCCGGCGTGGCTGCTCGAATCCACGGTCGTGCTTCGCGAGGGTCACGCCTTGTTCCTGCGCGCCGAGCGCATCACCCACGACGAATCCACCATCCCGCTCACATACCGGAAGGTTTCGGCCGGCTACATCGTGGACATCGCGCAAACAGGGCCCGTGCGCTGGAGCCTCGGTGGGCTCGCGAGCTACCTGCGGCCCGCCGAGATCACGCGTTTCTTCTATGGTGACAGGCCGCGCGCCTACATGCTGTTCGTGCAGGCGCGCGTCTAGCCTCACAATAGAGCCCATGCAGACGACCATTGCGACCGAAGCGGCCCGCCGCCGCACCTTCGCCATCATTTCCCACCCGGATGCGGGCAAGACCACGCTCACGGAGAAGCTGTTGCTCTTCGCGGGCGCGATCCAGATCGCCGGCAGCGTGAAGGCGCGCAAGGCGTCGCGGCACGCGGCTTCCGACTGGATGGAGATCGAGAAGCAGCGCGGCATTTCCGTCGCGAGCTCGGTCATGCAGTTCGAGTATCGCGACAAGGTGATCAACCTGCTCGACACGCCCGGCCACCAGGATTTCTCCGAGGACACTTATCGCGTGCTGACCGCGGTCGACGCGGCATTGATGGTGATCGATGCGGCCAAGGGCGTGGAGCCCCAGACCATCCGGCTCCTCGAAGTGTGCCGCGCGCGCAATACTCCCATCATCACGTTCATCAACAAGCTCGACCGCGAGGTGCGCGAGCCGCTCGCGCTGCTCGACGAGATCGAGCGCGTGCTGAAAATCGCGACCGTCCCCTTCACCTGGCCGGTCGGCATGGGCAAGCAATTCGGCGGCGTGTTCGACATCGGCGCGAACCGGATGCGCGTCTTCAGCCCCGGGGAAGATCGCGCCGCGGGCGATTCCGAGATGATCGAAGGGCTCGATAGCGAGATCGCTCGACAGCGCTTCGGCGACGCCTACGAGCACGCGCGCCACGACATCGAGCTCCTCCAGGGCGCGTCGCACGCCTTCTCGGGCGAGGCATTCCTCTCGGGCCACCAGACGCCGGTCTTCTTCGGCTCGGCCATCAACAACTTCGGCGTGAAGGAAGTGCTCGATGCATTGGTCGAGCTTGCGCCGCCGCCGGGGCCGAAAGCCGCGGTGGAAAGAGTCGTGGAGCCGACCGAGGAGAAGCTCACCGGCGTCGTCTTCAAGATCCAGGCGAACATGGATCCGGCGCATCGCGATCGCGTCGCTTTCGTGAGGGTCTGTTCCGGAAGCTTCAAGCGCGGCATGCGCCTGAAGCTCACGCGCACCGGCAAGGAGGTGAAGACCAATACCGCCGTGTCGTTTCTCTCGCAGCGCCGCGAGATCGTCGAGGACGCCTATCCGGGCGACATCGTGGGGCTTCCCAATCGCGGCCTGGTGCAGCTCGGCGACACGCTGACCGAGGGCGGCGAGGCGCTGCAATTCACCGGGCTCCCCTTCTTCGCACCGGAGATCTTCTGCACCGTCGACGTCGCGGACCCCATTCGCATCAAGCAGCTGCGCACGGGCCTGCAGCAGCTGGGCGAGGAGGGCGCGATCCAGGTCTTCCGCATGCATGGCGGCGGACCGTTGCTGCTGGGCGCGGTCGGCCAGCTGCAGATCGAGGTGGTCGCCCATCGCCTCGAGGACGAGTACTCGGCGCGCGCGCGGATGACGCCGAGCGCCTACCGGCTCGCGCGCTGGGTCACCGCCGACGATCCGCGCGAGCTCGCGAGATTCATCGAGGCGAACGCTTTTCGCATCGCGCACGACGTGGTCGACGCGCCCGCCGTGCTCTACGCGTACGCGTCCGAGCTTCGGGCGGCCGAGGAGATCTGGCCGCGCATCCAGTTCCATGCGATCCGCGAGCACGGCGGCCTCGTGATCCATTCGCGCCTCGACGCGGCCTGACAGCCACGCCGTTGTCAGCGGAGAGACTACGTCCGATGTCGCAGGCGTAAGACCGTCACCGCACGTTTCCAGTCACCTGCGCAGCACGGGCTAGAACGCCCTCGACGCCGTGTGATGTTGCGCCGCTACGCTTTTTGCACATCGCTCTTGCAACCGTGCAAAAGGAGACCCTCATGGCGCACAAACCCATTTCCGCAATCGCCCTGGCCGGCTCGCTCGCCGCGCTGATGATCGGCCTCGCGCCGGTGACGGCGAGCGCGCACTTCACACCCGCACCGTGCGATTTCATCACCGGCGGCGGCTACGTCTTCAAGGACAACGGCCTCATGACCAACTTCGGCGTGAATGCCGGGTGCAAGAACGGCGATTTCTGGGGGAACGTCAACGTCCTCGACCATGAGAACCAGTTCCACCTGAAGAGCGTGAGCATCACGGGCTACCTTTGGGATCCCGCGGCCCCGAACAGCCGCGACTTCTGCGGATGGGGGCGCATCAACGACCAGTCGCAGCTCATCCAGTTCCGCATTCGCGTCACCGACAACGGCGAGCCCGGAACCAACGACGAGTTCGGCGTCATCATCGACAACCAATTCAGCGACGGCGAGCGCTTCTTCCGCATCTCGACCCGCAAGCTCGGCGGCGGCAGCGGCGGCGGCGGCAACGTCCAGCTGCACAAGGCGAACCCGTCGACGACGAAGAACCCCGGGTTCTTCTCGCAGACCGAGACCGAGATGTGCGGCGACCTGTCGGGACCGAACGCGCCGACGCTCTGACAAGCGATTGATGAAGAAGCCCCGCGTGAGGCGGGGCTTCTATAATGGAGGCAATGAAGAGCTCATTGCCGGTAGCCGTTTTTGCCTGCGCGGCGGCGTTGGCCGCGGCGCAGCCTCCCAAGCCCGCGCCGATCTCGCTCGCGGATCTGCTCAAGGCTTCGCCTGCCTCGGATTGGCGAGCGCTCGATCCGGCAAACACCCTGTACATGGAGATTCCCGCGGGCCGTGTCGTGATCGAGCTCGCGCCCACCTACGCGCCGGAAAACGCCGCGGCAGTCCGCGCGCTCGCTCGCGATCATTACTTCGACGGCAGCTTCGTGACGCGCTCGCAGGACAACTACGTCGTGCAGTGGGCGCGGGCCGAAACCGATGAACGCGCCAAGGCGATGGCCTCGAAGAAGGTGAAGCCCGAATTCGCGCGACCCATCGATGCGAAGATTGCGTTCACGCGCTTGCCCTATCCCGACACCTACGCGCCCGAAGTCGGGTTCTCCGATGGGTTCGCAGTGGCACGTGACCCGAAGCGCAAGGAGACGTGGCTCACCCACTGCTATGGATCGATCGGCGTGGGCCGGGACAACGCGCTCGATTCGGGAAACGGCTCCGAGCTCTATGCCGTCATCGGCCAATCGCCGCGCACGCTCGATCGCAACATCACGCTCGTCGGCCGCGTGGTCCAGGGAATCGAGCTGCTTTCGGTGATTCCGCGCGGCACGGGCACGATGGGCTTCTACGAGAAGCCGGCTGAGTACGTTCCCATTCGCGCGATCCGCCTCGCCGCCGATCTTCCGGCCGCGGAGCGCATCGACCTCGAGGCGCTGCGCACCGAAAGCGCCACGTTCAAGAAGCTGGTGGAATCCCGCGCGAACCGGCGCGAATCATGGTTCAAGGAACCGGTCGGCGCGATCGGGGTCTGCAACGTACCGCTCCCGGTGCGGATCAGGAGTCGGTAATCCAAACGTCAAGCAAAGGAGACCAGATGGCCCACTATGTCGATGGATTCGTAGTCCCCGTACCGAAGAAGAAAATCGCGGCGTACCTGCGCATTGCGCGCAAGGCCGGAAAGGTTTGGCGCGAGCACGGCGCGCTCGAGTACCGCGAGTGCGTGGCTGACGACGTGAAGCCCGGCAAGTACACGTCGTTTCCGCAGAGCGTGAAGCTCAAGGCCGGCGAGACGGTGGTCTTCTCCTGGATCGTCTACAAGTCGCGGGCGCAGCGCGACCGCATCAACGCCAAGGTCATGAAGGATCCGCGCCTCAAGGCCATGATGGATCCGAAGTCCATGCCCTTCGACGGCAAGCGCATGTTCTGGGGCGGGTTTAAGACAATCGTCGAGTTGTAGTTCCTGGATCCCCGATCATTGTTCGCTTGCGCGAACGCCGAGGATGACCTTTTACTCGAACTTCTCGCCCGACTCCTTGACAACCTTCGCCCAGCGCGCCTTCTCGTCGCGGATGAACGCGCCGAATTCCGCGGGCGATTGCGCGCGCACTTCCGCGCCGGCCTTGTCGAGGCGGTCCTTCATTTCGGGCGTGCTGAGGATCGCCATCACGGTCGCGTGCAGCTTGTTCACTACTTCCGGCGGCGTGCCGGCGGGCGCGACGATGCCCTGCCACGAGCCGGTCTCGAAACCGGGCATTCCCTGCTCGGCCACCGTCGGAATGTCCGGCGCCGCGGCGAAGCGCTTCGCGCTCGAGATCGCGAGCACCTTGAGCTTGCCGTCCTTCACGTACGGATAGGTCGCCAGCATTCCGTTGAAGAGCACTTGCGCCTGGCCGCCGATGACGTCCGTGATCGCCTGCGCGCCGCCCTTGTACGGAATGTAGGTCCACTTGATGCCGGCGCGCTGGGCGAAGTCGACGCCGGCGAGATGATTCGCGCCGCCGATGCCCGAGACCGCGAAGTTGAGCGAGTTCGGTTTCGCCTTCGCGGCGGCGATGAGCTCTCTCGCGTCTTTGGCGGACACCGACGGATGCACCGCGAGCAGGTGCGGCGAGTACGCGACCATCACCACGGGCGCGAAGTCCTTCACCGGATCGAAAGGCAGCGAGCTGAAGACGCTCGGGCTGATGGCGAGTGAGCCGATGTCGGCGAGCAGCAGCGTGTAGCCATCGGGCGTCGATTTCGCGACGAAATCCGCGCCGACGTTGCCGGTCGCGCCCGGCTTGTTCTCGACGATCACCGGCTGGCCAAGTGCCGCCGTGATGCCGGGGCCGAGAGCGCGCGCGAGGATGTCGGAGGTGCCGCCCGGCGGATACGGGACGATGATCTTGATGGTCTTCGCGGGATAGGACTGCGCGAAGGCGAATGCATGGATCGCGAAAAGCAGGCAGGACAAGAAGAAACGCACGGCCTTCTCCTAGTGAATCTCGGGCTCGGGCGTCGGGGCGCCGGCTTCGAGGAAATCGAAATCGCAGCCCTTGTCGGCCTGCGTGACGTGCTTGAGATAGAGGGTGCCGAAGCCGCGCGTGTAATGCGGCGGCGCGGGCGTCCACGCCTTGCGCCGGCGCGCCATCTCCGCGTCGTCGACGAGGAGATCGAGCTTGCGGCCGGGGATGTCGAGCGCGATCAGGTCGCCGTCCTTCACCAGCGCGAGCGGCCCGCCGACAAAGGACTCGGGCGTCACGTGCAGGACGCACGCGCCGTAGCTCGTCCCGCTCATGCGCGCGTCGGAGATGCGCACCATGTCGCGCACGCCCTGCTTGAGGAGCTTCTTCGGGATCGGCAGCTGGCCCCATTCCGGCATTCCCGGGGCCCCTTGCGGGCCCGCGTTCTGCAGCACGATCACGCTGTCGGCATCGATCGCGAGCGCCTCGTCGTCGATGCGCCCCGCGAGATCGTCGTAATCGTGGAAGACGACCGCGCGGCCCGTGTGCTTCTGCAGCCGCGCCTCCATCGCCGGGGGCTTGATCACGGCGCCGCCGGGCGCGAGGCTTCCCTTGAGCACCGCGAGCCCGTCGCCGGCGACGAGCGGATTGGATCGCGGCCGGATCACGTCGTCGTTCCAGGTTTTGGCACCCGCGATGTTCTCGCCGAGCGTCTGCCCGTTCACGGTCGCCGCGCGGCCGTCGATGAGATCGCCGAGCGAGGCGAGCAATGCACGCAATCCGCCCGCGTAGAAGAAATCTTCCATCAAAAACTTGCCCGATGGCCGAACGTTCGCAAGCACCGGCGTCTTGCGCGCAAGTGCGTCAAAGCGATCGATGTCGAGCGCGACACCGGCACGCCGCGCGAGCGCGACCAGGTGAACGATGGAATTCGTCGAGCCGCCGAGTGCGAGCACGGTCGTCACCGCGTTATCGAAGGCGCTGGCGGTCGCGATGTCGAGCGGCTTCAGGTCTTCCCACACCATGTCGACGATGCGTTTTCCCGTGAGCGCGGCCATCTGCGCATGCCGCGAGTCGGCCGCGGGAATCGACGCGGCGCCGGGAAGCGTGAGGCCGAGCGCTTCGATCGCAGAGGTCATCGTGGACGCGGTGCCCATCGTCATGCAGTGGCCGGGCGAGCGCGCGATGCCTTGCTCGACGCCCTGCCAGTCCTCTTCGGTGATGTTGCCCGCGCGCAGCTCCGCCCAGTACTTCCACGTATCGCTGCCGCTGCCGAGATGCTCGCCGCGAAAGTCGCCGCGCAGCATCGGGCCCGCGGGCAGGAAGATCGCCGGCAGGTTCACGCTGAGCGCGCCCATCACCAGCGCGGGCGTGGTCTTGTCGCAGCCGCCCATGAGCACGCAGCCGTCAGCCGGATAGCTGCGCAGCAATTCCTCGGTCTCCATCGCGAGAAGGTTGCGATAGAGCATCGTCGTCGGTTTCTGGAACGGCTCCGAGAGCGAGATCGCCGGCATCTCCACGGGGAATCCGCCCGCCTGCCAGATGCCGCGCTTCACTTCCTCGGCACGCTGGCGGAAGTGCGTGTGGCACGGATTGATTTCGCTCCACGTGTTGATGATCGCGATGACAGGCTTCCCCGCATAGTCCGAGCGGTCGTAGCCCATCTGCGCGGTGCGCGAGCGGTGGCCG
>WNFL01388114.1_pt1 | contig 13504 bp, 9 predicted proteins | sample 5400361 | NCBI WGS metagenome assembly WNFL01 (sample SAMN13153351, study PRJNA577476) | soil metagenome | isolation source: 40 cm soil on Douglas fir-dominated hillslope | place: USA:California | collected 2013-09-17
AGCTGCTCGCCGGCATCCAGTCGACGCGTCCGGACACGGCCGGCTGGCTCATCCCGGGCTGTCCCTCCTGGCGCGACTCGTGCAGGCCGTCGACCGGGTCGATGCCGCTGCCGTCGAGGCTCGAGCCGAAGTAGCACTGGTACTTCCAGTCCTGGCCGAGCTCGCCGAAGAAGCCCACGCCGTCGCCCAACCAGGTGCTCGGGATGATGACGGTCTCGACGTCCGGCCGCAGCACGCCGTTGAAGCTCGGCGGCTCGTGGCGCTGGTTGACGATGCCGAGCGGCTCGAGATAGCGCCCGATGCGCATGTTGAAGCTCTGCGTGAAGGCGAAGTCGACGTGCAACTGCTCGATCGAGACCTCGCCCTGGCCGCCTTGGACGAAGCCGTGCTCGATCTCGGTCTCCGAGTGCAGCTGGATCCAGTCGGCGAAGTCGTAGCCGAGGTAGAAGACGAGGCGCGCGACGTCGATCTTCTCGCTGCCCGGGCCGGATTCGTGCCCGAAGTGGATCTCGCCGTAGCCGCCGAAGTGGAAGCGCGCCGGGGTCTCGAGGGCCGCGCTCGGCGGCAGGGGTGCCTGGGCGGGAGTCTGGAGGCAGAGCAGCATGCCCGGGAGCATGGCGCTTCTTCGGCCGGGAGGCCAGATCTAATTGAGATTCAATCTCAAATAGAGAGTGCAGATCTCCCGGGGGGAGTGCGTAGCCGACGCTCAGGCCGGTTCCATCGGGGCCTCGAGGTGCGCCCGCGGCCAGACCGGGCCCTCGGCCGAGAGCACGGCCGCGAGCAGGCGCTCGGCGGCGCGCGCGTAGCGCAGCTTGAAGAGCGGGGAGCGCATGCGCGCGGCGTCGGACTGGATCCGCGCGCGCAGGCTGCCCGCCAGGCGCTCGGCCTCGGCGTCGCGCGCCAGCGTCGAGAGCAGCAGGGCCTGCGTGCCGGTGATCACGATCCGGTCGTGCAGCTCGGCGCCGAAGCGCTCGAGCAGGCCCAGCGCGCGCTGCGCGAGCTCGGCCGCGCGCGGGATGCGGTCGGCCTCGTGGTGCACGCGCGCCTGCAGCGCGAGGCTCACGGCCGCGATGCGGTTGAGGCCGATCTCGCCGGCCAGCTCGGCGACGCCCTCGAGTGTCGCCAGCGCCTCGGGATCCGACTGCTCCCAGAGCAGGATGCCGAGGAACAGCCGCGCGAGCGCCTGGCCGCGGCGGTCCTCGATCTCCTCGGAGAGGCGCAGCGCTTCGCGGATGCGCGCTTCGGCCTCGGCCGGCCGGTCGACGTCGAGCAAGAGGCCGCCCAGGCGCGCGGTCGCTTCGGCCTGCAGGCGGCGCTCGCCGGCGACCTCGGCCAGGCGCAGGGCGCGTCCGGCGGAAGCCAGCGCGCGGCCGGGCGAGCCGCCGATGCGGTACACGCGCGCGCGCAGCAGGTAGGCCGCCGCGTGTGCGCCGGGCATGTTGTAGCCGCGGTCGCGGCGCAGGAGCGCGAGCGCGTCCTCGGCGTGCTCGAGCGCGCTCTCGAGCCGGTCCTCGAGCACGTCGATCACGCCCAGCGCATTGTGCGCCAGCGCGCGCTGCGCATCGGCCTGCGAGGCCTCGAGCGCCTCGGTTGCCAGCTCGCGCGCCTCGCGCAGTTCGCCCACGTGCGCCTGCACCTGGGCCAGGCGCCGCAGCGCCTCGCTCTGCTGCACGAGGCTCTCCGCGCGGCCGAAGAGCTGGACCGCATTGCGCAGCATCCCGCGCGCCAGGCCGTACTGCCCGGTCGAGACCGCGTAGCGGCCGTGGAGCATGTAGACGCGTCCGACGGACTCGGGATCCGCGTCGGGATCGAAGTCGAGCTCGGCCAGGAGGTCGAGCAGCTCGCGCTGGCCGGCGCGGAAGCCCAGGCGGTCGGCCGCGTCCACCGCCGCCTCGAGCAGCTCGATCCGCTGCTGGTCGGTCTCGCGCGTGTGCGGCAAGTGCTCGAGCGAGTCCAGGCCCCAGGAGGCGAGCGAGTGGATGCGCTGCGGCTGGCCCGCGCGCAAGAGCCGCGGCAGGAGCTCGTGCAGGCAGTCGAGCAGCTCCTCGTGCCGGCCGGCGGCGCGCAGGTGGAACGCGCGCTGGAAGGCGTCCTCGAAGCCCGCGACCCCGCCGCTCGCCGGGCGCAACGCGTCGGCCGCGGCGCCGTGCAGCTTGACCCTCTGCTCGCGCGAGAGCCCGCGGTACACGGCCTCGCGCAGCGCGGGGCGCGCGAAGCGGTAGCGCGCGCCGACCGGCACGAGCCAGCCGGCGCGCACGAGCTGGGCCAGCACGGCATCGACTTCGGCGCCCTGGCGCGGCGCGAAGGCGCGCTCGAGGAAATCGCTCTCGATCCGTCCGCCGGCGACGGCCAGGCGCCGCAGCCAGCTGCGCTCGCCGAGCGAGAGCCGGCGGTAGGACTCCTGGATCGCCTGGGCCAGCGAGGGCGGCAGCGGCAGCTGGTCGGGCGGGATCGCGAGCACCAGGCCGCCGCCCTCGGGATGCGGGCGCGCCTCGCCGCGCGCGAGCAGGCCGCGCAGGATCTCGACCAGGTGCGCGGGATTGCCGCGGCTGCGCTGCCAGAGCACGCGCGCCAGGTGCAGCTGCGCTGCCGTGTGGTGGAACATGCGCTCGACCAGCTCGGTCACGGCGCGCTCGTCGAGCGCGGCGGGCTCCAGGCGCCAGAAGGGGAGCTCGGCCGAGAGCCGGCTCGAGAGGCGCGCCAGCGCCTCGGGCGAGCGCGGCGCGACGCCGCTGCGGCGGGCGAGCACGAGCAGCGTGCGCGTTCCGGCCAGCTTCTCGGCGGCCAGGCTCAGGACCTCGAGCGTGTCTTCGCGCGCCCAGTGCAGGTCGTCCAGGAAGACGACCAGCGGCAGCTCGCGGCCCAGGGCCACGAGCCAGAGCGCCAGCGCGACGGTGATCGCGATCGGACTCGAGCCCTCGTACTCCGGATCCAGCGCCTGGACCAGCGTCTGGGCCACGCGCGGCGGCACGAGCCGGCCGAGCAGGGCCTGCTCGCGCTCGCGCGGCGCGGTCCGCGCGGGCAGGCGCAGGTACTTCTCGACCAGCAGCAGGATCGGGTGGCAGGGGCGCTCCTCGTCGAGCTCGCGGCAGCGCGCGTAGAGGTACAGCGGCGGATCGTCGCTGGTCCGCGCGCGCGAGGCGAATTCGTGCACCAGGCGCGACTTGCCGGTGCCGGCCGCGCTCTCGATCCAGAGCCCGGCGCCGAGGAAGGCGCGCGGCGTGGACGGGCGCGTGTGCGGGCCGGCAGCGAGCTCCTCGAGCGGCCGGCCGCGCACGCCATAGGCGTAGGCCGAGAAGAGCGCCTGCAGCTCCAGCTCGCGTCCGACCAGCGGCGTCAGATGGCGCGCGTCGGACTCGCCCGTGCCGCCGCGGCGCTCGGTGGCCTCGAACTGCACTTCGGAGCGCCACCACTCGCCGCTCTCCTGCTGCAAGAGGTGCAGGGCCAGCTCGTCGCTCGCGGGCCGGCGCTCGGGATCGCGCGCCAGCACGACCTCCAGCAGCCGGTCGAGGAAGGGCGAGATCTGCGGCACGTGGCGCGAGGGCGGGACGAAGCGCGCCGTGGCGATCGCGGCCAGCAGGCGGTCGGCATCCGGCCGCTCGAGCGCAGCCCGCGCGACCGCACCGCTCGAGCCGCTGCCCTCGAGCAGCGGGTGCTGCGCGGCGGGCGCGCCCTCGCGCACGCGCAGCGCGAAGGGGTGCAGGCCCGTCGCGATCTCGTACAGGACGACGCCCAGCGCGAAGACGTCGCTGGCGCGGCTGGCGGGCTCGCCGCGCGCCTGCTCGGGCGAGAGGTAGGGCAGGCTGCCGGCACCCGGGGCGGGTCCGTGCTCGCGCGCGCGTCCGCCCTCGGAGAGAGCGCGCGCGAAGCCCAGGTCGAGCAACACCGCGCGGCCCTCGGCATCCAGGCGCAGGTTCTCGGGCTTCAGGTCGCCGTGCAGGTAGCCGGCCGCGTGCAGCGCCGCGAGCGCGCCGGCGATCTGCTTGCCGATCGAGCGCACGCGCGGCTCGGGCAGCGCGCCCTCCTCGCGCAGCACCTCGCGCAGCGAGCGCCCCGCGACGAAGCGCATCACGATGCAGTGGCCCTTCCCGTCGCGACCGCTGCCGAGCACCTCGACCAGGCCCGGGTTGCGCGCCGCGAGGCCCGAAGGCCGCGCGCGCGCTCGCGTCGTTCTCCAGGCGCGGGTGCAGGTACTTGACGGCCACCGCCGTGCCGGCCGGCGCCGAACCGGCCGGATCGAGCAGCACGCCGTGCCAGACGCGGCCGGAGGTGCCGGTGCCGAGCTCGCGGTCGAGCCGGAAGCGAGGGAGGGGAGTGAGGTCCACGGGGCGCTCTCGAAGCCCCTCATTCTGCCATGCAGCCCGCGCTACTTCCCGCCCTCGGCCGCAGGCTGCGGCGCGAGCGCGAGCTTCTCCTTGTCGAGAACTTCGAACAGCGCTTGCGTGTCGAAGCGTACACGCACGGGACCCGCTTCCGTGCCGCCGGGAAAGGCCATCACGGGCCCCGAGCTCTTCAAGTTCTCCAGGCGCAGCTCGAGCACGAGCTCGCGCTGCGCCGGATCGATCGCGGCCTTCGCGACACCCGGCAGTTTCGCCAGCGCTTTCTCGGCGCGCGCGGCGGCCTTGGGATCGAGCGGCTCGGCGAGCGTCCAGCGCACGCTCTCGCGCACGACTTCGCCCGCCTCGCCGCCGCCCAGCGGGCCGAAGAGCTTCTGGTAGCGGTCGGCGATCTCCTTGGCCTCGATCTTGCCCGTGCCGAAGTAGAACTGGCGCCAGCCGCCGGATGCATCGTACCAGCGGATGTCGCCGCTCATGCCGAGAACGAAATCTCGCGCGCCCATGCCGAGGAAGCCCTGGCCCTCGGAGTTGGAGCTCATGCCCTCCGCCGCCCCCTTGAACACCGTGCAGGCGACGGGGTCCGCGTTGGCGCAGCCCTTGCGCAAGGCGCCCGCGAGCTCCTTCGCGCCCAGCGCCGCCGGTGCCTCGACCGCGACGAACTGCGCGCTGGGACGCGCCGGCGTCTTGCGCGGCCCGTAGACGAGCTTGCACTCGGCCTCCTTCGTCGAGAGGTCGGAGAGCGCCTTGCGCAGCGGCTCGGCCTTGAGCTCGCCCTCGAGCATGAAGAAGAGGACGTGCGTCTTCGGCCGCTCGGCCGGATAGAGCTCGGGGGCCGGCTCCTTCGACTGGCCCGGGAGCGCGAGCAGGCTGGCGAGCAGGAGCGTGGCTGCCATGGGTTCCTCCGGGAGTTCGAAAGCGCGGCGCGCTACGCTGATGAGGCTAGCAAAGAGCCCCCCAGTCATGCCCTTCCAGGTCTACAACACGCTCACCCGCCAGAAGGAGGAGTTCCGCACGCTCGAACCCGGCTTGGTGCGCATGTACAACTGCGGGCCGACCGTCTACGGCCGCGCGCACATCGGCAACCTGCGCACGTTCCTCTTCGCCGACACGCTCCGGCGCTGGCTGGAGTACCTGGGCTACCGCGTCCAGCAGGTGATGAACATCACCGACGTGGGCCACATCCTGGCCGACGCCGACGAAGGCGAGGACAAGATCGAGGCCCAGGCGCGCAAGGAGAACAAGGACCCCTGGGCCATCAGCCGCGCCTGGACCGAGCTCTTCTTCCAGGACCTCGGGGCACTCGGCTTCCGCAAGGCTGGCGTCAATCCCAAGGCCAGCGAGCACGTGCCCGAGATGCTCGAGATCATCGAGGGCCTGATCGGGAAGGGCTACGCCTACCAGGTCGGCGGCGACGTCTACTTCGAGGTGGCGAAGTTCCCGCGCTACGGCCGCCTCTCGGGCAACAAGGTCGAGGAGCTCGACGCGGGCAACCGGATCGAGGTGCGCGAGGAGAAGCGCCACCCGGCCGATTTCGCGCTCTGGAAGAGCGACGCGAAGCACCTGATGAAGTGGAAGAGCCGCTTCGGCCCCGACGGCTTCCCGGGCTGGCACATCGAGTGCTCGGCCATGTCGCGCAAGCACCTCGGCGACCAGCTCGACATCCACACCGGCGGCGAAGACAACATCTTCCCGCACCACGAGTGCGAGATCGCGCAGAGCGAGGCCTTCACCGGCCGGCCCTTCGCGCGCTACTGGATGCACTCCAAGTTCCTGCAGGTCGACGGCGGGAAGATGTCCAAAAGCCTGGGCAACGTCTACAGCCTCGACGAGGTGCGCCAGAAGGGCTTCGAGCCGCGCCAGCTGCGCTACTGCCTGATCCGCGGCCACTACCGCGCGCCGCTCAACTTCACCTGGGAGATCATGCAGGAGAGCGCGGCGGCGCTCGAGAACCTCGACGACCTGGTCGTGCGCCTGCGCAAGGCCGCGCGCGGCGAGGGCGCCAGCGCCAGCGCGGACGACGGACTGGAGTCGGTGGGGGAGTCGAAGGCCGAGTTCGAGGCCGCGCTCAACGACGACCTCAACACCCCGCGCGCGCTGGCGGCGCTCTCCAAGCTGCGCACGCTGGTGCTCGAGCAGCGCCTGGGCCAGAGCGCCGCGGCGGCCGCGCTGCAGTTCGTGAAGCGCTCGAACGAGGTCTTCGGCGTGATGCGCGTCGAGGAGGAACTGATCGGCGACGACATCCAGAAGCTGATCGACGCGCGCGAGGAAGCGCGCAAGAAGAAGGACTTCAAGGAGTCCGACCGGATCCGCGACTACCTGATGGCCAAGGGGATCGTGCTCGAGGACACGGCCAAGGGCGTGAGCTGGAAGAAGAAGGGCTGAGCAGCAGAGGGAGCTTGACTCGGGTTCTGGTGGCCGCGAGTGTGGTACGCATGAGCAGCCCCGTCGCCTCCCTGTTGTCCCGCACGAAGGCCAAGAATCCCGGCGAGCCCGAGTTCCACCAGGCCGTGGAGGAGGTGCTGATCTCGCTCGCGCCCGTGCTCGAGCGCCATCCCGAGTACCAGCGCGCGAAGATCCTCGAGCGCCTGATCGAGCCCGAGCGCGTGATCCTCTTCCGCGTGCCCTGGACCGACGACCAGGGCGAGGTCCAGATCAACCGCGGCTTCCGGATCCAGATGAGCAGCGCCATCGGCCCCTACAAGGGCGGGCTGCGCTTCCACCCCTCGGTCAACCTGGGCATCCTCAAGTTCCTGGCCTTCGAGCAGGTCTTCAAGAACAGCCTGACCACGCTGCCGATGGGCGGCGGCAAGGGCGGCTCGGACTTCGATCCCAAGGGCAAGAGCGACGCCGAGGTGATGCGCTTCTGCCAGTCGTTCATGACCGAGCTCTGCCGCCACGTCGGCCCCAACACCGACGTGCCCGCGGGCGACATCGGCGTGGGCGGGCGCGAGATCGGCTTCCTGTTCGGGCAGTACAAGCGCCTGCGCAACGAGTTCACGGGCGTGCTGACCGGCAAGGGCCTCAACTGGGGCGGCTCGCTGATCCGACCCGAGGCGACGGGCTACGGGGCGGTCTATTTCGCGGCGGAGATGCTCAAGACGCGCAAGCAGACGCTCGAGGGCCGGACCTGTCTCGTTTCGGGCAGCGGCAACGTCGCGCAGTACACGGTCGAGAAGCTGACCCAGCTGGGCGGCAAGGCGGTCACGCTCTCGGATTCGGCCGGCTACATCCACGATCCGCAGGGCATCGACGCCGAGAAGCTGGCCTTCGTGATGGAGCTCAAGAACAAGAAGCGCGGGCGCATCCAGGACTACGCGACGCGCTTCAAGGGCTCGAGCTACACGCCCGTGCAGGCCGGCGCGAAGTCGAACCCGCTCTGGGCCCACAAGGCGGACTGCGCCTTCCCCAGCGCGACGCAGAACGAGATCAACGAGAACGACGCGGCCAACCTGCTCAAGGGCGGCGTCTCCGTCGTCGCCGAGGGCGCGAACATGCCGACCACGCTGGGCGGCGTGAACGTCTTCCTCGAGGCCCGGATCCTCTTCGGTCCGGCCAAGGCCGCCAACGCCGGCGGGGTCGCCGTCTCGGGCCTGGAGATGAGCCAGAACTCGCAGCGCTTCGCCTGGACGCGCGAGGAGGTCGACGCGCGCCTGCAGCGCATCATGCGCGACATCCACCGCGCGGCCCTCGAGGCCGCCGAGCGCTTCGGGACGCCGGGCAACTACGTCGCGGGGGCCAACATCGCCGGCTTCCTCAAGGTCGCCGACGCGATGCTGGACCAGGGCCTGGTCTAGTCCGGCCGGGCGATCGTGCCCGCGCCGGTGCGGCCGTCCATCGCGATCGTCAGCGGGGACTCGAAGCGCAGCTGGCGCACGAAGCGCGTCTCCGAGCGCGCCGGCCGCGCGGCCAGCCAGTCCCAGTCGACGAAATCCTGCGCGTCCGACTGGACCGTGAAGTAGCCCACGCGCGAAGAGACCAGGTTCTGGAAGAAGTGCGAGCCCTGGCTGGGCACCACGGCCAGGTCGCGGAAGGCGCACTCGACGATCGCGCGCGCGCCGGCGATCGCCTCCCAGCGCACCGGGATCCCGAGCCAGGGATCGGAGGCGCCCCAGCGCCCGACGCCGATCAGCACGTAGGGCCGGCCTTCCTCGACCAGCTGGCGGTTGAGGTCCGCGACTTCCAGCGCGATCTCGGCGCTGCGCGCGCGGTCGAAGCGCGCCTGGTCGACCACCACCAGGTCGCGCACGTCCTCGATCCGGCCGTTGCCGAGCACGCTGCTGCTCCGGCACAAGAGCCGCTCGCGCGGCAGCACGCCGAGCTCGACGCGCTCCTGCTCGCGCGGCACGAGCACCGGGCGCATCTGCAGCAGGGCGAACTCCGCCAGCTCCCCGGGCATCACCGGGAGGTTGACCGCGAACTCGATCTCGGCCGGCACGTTGAGGCCGCGCTGCACGCTCTCGAGCAGGAGCACCAGGATCTCCGGCAGCGGGAAGAGCTGCTGCTTGAGGATCGGCGCGAAGGTCACGAGCGGCACGCCCCCGCGGCCCAGGCCGTCGCGCACGGAGTCGTCCTCGGGCGACCAGGTCGAGGCCAGGGCCCCGAGCGTCCCGTCCTCCGCGGCGCAGTCGAGTTCGTGGAGCACGAGTCCCGATCCGTCCGCGGGCTCGGCGCCGGCCGCGTCCGGATCGAGCTCCAGCGCGTAGAAGCCCGACTGCGAGTTGGCCAGGATCTCCTCGGGCGACGAGAACTGCACCGGGTGGCGCGGGTACTTCGGCGAGAAACGCAGCGCGCGCCGGCCGCCGACGACCGTCTGCCCCAGACCCAGCGCGACCGCGGCGATCCCGTCCTCGGCGCGCATCGGCGGCGTGGGATAGAAGTTGTGCGAGCGCGCGGAGCCGGAGAAATCGGGGTAGAAGCGCCGGCCGTGGCGCCGGCCCACCAGGCGCTGGAGGATCACCGCCATCTGTTCCTCCTCCAGGCGATAGGGCGTGGTGCGCATGTAGGCCTTGGCCTCGCGCAGGAAGGTCGAGGCGTACACGCGCTTGATCGCCTGCACGAGCTGCCTGAGGCGCACCTTCCGGTCGGGGTGCACGTTGGCGACCATGTGCGTGGCATAGACGCCGGCGAAGGGCAGCGAGGGCGAGTCCTCGAGCAGGCTCGAGGAGCGCACCGCGAGCGGGTAGTCCACCAGGTCGACGTACTGGAGCAGCGACTCGAAGACCTGCTCGGGGAAGCGCGCCTCGAGGAAGCGCGCCTCGATGCGTGCGTCGTCCTGCTCCTCGATGGCCAGGTCGCGCAGCCGGTTCTGGTCCAGGAACTGCTCGAAGACGCCGGTCGCCAGCACCACCGCCGAGGGCACGAAGATGCGCGCCTCCGGGAAGCGCGGGCCCAGCTGCTGGCGCTGGAGCAGCTCGCGGCAGAAGGCCATGCTGCGCGCCTTGCCGCCCAGCGAGCCGCTCCCGATGCGCGCGAAGCTCGTCAGCGTGTCGAATCCGGCCGGGTCGAAGTCCGAGATCGTGCGGCTCTGGCGCTCGCGCCGGAAGTTGCGGATCGAGTCGAGCAGCAGCTCGCGGATCTGGGCCACCGAGTCGAAGTCCGAGCTGCGCCGCGCGCGCAGCTTCTCGGCCAGCTGGAATTCGGTGCGCGCGCGCAGCCAGGTCGAGAAGTGGTTGCGCTCGGCGTGCCAGTAGATCGACTCGTCGGGCACCGTGCCCAGGAGCTGCAGCAGCGTGCGCAGATTCGAGGCCCGGCCGAGCTCCTTCCCCGCGGCGCTGCGGAAGACGAAGTCGCCGAAGCCGAAGCGATCGGTCACGAAGCGCGAGAGCTCGTGGAGCAGGAAGGGCGAGTTCTTGAGCAGCACCTCGACGTCCACGTCGGCCGCGCCGCGCACGGCCTCCGGGTCGAGCGTCTGGAGCATGATCGGCAGGTCGGGATCCTGCTCGCGCACGGCGCGGGCGAAGTCGAGACCCGCCTGCGGCTCGAGCCGGCCGTCGCGCGGGAAGTCGACGTCCGAGACGATCCCCAGCACGGTGCCGCGGTAGCTCTCGTACGTGCGCCAGGCCTCCTCGTAGTCGGTGCAGAGCAGGATCTTCGGCCGGGCGCGCATGCGCATCAGCTTGTTGGAGAGGTTCGTCCCCTCCGCGATCACCTGCTTCGTGTGCTTCATCAGCTCGGCATAGAGCAGCGGCAGGAAGACCGAGTAGTAGCGCGGATTGTCCTCGATCAGGATGATCGAGCTCACGCCCACGACGCGCGTGTCGTGCTTCACGTTCCAGCGGTCCTCGAGATGGCTGATGATCCCGAGCAGGATCCGCCGGTCGCCCTGCCAGACGAAGACCCGCTCGATGTCGGGCAGCGCGCTCGGCACCGGGACCCTGCCCGGCTCGCGATTCTCGAAGACCAGCAGCACGATCGGCGTCTGGATCCCGGCCTCGCGCAGGCGCCGCGCCATCTCGCGCTGGCCCATGTCGCCCAGCTCGCTGGTGGTGATCACCAGGTCGAAGCGCTTCTTCACCGCGATCGCCAGCGCCTCGGCCCCGGTCGAGACGGATGTGATCGAGGGCACGTTGCGCAGGTTGGGATCGAGCAGCTCGGTCAGGATCAGGTCCGAGAGCTGACCGTCCTGCTCGAGGATGAACGAGTCGTAGGCGCTCGCGACCAGCAGGATGCGCCGCACGCGCCGGGGCATCAGGCGCCCGAAGCGCTCGAGCCGATCCTCCTCTCGCTTCGGGGTCGTCACGTGCGCGGGCGATTATGAGCCGCGCGCACGCCGCTTCACAGGCCCTTGAGCAGCTCCACCGCCTGCCCGCCCGGGTGCCTGGTGTCGATCGCCTGCTCGATCTTCCCGTCGGGGCCGATCACGTAGGTGAAGCGCTTGGCGTAGCGTTCCTTCACGGAGCCGATCGCCTTGTACGCCAGCGCCACCGAGTGCTCGATGTCGCACAAGAGCGGGTACTCGATGCTGAACTTCTGGGCGAAGGCCTTGTTGCCTTCCTGCGTGTCGAGGCTGATGCCCAGGGCCTGCACGCCCTTGCCGAGGTACTCCAGGCGCGCGTCGCGGTAGCCGCAGGCCTGCTTGGTGCAGCCCGGCGTGTCGGCCTTGGGATAGAAGAACAGCACGACCTTCTTGCCCTCGAAGTCCGCGAGCTTGACCGTGCGGCCGAGGTGGTCCTTGAGCTCGAAGGGCGGCGCGACGGTCCCCGGTTTCAGCATGGGACGCGATCCCTTCAGGAGCAGCTCGCCGAGGAGGTAACGCAGCATGCGCGGGATTCTACCGCGGGCGCTCAGATGGACTTCAGCAACTCCGTCGCCTGCCCGGCCGGGTCCTTGGTGTCGATCGCCTGCGCGATCTTGCCGTCGGCGCCGATCACGTAGGTCAAGCGCTTGGCGTACTTGTCCTTGGCGTTCTCCGCGGCCTGGTAGGCCAGTCCGACCTTGCGCTCGGTGTCGCACAACAGCGGGAAGTCGTAGCTGAACTTCTCGGCGAAGGCCTTGTTCTCCGCCTGGGTGTCGAAGGAGATGCCCAGCACGACGACGCCCTTCTGCTGGTAGTCGCGGATTCGATCACGGAACCCGCAGCCCTGCTTGGTTCAGCCGGGCGTGTCGGCCTTGGGGTAGAACCAGAGCACGACCTGCTTGCCCTTGAAGTCCGAGAGCTTGACGGTGCGGCCGAGGTGGTCCTTCAACTCGAACGCGGGAGCGGCAGTTCCGGCTTGCAGCATGGGACGCGATCCTTTGAGGAAGAGCTCGCCGAGGAGGTGGCGCAGCCTGCGCCGATTCTACTCGTCCTCGGGCTCGTCGGCCTCGGCTTCGCGGGCGGCCTCGGCGGCCTCGGCCGGTGAGGGCTGGTCCGCGCGCGGCTTGGCGAACTCGTTCTCCGGACCCAGCGCGGGATTGATCGCGCGGTCGCGCTCGCGCGCCTCGCGGATCAGGCGGTCCATGTCGGCGGCCTGCTCCGTGCTGCCGTCGAAGATCCAGTGCATGTGCGGCACGCGGCGCGTCTCGAGCACGCGCGCGACCTGGCGCTGGATGAAGCCTGCGGCGCCCTTGAGCATGTGCTCGGCCTTGCTCTTGTCCGCCTCGCCGCCGAGCACGGAGTAGAAGATCTTGGCGTAGCTGAAGTCGTGCGCGAGCTCGACGCGCGTGATGGTCAGGAAGGAGGCGCGCGGGTCGCTGAGCTCGAACTGCAGGCAGTAGGCCGCGCGTTCCTTGATCCGCTCCTGGAGGCGGGCGATCGTGCGCGGGTTGGCCATGGAAATGCCCTGCGGACTCGCGCCGGAGCGGAGCCCCGGCCAGCAGCTCAGCTGCCGACCTTGTCGCCCAGCGTGCGCTTCTTCTTGACCACCTTGAAGGCCTCCAGCACGTCGCCCAGCTCGTACTCCTGGAAATCGCGCACGGTCAGGCCGCAGTCGAAGCCCTCGCGCACTTCCTTGACGTCGTCCTTCTCGCGCCGCAGCGAGGAGAGCGCGCCCTCGTGGATCGTCTTGCCGCCGCGCTGCACGCGCACCTTGCTGTCGCGGAAGAGCGAGCCGTCGATCACGTTGCAGCCGGCGATGTTGCCGACCTTCGAGGACTTGAAGACGGCCCGGATCTCGGCGTGGCCGGTGATCTCCTCGGCCATCTCGGGCGCCAGCAGGCCCTCCATCAGGTCGCGCATGTGGTCGAGCAGCTCGTAGATGATCTCGTAGCGCCGGATCTCGATGCCCTCGCGCTCGGCGGTGACGCGCGCCTTGTCGTTGACCGAGCAGTGGAAGGCGATGATCGTCGCGCCGGTGGTGGCCGCCAGGAGCACGTCGCTCTCCGTCACGGCGCCCACGCCGGCGTGCACGACGCGCACCTCGACCTCCTCGTGCTTGAGCGCCGAGAGCGAGGAACGCAGCACCTCGACCGAGCCCTGCACGTCCGCGCGCACGACCACGTTGATCGTGTTGCGCTTGGCGTCCTCGACCGCCTTCTGGAGCGAGGCCGCGGTGACCGGCGAGCGCTCGACCATCGAGAGCGCGCGGTTGGTGCGCGCGCGCTCCTCGGCGACCTCCTTGGCCGAGCCGAGGTCCTCGACGACGTAGAAGGTCAGGCCCACGCCCGGCAGCGCCGTCAGGCCCGAGACCTCGACCGGCATCGAGGGCGGGGCCGAGTCGACCGTCTTGCCGCGGTCGTCGTGCATCGAG
>WNFL01418062.1_pt2 | contig 13503 bp, 13 predicted proteins | sample 5400361 | NCBI WGS metagenome assembly WNFL01 (sample SAMN13153351, study PRJNA577476) | soil metagenome | isolation source: 40 cm soil on Douglas fir-dominated hillslope | place: USA:California | collected 2013-09-17
CATGTGGATGGCGTTGGCGAGGTCGTGACTTTTACGCCGGCCGGCGAATCGTGGCACCTTGTCATCCGCGCGCCGCCCGCGTTCGCGCGTTATATCGCGTTCAAGGGCTCGATCGCGGTCGACGGCGTTAGCCTCACCATCAACAATGTGCGCGATCTGGCGGGCGCTGCCGGCGATTGCGAATTCGCGGTCAACATCATTGCCCATACATTGGCGATGACGACGCTGCGCCATTTGCAGCCCGGTCAGCGGGTCAACCTCGAAGTGGACATGATCGCGCGTTATCTCGAGCGCATGCTGGCGGCAACGTCGCCGCGGCCCTAGCGTCCCGAGTCAGAGATTGGTCCGTGCCAATAGACAATTCGGTGTTGTTCGCGACGGCACCTCATTTGGAATAGTTGTGCAACGAATCTCTGACTCAGGACACTAGCGCTGGTAGGGGTGCAGAGCGCGCGAACGCATTGCACCTGCGGCTCTTACAATGAGACATTGCGCGCATCGCCGTGGCGCGAGTCGTATCCCACGCAGCGCGTCTCAGAGGTACTTCGCCATGCTCAAATCCGTACCGTCAACCGCAGCGAATTCAGCTGCCCAGGAGGCAGCGGCGCCGGCGCTTGCCAGCACGCCCGAGTTGGTCGATGAACTCCGGCGCGGCAATATCGTCGTGTTGGTCGACGATGAAGATCGCGAGAACGAAGGCGATCTGGTGTTCGCGGCCGACTTCGTTACACCGGAAAAAATCAATTTCCTCGCCAAACATGGGCGCGGCTTGATCTGCATGCCGATCACGCCGGAGCACGCGCAGCGGCTGGCGCTGACACCGATGGCGCGCGTCAATCGCACGGTCCACGGCACCAATTTCACGGTGGCCATTGAAGCCGCCGACGGAATCAGCACCGGCATTTCGGCTGCCGATCGCGCGCGCACCGTGTGGGTTGCCACGCGCCCCGACGCTCGGTCAAGTGACATCGTGATGCCTGGCCACGTGTTTCCGCTGGTGGCGCATCCCGGCGGCGTGTTGATGCGCGCCGGTCACACCGAAGCGTGTTGCGATCTGGCGCGTCTGGCCGGACTGAACCCGGCGGCAGTTCTGTGCGAAATCATGAACGACGACGGAACGATGGCGCGCTTGCCTGACTTGCTGCCGTTCGTGCAGCAGCACGGTCTGAAAATCGGCACGATCGCCGATCTGATCCACTACCGTGCCGCGCATGAATCGATGATCGAACGCGTGGGCCGGCGCCGGATTCGCATGCCGGCCGGTGAATTTGAAATGGTTGCGTATCGCGACAAACCCGGGGCCGGTGCGCATTTGGCGCTGGTTCATGGCGAGATCAACGCCGGCGACGAAACGCTGGTGCGCGTGCACGAGCCGCTATCGGTGCTCGATCTGCTGGCGTCCGATGTTTCGACTCATTCGTGGCCGTGGGCTAGGGCGCTGTCAACTATCGCGGCCACCGAGCGCGGCGTGTTGGTGCTGCTCAACTGCGGCGAGAGCGCCGAGCACTTGTTCGGCCGCTTTGATGCGCTGGCGGAAAGCGACGCGGGTCGCGGGCAACCGGCGCTTGCGCCCAAGATGGATCTGCGCACCTATGGCGTCGGCGCGCAGATCCTGCGCGACCTGGGCGTTGGCCGAATGAAGCTCCTCGCCAAGCCGCGCAAGATGCCGTCGATGGCGGGCTTCGGCCTGCAAATCACCGGCTACGTCGAAGAGTAGAACGTAATTTCAAAACGTGGCGAGTGCGAGACTACGCATTTGCCAAGTTAGCGGCCAGCAGCGGACGTGTACGAGCGGTACAACGAGCACCGCAGCTGCAAGATCGCGACGCAGCAGTTTTGAGATAAATTCTAGAAACAAGGCGCAGAGAGCGCGAAGGTTCGAGCAGTGGCAATCGATATGATTTCTCCCGACCTGGATGGCAATGGCCTGCGCATTGGCGTCGTGCAGGCGCGTTTCAACGCTTGGGCCGGCGAGCAACTCGCCGCAGCGTGCCTGGCCGAACTGGTCGCGCTCGGCGTCGACGAGGACGACATCACGCACATCACGGTGCCGGGCGCGCTTGAGATCCCGGTGGCGTTGCGCCGCCTCGCGGACGCGGAAGACTTTGATGCGCTGATCGCGCTCGGCTGCGTGATTCGCGGCGAGACTTTTCACTTCGAAGTGGTTGCCACCGAGTCGGCGCGCGGCGTGGCGCAGGTGCAGCTTGCCACCGGCGTGCCGATCGCCAACGCGATCTTGACCACCGACAGCGAGGATCAGGCGCGCGCGCGGGTGGCTGAAAATGGCCGCGCAGCGGCGCGCGTCGCGGTCGAGATGGCCAATCTGCTGTGGCAACTCGATGACGCCGGCGAAGAGAGCGGCGTCGACGAGGTCGACCCGAGCGGCATCGCCGTCCGCGATGAGTGAGGCGGCGATGACGGCGACCGACGCGAGCGAAAAAAAATCGCCGGCCATCCGCAGCGCGCGCCGGCGCGCGCGAGAGTTCGCGCTGCAAGGCCTGTATCAGTGGCTGGTCGGCGGCGCCGACGCGGCGGCGGTCGAGGACGAACTGCAGGAGCGCGAGATGAGACGCGGCGAGACGAACGAATCGGCGAATGAGTCGGCCACCGAGTCGACCCGTCACCCGGCGCGAGCGACGACGCAGGCGACGGCTGCCGAACGCGGGGCCGCGCTCGCGCGCAGGGCGGACATGGCGCACTTTCGCCAAGTGCTGCACGGCGCGATCGATCATGCAGCCGAGCTGCGCGCCGACTTCCTGCCGTTCATCGATCGCGACATCAAGCAGCTCTCGCCGGTGGAACATGCGATCCTGCTGATCGGCAGCTATGAGCTGAAACATTGCGCCGAGATACCGTACCGGGTCGTGATCAACGAGGCCGTCGAGTTGGCGAAAAGCTTCGGCGGCGCCGAGGGCTTCAAATACGTCAATGGTGTGCTTGATCGGGTGGCGCAGCAGTTGCGTGCGACCGAGACCGAGCGCACTGCGCGCTGATCGTGTCGCGCACGGCGCGGAAATTCTTCGGCCCGGCCCAGGTACCGGATAGCGCGCCGACGATGGCGCCGACCGTGCCACCGACCGTGCCACCATCAATCGGCGAGTTCGAGCTGATCGCCCGCTATTTCACTCGCACCAGCGGGCAACCGGCGCTGGTGCGGGCCGGTGTCGGTGATGACTGCGCGCTGCTCGACATTGGCGATGCGACGTGGGCGATCACCAGCGATATGTTGCTCGCCGGCCGTCACTTCTTTGCCGACGATGATGCGGAGGCGATCGGCCACAAGGCGCTTGCGGTCAACCTCTCCGATCTGGCGGCAACCGGCGCCACGCCGCGCTGTTTTCTGCTGGCGTTGGCGCTGCCTGCCGCCGATGAGCCATGGCTCACCGCATTTGCGCGCGGCCTGTTTGGGGTGGCCGACGCCTTTGGCTGCGAACTGATCGGTGGCGACACGACGCGCGCGCCCGCCACTGCCGCTGCCGGCAGGGAATCGATCGGCGGTCCGCTCACAATCTGCATCACGGCGCTGGGCGACGTTCCGCGCGCCCTTGCGCGCCGGCGCAGCGGCGCACAAGCCGGCGATGACCTGTGGCTGTCCGGAGAAGTCGGCGATGCGGCGCTGGCGCTGGCGCGCCGTCTGGGCACGGTCGCGGTCGACCGCGGCACGGCTGCCGACGCGGAAAAAAGCATCAACTTGCGGCTGCAGCGGCCGACTCCGCGGGTCGCCCTCGGGCTTACGCTGCGTGGCGTCGCCAGCGCGGCGATCGATGTCTCCGACGGGCTGCTGGCCGACCTTGCGCATTTGCTGCAACGCTCTGGCGTCGCCGCCCGGGTGCGCTGGGAGGACGTGCCGCGTTCGCCGGTTTTGCGGCGTCAGGATTTGTCAATCCAGCAGCGCTGTGCACTCGCCGGTGGCGATGACTACGAGCTGCTCTTTGCCGCGCCGCCCGGGCGGCACGCGGACGTGATTTCCGCCGCCCGAACGGCGGCAGTGGCCGTTACCCTGATCGGCACAATTACCCAAGGAGAGGGACTCACGGTCCTCGACGCCGACGGGCGGCCGGTGGAAACTTCGCTTCGCGGGTTTGACCACTTTGCGCTGTAGCGAGTCGGTGCCAGCGGGGTGCGAGCAATCGCTCCGGATCACCGGATCGAAGTCGAGATCCGCGCGCACAGTGACGGCGCTGAAATGACCGCATGGATATCCGTGCCCCGATAATCGCGGCACCCTACTGCATGAGCGAGCCGCGCGCCCGCGGGTTGAAACGGCGCGCCGATGATGTCGCGCCTTGATCGGGACCGCCGTGAATGATTCGTTGCCATCTGCGAGCGCATCGACCGACGCTGCGGCACTGCCGCCCGGCGCCATCGCGCCGAGCGGCGAACGCGGCGCGCATGACGATGCCGGCGGGTCGCGGGTGGCCGCTGCCGCCGCCATGCATCGCCCGGTTCCTACCCTGCGGTTCCTGTTGACGCATCCGGCGCATTTTCTGGCGCTGGGATTCGGCAGCGGGTTGCCACGCATCGCGCCGGGAACATGGGGCACGTTGTTCGCGTGGGCGAGCTACATCGTCGTTGCGCACTACCTCGGCGAGCGCATCTGGTTTCTGATCGGCGCGACACTCGTGCTCGGTACCTGGGCCGCGCATGTGACCGGCCGCCATCTGGGCGACGCGGATTCGGGTCACATCGTGATCGATGAAATTGTCGCCTTCTGGATTGTGTTGGCGATCCTGCCGACGCCGGGCGGCACGCAGCAGCTATGGGCGTTCCTGCTGTTTCGGCTGTTCGATATCACGAAGCCGCCGCCGATTCGCGGCCTGGACGCGCGCATGAAAAATGGCTTCGGTGTCATGCTCGACGATCTGGTGGCGGCGTTCTACGCGCTGCTGGTGCTGGCGATTGCGCTGCGGATCGTTGCCGTCGTGTCATGAACGCAAACACGGGTCGCGAGTCGGACGTTATTGCCCATATCGGCGCCGCGGGGATCGAGCTCGGCCGGGGGCTGACCGGCCAGCGCCTGCTGCTGGCGACCGCTGAATCCTGCACTGCCGGCGGCGCCGCGTATGCGGTGACGCAGGCGCCGGGCGCGAGCGAGTGGTTCGAGCGCGGCTTCATCACGTATTCCAACGAGTCGAAGCAACAGGTGCTCGGTGTCTCGCCGCTGTACCTGCGTGATTTCGGCGCGGTCAGCGAACCCGTGGCGCGAGCGATGGCGTTGGGCGCCCTGACTCAAAGTCGGGCCCACATCACCGTCGCCGTGACCGGCGTCGCCGGGCCGTTGGGCGGCACACCGGAAAAACCGGTGGGAACGGTCTGCTTGGCCTGGGCGATCAAGCGCGATCCGGCGGCCGCACCCTGGGCCAAGACGCAGACGTTGCATTTTGCCGGCGATCGCGCGGCGGTGCGCACACAAAGCATCATCGCCGCTCTCGACGGCTTGCTGGTGTTGCTGCGCCATCGCCTCGACGTCTAGCAAAGCCGGCGCCTGCTTCTTTGTTTGCCGCCGGGCGACGCCGCTCCATTGTTTTTTTGGCGTGACGTTTGCCTCTCGCGTGCGGGCGGCTACACGCGCGCGAGCGTTGCCGTGGCAATCGACGCATGCGCAGCTTGACCTGGCCGCGCCCCGCTGATCGCCGGCGGTGAGAGCGACGGGATCGGCGAGAGCGACATCTGCGGTATCAGCGAAAGCACATCAGCGACATCAGCGACAATCGCATCCGTCGCCTGCGCCGCCGGTCGCCGGGCGTTTCTGGGTCGCTTGGCTCTGCCGTGAAACTGCGCGTTGCCACCTACAACATCCACAAGGGCGTGACCGCCCTGCGCCAGCGGCCGCGTATTCACGACGTGCGCCTGGCGCTGCACGCGATCGACGCCGATGTCGTGTTCCTGCAGGAGGTGCAGGATCGCAACGAGCGGCTGTCGCAGCACCGACACTATCCGAAGGCGACCCAACTCGACTTCCTCGCCGGCGCCGGCTACGAACATCGCGCCTATGGCATGAATGCCATCTATCCGCACGGCCACCACGGCAACGCGATTCTGTCGCGGCATCCGATCGGACACTTCACCAATCACGACATTTCCGACCACGCGCTGGAAAAGCGCGGCCTGCTGCACGCGGCGTTGCGTTTGGGTCCGCGTTCCGCACGCAAGAAAGACGTGCACATGATCTGCGTGCACCTGGGACTGATCAAGAGGAGCCGCGTGCGCCAGGCGCATTTCCTGATGGACTTTGTGCAGCAGGAAATTCCAGCCGGCGCCCCGCTGATCATCGCTGGTGATTTCAACGACTGGCAGCGCCTGGTCGATGCCCTGCTGCGGCCGCGTCTGGGCCTGGCGGAAGTTGCGGCTGAAACGAGCGTTTCGCCGGTTGCGCGCTCGGTGCTCGACTCGCTGGTGTCGTGGTGGCATGGCGACGCCGCCTCGCCGCCGGGGGTCGCGCGCACGTTTCCCAGTTTCGCGCCATGGCTGACCCTCGATCGGATTTACGTCCGCGGATTTCGCGTCCGCGGCGTGCAGGTGCCGCGGGGCGCGGCCTGGACGCGCCGTTCCGATCACGTGCCGCTGATCGCCGATCTCGAATTGGCATGAGCAAGCCCAGGCAGCGCCTGCGCGAGGCGCAACGGTCGCGCCGCTTCAATTGGCGCCTGGCGCCGTTGGTCGTCCACGGTAATCGCGTGCAGCTGCTGGAAAACGGCGCGCAATTTTTTCCGCAACTGCTGGCAGCAATCGACGGCGCGCGCCGCTCGCTGCATCTGGAAACGTACCTGATCGCTGACGACAAGATCGGCCAGCGGGTATTGGCTGCGCTGACCACGGCGGCCGCCCGCGGGGTGCAGGTGCGCATGGTGATCGATGGCTTCGGCGGCGGTGATTTCGCGCGCCGCATCGTGCGCGAGCTGGCGCCGCAGGGAGTTGCGGTCAAGATCTTTCGACCGGAGCGTTGGTGGCGGCTGGAGCGCAAGCTGCTGCGGCGCCTGCATCGCAAGCTCGCGGTCATCGATGAACGAGTCGCGTTTGTCGGTGGCATCAACATCATCGACGACTACAACGAAGTGCCAAGCGCCCGCGGCCACGCGCAACCGCGCTTTGATTTCGCGGTCCAGTGCGAAGGGCCGATCGTGGCCGCCATTGCGCTCGCCGCGCGGCGCCTGTGGTGGACGCTGGAACTGGTCGCGGCGCCCCGGCCCCCGGGCCCGTGGCCGCGCGCGTCGCGCACTCTTGCGCCCACGCCCGTGCCGGGCGGCGTCGATGCGACGCTGCTGTTGCGCGACAACTTCACGCATCGTCGTACGATCGAGCGCGCGTACGTGCAGGCGTTTGAGTCGGCGCGCCGTGAAATCGTGATCGCCAACGCGTATTTCCTGCCGGGCCGGCGCTTTCGCGCCGCGTTGCGCGCCGCGCGCAGCCGCGGCGTGCGCGTGCGCCTGCTGCTGCAGGGGCAGGTCGAATACACGATCCAGCATCACGCGCAACGCGCGCTATTCGGCCAGCTGCTGGCGGCGGGCATCGAGATTCATGAATACACGCCGAGCTACCTGCACGCCAAGGTCGCCACTGCCGATGATCTGTGGGCCACGGTTGGCTCGAGCAATATCGATCCGTATTCTTTCTTGCTGGCGCGCGAAGCCAATGTGGTGGTCTACGACGAAGCTTTCGCGCGCCGATTGCGCGAGCGGATCGTGGCGGCGATCGAGGAGCACGCGCGCACGGTGCGGGCGGCGGAATTCGCGCAACGCGGCTTGCTCACGCGCGCGTATGACTGGATCGCCTATGCGCTGGTGCAGCTGGCGACCGTGCTGCTGGCGCGCGGTAGAAATTACTGAGGCAATCGCGGCGCGAAGTGCCATCGGTTGCGGGTAAACATGGTTTGCGCAGACGCTATTCCGGGACGGCGATCGGCTTAATGCGCCGCCCCCTCTTTGAGGGACGCGCGCGCGAATTCGTTTTTGGAATGCGAAATTCTGCGCACTGGACGTCGGCAACTAAGCGAGCGAGCGCGTTATATTCGCCACCTGCCGAGGGTTGGCTCGGTACTTGTCAAAGGAGATCTCATGAAGTTGCGTTCCCTGTTCTTTGCGGCGCTGCTCGGTATTTCCGGTGCGGCGTTTGCAAATCATTGTCCGATGGACATGGCCAAGATCGACGCCGCGCTCGCCAAGAATCCCAAGTTGACCGAGGCGCAGATGACCGAAGTCAAGAAGCTTCGTGCCGATGGCGAAGCAATGCACAAGGCCGGCAACCACAAGGACTCGATGGAGACGCTGGGCAAGGCGATGAAGATTCTCGGAATCTGAATCGGTTCGCCGTCAGTTGATGAAGACGCCGCCTTCGGGCGGCGTTTTTTTTTGCTCCAAGCGCGCTCGGGCACAATTTGCCGCGCCGATGCAGATCTTTCTTCGCTGCGCGCGCGGCGATCCGCGCCGCCACTGACATGGGTCGCCTGCCACCTGGTTCGAACGTCGGCACACAGTTGCGCGCGCTGCGCGCGCGACAGGCGCGAGCCGAGCGCGCCGAAAGCAAACGCGCCGAAAGGACGGCCACCGAGCAAGCCGCGAACGGCGCGCGCGACGATGGCATGGCGTCGCGATTGCCACTACAGCTTTCCTTACCGAGCGCGGAAAGCTGGTTCGCTGCGCGCGGTTGGGCCCCTTTCGAATTTCAGCACGAGGTCTGGCAACAGATCGCCGCTGGCCGCTCAGGTCTGGTACACGCCGCGACCGGCACTGGAAAAACGTACGCCGTATGGTTCGGCCTTCTTCAAAGCGCACTGCATAAATCAGGATCAGATCACGATTTCCTGAGCGCCGCGCGCGACCCTGCGGCGGCCGACTCGCGCGCCCAAGCGCAACGCGGCCTGCGCATGTTGTGGATCACGCCGATGCGCGCGCTCGCCGCCGATACGGCGCGATCATTGGCCGCGCCTCTTGCCGAACTGGGCATCGACTGGCGCGTCGGCATTCGCACCGGCGACACCGACGCCGGCGAACGCGCACGCCAGTCGCTGGCGCTGCCCGAAGCGCTGGTGACCACGCCGGAGAGCGTCTCACTGCTGCTGACGCGGCCGGAATGCCGAGCCCTGTTTGCCGGCCTGCAACTTGTGGTGGTTGATGAATGGCATGAACTGATCGGCAGCAAGCGCGGCGTGCAGGTGCAGCTCGCGTTGGCGCGGCTGCGGCAGTTTGCCCGCGCGCGCGCCGGATCCGCGCCCGGTGCGATCAACGTACCTTCAACACTGCCGGTGTGGGGACTGTCGGCGACACTTGGCAATCTCGACCACGCTTTGCGTGCATTGCTCCATCCGGATGACGGCGTGCTCGTGCAGGGCGAGCTGGACAAGCAGATCGTGGTCGACACGCTGCTGCCGGAGAACCCCGGTCGATTTCCCTGGGGCGGCCATCTTGGGTTGCAGATGGTGGCGCCGGTCGTGCGCGAGATCGCCGGCAGCGCCAGCACGCTGGTATTCACCAACGTGCGCTCGCAGGCTGAGCAGTGGTACCAGGCGCTGCTCGCGGCGCGACCCGATTGGGCCGGTCGCATCGCCCTTCATCACGGCTCGCTCGACCGCGATGTGCGCGCGTGGGTCGAGCTGGGCCTCAAGCAGGGCAAGCTCAAGGCGGTCGTCGCGACCTCGAGTCTTGACCTGGGCGTCGACTTTCTGCCGGTCGAACGCGTGCTGCAGATCGGCAGCCCGAAAGGCATCGCGCGGCTGCTGCAGCGGGCGGGGCGCAGCGGCCATTCGCCCGGCCGCGCGTCGCGCGTCACGATCGTGCCGACGCATGCGCTGGAACTGGTGGAAGCGGCCGCGGCGCAAAAGGCGGCGGCGCAGCGACGCGTGGAGTCGCGCAGTGCGCCGGACCAGCCGCTCGACGTTCTAGCCCAGCATGTCGTGACGGTTGCGTTGGGCACCGGATTCGCCGCGGCTGAGCTGCTCGCCGAAGTGCGCACCACCTGGAGCTATCGCCATCTCAGCGACGAAGATTGGCGCTGGGTGCTGCAGTTTGCCGGCGGCGGCGAGCCACTGCGCGCGTATCCGGAATACCGGCGTGTCATGCGCGTCAACGACGGCGCGGAGATCTATCGCGGCGCCGATGTGCAGGTCGCGCGCCGGCACCGGCTCGCGGTCGGAACGATCGTCTCCGAATCGGCGATGCTGGTGCGCTATCAGAACGGCGCCAAGCTCGGCACGATCGAGGAAAACTTCATCGCTCGCTTGCGCAGGGGAGATGTGTTCACCTTTGCCGGCAAGATCCTGGAACTCGTACGCGTGCATGAAATGACCGCGTTCGTGACGCCGGCGCGGCGGGCGACCGGCGCCGTGCCGCGCTGGGCCGGCACCCGCATGCCGCTCTCGGGCGAACTGGCCGATGCGATGCTGGCCGAACTCGAAGATGCCCGCGCCGGTCGCTGCGCGTCGCCGGAGATGGCGCTGGTCGCGCCGCTGCTAATGCTGCAGCGCCGCTGGTCGAATCTGCCGACGCGCCGCGATCTGGTCGCCGAAGCGATGTCGTCGGCCGAGGGCCGGCATCTGTTTGTCTATCCGTTTGCCGGCCGGCTCGCCCATGCCGGACTCGCCGCGCTGCTGGCCGTTCGCGCGGGCCGCTTGCAGGCAGCGACATTTTCGATCGCGATCAACGACTATGGCTTTGAATTGCTGAGCGCGAGCGAGATGAACTGGCATGCGTTGCTCAATCCACGCCACGGACTGCTGGCGGAGGACGGACTGGTCGACGATATATTGGCGAGCCTCAACGCCGGCGAGCTGGCACAGCGCCGATTTCGTGAAATCGCCCGCGTCGCCGGCCTCGTGTTTCCCGGCTATCCGGGCCAACCGAAATCAACGCGCCAACTGCAGGCGTCAGCGAGCCTGCTGTTCGAGGTTTTCCGCAAATACGACCGCGGCAATCTGCTGCTGGCGCAGGCCGATCGCGAAGTGCTCGAGCAGGAACTCGACCTGGCGCGCCTGCGGCAAACATTGGCGCGGATGCGATCGCAAACGCTGGTACTGCGTTCGATATCGCGCCCGACACCGTTTGCCTTCCCCTTGCTGGTTGAACGCCTGCGCGAACAACTGACGACCGAGCGACTGTCGGATCGCATCGCGCGCATGGTGACGGAATTGGAACGCGCCGCCGGCGCGGAGGAGCGGTGACGGCGCGAGTGCGCAGTCGCGTCGGCGCGCCGTCGGTGGTGAACATGAGCCGCGAAAGCCGTCGCTGTCCGCCCACTAAAAGCTCAACATATCGACAGAAATCGTAGCCTTGACTCAATATCTTGTAGGTCAACGCAAAGTGCATCTCGGCGCGATTCGTGTTTCGAATCGATATTTCTCCTCTGAAAAATGCGCGATGCATGAAAAAATCATGCATTTTCCCTCTGTAAACACTTGCGCCCGCTCTAAAAGCGCTTAGTATCCGCGTCACGCAACGAGAGCGCTCTTGCCAATCTTCACTCGGAGAACGCTGTCGCTGTGAGGAAGAATCACTGATCAACCCGTTCATCGATACCCGACAGGAGAACCTGATGGCAACGAAGAAGGCAAAGAAGGTTGCGAAGAAACCGGCCAAGAAGGCGGCGCCAAAGAAGACGGCGAAGAAAGTTGCAAAGAAGGCTGCACCCAAGACCGCGAAGAAAAAAGTCGCGCGCAAGCCGAATGCGGCGTTCATGATGCCGCTGACGCCACGCGGGCCGCTGGCGGCGATCATCGGCTCGACGCCGATGCCGCGCACTGAAGTGACCAGCCAAATTTGGAAGTACATCAAGAAGAACAAGTTGCAGGACGCCGTCAATCGCCGCATGATCAACGCCGACGACAAGATGCGTGCACTATTCGGCAAGGCGCAAGCCTCGATGTTCGAGCTGACCAAATACGTCAGCAAGCACCTGGGATAATTCGCCGCCGGCAAGCGCCGACCGACGCAGCCGAGCGCCATTTGGCGCCCGGCGGGCGCAGATGCAGGCCCGCTCAGCACTTGCTGCGCGGGCCTTTTTCTTGCCAGCCGCCTTCGCCGCTGCCGAACCCTCATTTCTTGCCAGCGTGAGCGTCAGGCCGAGCGTCAGGCCGAGCGTCAGGCCATCACGCAATTCGCAAACTGACTACCATTGCCGCTCGCGCCGACCGAGCCACACGGCTTCCGCGCCTCGGTTTGTCTACTGATGTCGACCAAAATCCTCCTCGCCACCGTCAACGCGCGCTATGCACATGCTTCGCTGGCGCTGCGCTATTTGCGCGCCAACCTGGGTGAATTACGCGAGTGCACGGCGATCCGCGAATTCATCCTCGGCGAAAAAACGGAAGAATGGGTCGAGCGACTGCTGGCCGACTTCGGCAACGCGCGGCCGCGCATTCTTGGACTCGGCGTCTACATCTGGAATGTGCAGGAGTCCACGCGCTTGCTGGCGTTGCTCAAAGCGGTCGCGCCGGATGTGACGGTGATCGTCGGCGGGCCGGAGGTGAGCCACGAGGTCGAACAACAACAAATCTGCCGCCTCGCGGACTTCGTCGTCACCGGCTGGGGCGATGTGACCTTCGCCAAACTGGCGCGCCAGATTCTGCATGGGCCGGCGCCGCTGATGAAAGTGCACGCTGGCGAACAAGCGCAGCTCGCGACCCTCTCCTTGCCCTACGCCGAATACAGCGACGAGGACTTGCGGCAGCGTTACCTGTACGTAGAGGCTTCGCGCGGTTGTCCGTTCAAGTGCGAGTTCTGCCTGTCGGCGCTGGACAAGACCGCGTGGCCGTTTCCGCTGTCGCCGTTTCTCGGCGAACTCGCACGCTTGGTCGAGCGCGGTGCGCGGCACATCAAGTTTGTCGACCGCACGTTCAATCTGAAAATTGAGACCTCGCTTGCGATTCTCGATTTCTTTCTCGCTCGCGTGGAGCACGCGCCGGGCGCCGGACCGTTCCTGCATTTCGAGTTGATACCCGATCATCTGCCGGCGGCACTGCGCGAGAAGATTGCGCGCTTCGCGCCGGGCGCGCTGCAATTCGAAATTGGCATCCAGACACTGAATCCGCAGGTACAACAACTACAACGACGTCGCGCTGGCCAATATCCGCTGGCTGCGCGAACACAGTCACGCGCACCTGCATGTCGATCTGATCGCCGGCCTGCCCGGCGAGGACATTGCGTCTTTTGGTGCCGGCTTCGACACGCTGGTCGCAACGCGCCCGCACGAGATCCAGGTCGGAATTCTCAAGCGATTGCGCGGCACGCCGATCGCGCGGCACACGACCGCGTTCGACCTGCGCTTCAATCCCGAGCCGCCGTACAACATTCTCGCTACCGATCGGATTGAATTCGCAACGATGCAACGGATTGCGCGTTTCGCCCGCTATTGGGATCTGATCGCCAACTCGGGACGCTTCCCGCGCACGCTGCCGCACCTGCTCGGCGAGCAACCGTTTGCCCAGTTTCTGGCGCTGTCGGACTGGCTTTACGACGAAACGGGTCGCACCCATGCGATTGCCGCGGAACGGCTGAGCGAACTGCTCTATCGCTG
>WNFL01446476.1_pt1 | contig 13503 bp, 15 predicted proteins | sample 5400361 | NCBI WGS metagenome assembly WNFL01 (sample SAMN13153351, study PRJNA577476) | soil metagenome | isolation source: 40 cm soil on Douglas fir-dominated hillslope | place: USA:California | collected 2013-09-17
CGCGCGAGCCAACCGCGCGAGGCAACCCTGCGGCGGGCTACGATCTCATGCGCCACGACCGCAAGCTTTGCTGAGATGATTGACCCTTGCGCCGCCCGGAAAAAAATAAAGTTCGTTCCTGCCCGCTGCGATGACCACATTGGAAAGCAAGCTCGATCCGCGCAGCGCTGACTTCCGCGCCGCCAGCGAGCGAATGCGCACTCTGGTCGCGGATCTGAAAGCGCAGGTCGACCAAGTCGCGACCGGCGGCGGCGCCGAGGCGCGGCGCAAACACAGTGCCCGCGGCAAACTCTTGCCGCGCGAGCGCGTGGCGCTGCTGCTCGACCCGGGCACGCCGTTTCTCGAACTGTCGCAACTCGCGGCCTGGGGCATGTATCGCGATGAAGCGCCCGGCGCGGGCATCATCACCGGCGTCGGGCGCGTCAGCGGCCGCGAGTGCGTGGTCGTGTGCAATGACGCGACGGTTAAGGGCGGCACCTACTATCCGATCACGGTCAAGAAGCACCTGCGGGCGCAGGAGATCGCACGGGAGAATCGATTGCCGTGTGTTTATCTCGTTGATTCCGGCGGCGCCAATCTGCCGAATCAGGACGAGGTGTTTCCCGACCGCGAACACTTCGGCCGCATCTTCTTCAACCAGGCCACGTTGTCGGCCGCCGGCGTGCCGCAAATCGCGGTGGTGATGGGTTCGTGCACCGCGGGCGGCGCGTACGTGCCGGCGATGAGCGACGAATCGATCATCGTCGCCAATCAGGGCACGATTTTTCTTGGCGGCCCGCCGCTCGTCAAGGCCGCGACCGGGGAAGTCGTTAGCAGTGAAGAACTGGGCGGCGGTGACGTGCACACGCGCCTGTCCGGTGTCGCCGATCATCTGGCGCAAAACGACGAACACGCGCTGGCACTTGCGCGCCGCATCGTCGCCACCACCAACTACGTCAAGGCGAGCGCGATGCAAAGCCGCGCACCCGGCGCGCCGCGGCAGGATCCGGCCGAGCTCTACGGCGTGATTCCGACCGATGAAGCGGGCAAGCCCAGCCGTAAGCCGTTCGACGTGCGCGAAGTGATTGCGCGAATCGTCGATGGCTCCGAATTCGATGAGTGGAAGGCGCGCTACGGCAACACGCTCGTCACCGGCTTCTCCTGGATCGAAGGCATGCCGGTGGGCATCATCGCCAACAACGGCATCCTGTTCTCCGAGAGCGCGCAAAAAGGCGCGCACTTCATCGAGCTGTGTTGCCAGCGCAAAGTGCCGCTCGTGTTCCTGCAGAACATCACCGGCTTCATGGTCGGCCGCAAATACGAAAACGAAGGCATCGCCCGCCACGGCGCCAAGATGGTGACCGCGGTGTCGTGCGCGCAAGTGCCCAAGTTCACCGTGATCATCGGCGGCAGTTTCGGCGCCGGCAACTACGGCATGTGCGGGCGCGCGTTCGGACCGCGTTTTCTCTGGACCTGGCCGACGGCGCGCATCAGCGTGATGGGCGGCGAGCAGGCGGCGAGCGTGTTGGCGACCGTGCGGCGCGACGGCATTGAAGGCAAAGGCGGCACCTGGAGCGCGGAAGAAGAAACGGCGTTCAAGGCGCCGCTGCTCGCGCAATACGAACATCAAGGGCATCCGTATTACGCGTCGGCGCGCCTGTGGGACGACGGCGTGATCGATCCGATGGACACGCGCATGTGCCTGGCGCTGGGACTTTCGGCGGCGTTGAATGCGCCGATTCCGGAGGCGAAGTTTGGTGTCTTTCGGATGTAAGGCCGCACCGCGCCTGCTTTCCTTTTTCTGCTCTGACCGATGACTGAATCGATCTACATCCGATCCGAACACGCCGACCTGCGGCGCGAGATCTCCCGCTTCGTCGCGCGCGAAGTCGAGCCCAATGCGCTCGCTTGGGACGAACAGGGATTCACGCCGCGCGAGGTCTTGCACCGGATCGGCGCGCTCGGCTGGCTCGGCCTGCGCGTTGCCCCGGAGTACGGCGGTGCCGGCGCCGATGCAATCACCAACGTCGTGTTCCAGGAAGCCCTCGCCCGTTCGACCTCGGGCGGATTTGTGATCACGGTGCTGGTGCATACCGACATGGCGAGTCCGCATCTTGTCAACGCCGGCAATGCCGAGCAGAAACGGCGTTGGCTGCCAAAGGTTGTTGCCGGCGAGTGCGTCACCGCCGTGGCGATCACCGAACCCGATGCCGGCTCGGACGTCGCCGCGATTCGTACACGCGCGGTGCGGCAGGGCGAACATTGGCTGATCAACGGCGCCAAGATGTTTATCACCAACGGCGTGCATGCGGATTTGTATTTCGTCGCTGCGCGCACGGCAGCTGTGCCGGGCACCGAGCGCAGCTCGCGTGGCCTGTCGATGTTCGCGGTTGCCAAGGGCACGCCGGGCCTGCGCGTCGGCCGCGCGCTGAAGAAACACGGCTGGCTCGCCTCCGATACCGCGGAACTCGCGTTCGAAGACTGCCGCGTTCCGGCCGCCAATCTGCTCGGCGAAGAAGGCGCGGGTTTCCACGCGATCATGAAAAATTTTCAGACCGAACGCATCGCGCTGTCGGCGATGGCGGTCGGCGAATGCCTGACCGCGCTCGAGCTCACGCATCGCTATGTCGCCGAGCGGCGCGCGTTCGGCGCGACCTTGTGGGATCAGTCGACGATCCGGCAGCGATTGTCGCTGCTGGCGGCCAAGGTGGCCGCGGCGCGCCAGTTGCTCTATCACTGCGCCTGGCAGGTTGACCAGGGTGACGACAGTGTGCGCGAGGTGTCGATGTTGAAAGCGCTGAGCGGCGAACTCGTCAACGAAGTCGTCTACGCGTGCCTGCAGTTTCACGGCGGCGCCGGCTACCTGCGCGAGAGCGCGATCGAACGCCTGGCACGTGATGCACGGGTGCTGGCCATCGGTGGCGGCGCTACCGAGGTCATGCTCGAGGAAGTCGCGAAGCGCTTCGCAGTGCCGGGTGCGTAGAGCCGCCGTCGCGAAACGAAACGCAGACGGTGCGCGACCGTGCTTCGCGCGGGCGACGAATTTGCTACTTTGCAACCTCTGCGATGAAGCCATGACGCTGCGCGCGCAATGACCGCTGTCCCCGCCATCCCCTCAACTCGAATCGCCGACCTCGCCGCGCTGTTCCGCCGCAATCGCGAATGGGCGGCGCGCCGCCGCCGCGATGATCCGGAATTCTTTGCCCGCCTGGCGCGCCAGCAAGCGCCGAAATACTTGTGGATCGGTTGCGCCGACAGTCGCGTCCCCGCCAACGAAATCGTTGGCCTCGATCCGGGCGAGCTGTTTGTCCATCGCAATATCGCCAACGTGGTGGTGCACACTGATTTCAATTGCCTGTCGGTGCTGCAATTCGCCATCGAAGTGCTGCACGTTGAACACGTGATCGTGGTTGGCCACTACGCCTGCAGCGGCATTCGCACGGCGCTCGCAGGCGGCATGTTGGGCGTGGCGGACAATTGGCTGCGCCACATCGAGGACGTGCTGCGGCGGCACGTGACGATCTTTGCGTCACTGCCGTCGCAGTTGCACGAAGACATGCTCTGTGAACTCAATGTCCTGGAACAGGTGCGCAATGTCTGCCGCAGCAACGTCGTTCGCGATGCCTGGCGTGCGGGCAAGCCGCTGTCGGTGCACGGTTGGGTGTACGGCTTGGCCGACGGTTTGCTGAAGGACCTCGGCTGGTCGTTGCGCATGTTTGGCGGGTCTGCTGGCGGCGCGGCGCGACGCCGGCGGCGTTTATGCGTCGCGCGGCCACGCGCACGATTGAACCGGCGATGACCGCAACCACGCTTGAAGTTCATATTGCGCATCGGGTCGCGGTCATCTGGCTCGCACGCGAGCGCGTGCGCAATGCCTTCAACGAGACGGCGATTGCGGATCTGAAGCAGACCTTCGAAGAACTCGGCGGCGATCGCTCGATCCGCGCGCTGGTGCTGGCCGCGCGCGGACCCGCGTTCTGCGCCGGCGCCGATCTGGACTGGATGCGGCGCATGGCCAACTACTCGGCCGCAGAAAATCTTGCCGACGCGCTGCAACTGGCGGCGATGCTGCGCACGATCTACGAATGCCCGAAGCCCGTGATCGCGCGCATCCAGGGCGATGCGTATGCGGGCGGCATGGGCCTGGTCGCAGCCTGCGACATCGCTGTGGCGGCCACGACCGCGAGCTTCTGTCTGAGCGAAACCAGGCTCGGCCTGATTCCGGCGACGATTAGTCCTTACGTGCTGCGCGCGATGGGTGTCAGCGCCGCGCGCCGTTACATGCTGACGGCGGAAAAAATCAGCGCGGCCGAGGCGTACCGGATCGGCTTCTTGCACGAGTTGGCGGCGCCCGACGAACTGGACGCGCGAGTCAACGAAATTCTCGGCGCGCTGATGTTGACGTCGGAACACGCCGTACGCGAGGCCAAACGGCTGGTGCGCGAGGTCGCCGGCCGCGCGATCGATGACGATCTGCTGGCGGACACTGCCGAGCGGATCGCGGCTACGCGCGCCGCCGCCGACGGCCGCGAAGGTGTCCGTTCCTTTCTTGAAAAGCGCAAGCCGCTGTGGGTCAGCGAATACGAGGCCGAGCGCGCCGCGGCCAGTTGATCGCGTTGGCGGCAACTCTTGGATTTGCCAGCGGCCTGCGCCTGTACGTGGTCGTGTTTGCGATCGGCCTGGCCGGCTTTTTCGGTTGGGACGTGTTACCGCCCGGCTTGCAGGCGCTCGCGCATCCGTGGGTCCTCGCCGCGTCCGGCGCGATGGTCGTGATCGAATTTTTCGCGGACAAGATTCCGGCGCTCGATTCGGCCTGGGACGCGGTGCACACGTTCATTCGCATCCCGGCCGGCGCCGCCCTCGCGGCGGCCGTTTTTGGCGGTGACCACGAGGCCTGGCGCACGATTGCCGCAATTCTCGGCGGCGCGCTCGCCGCGACCAGTCACTTCACCAAGGCCGGCACGCGCGCCGCCGTCAATACGTCGCCGGAACCGTTTTCCAACATCGCTGTGTCGACGATCGAAGACATCACCGTCGGCGGACTACTGTGGCTCGCACTCGCGCACCCGCTGGCGGCGCTCGCGGTCGTGATCGTGCTGGTGGCGCTGGCGCTGTGGTTGTTGCCGAAACTTTTTCGCTTTGTCCGCTCGTTGTTTCTGCGCCTCACCGGCGCCGGCGCGCGCCCAGCGCAAGGTGCGCGACCGGACACGATCGGGCGCTGATTGTGGTCGGCATCGGTAAGCTTGTGCCGCGCGCGTGAGCGCACTGCTTTGCCGGTCGACCGGAATGTTCAACAAGATCCTGATCGCCAATCGCGGCGAAATCGCCTGTCGCGTTGCCAGCACGGCGCGCCAGCTCGGTGTGCGCACGGTTGCCGTTTACTCCGACGCCGACGCGAGCGCGCGCCATGTTGCGTTGTGCGATGAAGCGGTGCGCCTCGGGCCACCGCCGGCACGCGAAAGCTATCTGCGCGGCGACCTGATGATCGCCGCGGCGCGCGCCACCGGTGCGCAGGCGATTCATCCCGGCTACGGTTTCCTCTCGGAAAACGAAAACTTCGCGCAGGCCTGCGGCGACGCCGGCATCGTTTTCATCGGCCCGCCGGCGAAAGCGATTTTCGCGATGGGAAACAAGAGCGAAGCCAAGGCGCTGATGGCGCGCGCCGGCGTGCCGCTTGTGCCCGGGTACCACGGCGCCGATCAGGATCCGGCGCTGCTCAAGCGCGAAGCCGATCGGATCGGCTATCCGGTGCTGATCAAGGCGAGCAGCGGTGGCGGCGGCAAAGGCATGCGCATCGTGCGCGCGGCGGCGGAGTTCGCCGCCGCACTCGAGTCCTGCACGCGCGAGGCGGTCGCCAGTTTCGGCGACGCGCGCGTGTTGATCGAAAAATATCTCGATCGCCCGCGGCACATCGAGATCCAGGTTTTTGCCGACGGCCACGGCCACTGCGTTTACCTGTTCGAGCGCGACTGCTCGGTGCAGCGCCGGCATCAGAAAATTATCGAGGAAGCGCCCGCGCCCGGAATGAGCGCCGAACGGCGGCGCGCAATGGGCGAAGCCGCCGTGGCGGCGGCGCAAGCGGTCGGCTACGTCGGTGCCGGCACCGTCGAATTCATCACTGAAACAGTGGGTGCGGCGCGCGGCACGTTTTACTTCATGGAGATGATCGTCGGCCACGATCTCGTCGCCTGGCAGCTACGCGTTGCCTCGGGCGAGCCGCTGCCGGTGAGGCAGGAGGAATTGCGGATTCACGGCCACGCGCTGGAAGCGCGCATCTATGCGGAGAATCCGGACCGCGGATTTCTTCCTGCGATCGGCACCTTGCATTACCTGGCGCAGCCCGCCGCGGTCGAGTTTTCCGGCCAAACGAACGTGCCGCCGGCGCCGGTGCGGATCGATGCCGGCGTGCGCGCGGGCGACGTGATCTCCGCGCACTACGACCCGATGATCGCCAAGCTCATCACCTGGGGCGAGGATCGCGCGCAGGCGATGGCGCGGATGCGCGCCGCGCTCGCCGACGTGCATATTGTCGGCGTCGCCAACAACGTCGATTTTCTCGGCCGGCTGATCGACAACCCGAGCTTCGCCGCCGCCGATCTGGACACCGGATTGATCGAGCGCGAACGCGCGCATCTGTTTGCCGCTGCGCCGCCGCTTCCGCTCGAATGGCTGGCGCTCGCCTGCGCGCGCGTGCGACTCGACGATGACGCCGCCGCCGACGGTGATCCCTGGTCGCAGGCGCGCGGCTGGCGGCTGAACATGATCTACGAGCGCAAACTCGAGTTCACCTGCGGCGGCGAGAACTTAACGGTCTGGCTCGACTACCAGCGCGACGGCTTGGCGCTGCGCCGTGAAGCCGTGCGCGACGAACGCCTGCCATTCGCGATCACCGCGGCGCACGGCACGCGCATCGCGGTACGGGTCGGCGAACGAACCTGCAGCGCCGATGTCGTGCGCGCCGCCATCGCGTGCTGACGCTGCGCGATCCGATCGCGCACGCGGGCGAATCGGCGGCGGCCGACGGCAGCCTGGCGGCGCCGATGCCGGGCAAGGTGATCGCGGTGCTGGCGGCCGCCGGCGCGCGCGTTGCGCGCGGCGCCGCATTGTTCGTGATGGAAGCGATGAAGATGGAGCACACGATCGTCGCGCCCGCCGACGGCACGGTCGATGAGATTCTTTATCGCGTCGGCGAGCAGGTCGACGAGGGCGCCGCACTGGCGCGCTTTACGCGCGCATGAGGATCGTCGTTGCGCTGGCGCGCATGGCCGCCGAGCCATGGCAACAGGCGATCGACGAAGCGCTGCGCGCGCTCGGTGTCGCGGCGGAGATCGAACCATGGTCGGGCCGCGCAACGGCGGCGCGTTATGCGCTGGTGTGGCAGCCGCCGGCGGAGTTGTTCCAACACGAGCGCGATCTGCGGGTCGTGTTCAATCTCGGCGCCGGCGTCGAAGCATTGCTGGCGCAGACCGCGTTGCCGCCGCAACTGCCGGTTGTGCGGCTGGTCGACGCGGGCATGGCCACCGTGATGGCCGAATACGTCTGCTTTGCGATTGCGCGCATCACGCGCGGCTTGCATCGCTTCGGCGGACCGCATGCCGAGCGCGATTGGTTTGTCGATCGTCCACGCGGCCGGCGGCCTGCCGTGGGCGTGCTGGGGCTGGGTGCGATCGGCGCGCAGATCGCGGCATCGATTGCGGGCTTCGGCTATCCGGTGCTGGGCTGGTCGCGCACGGCAAAATCGCTGGCATCGGTGCAATCGTTCGCGGGCGAGCGAGCGCTGCCGGAATTTCTGCGCGCCAGCGAAATTCTGGTCGACGTGTTGCCCTTGACCGCTGCCACACGCGGCCTGCTCAATTGCGAGCGCCTCGCACTCCTGCCCGCGGGCGGTCACCTGATCAATGTCGGCCGCGGCGGCACGATTGTCGATGACGATCTGCTCGCGCTGCTGGACGCCGGCCACATCGCAAGTGCGACGCTCGATGTGTTCGAGACTGAACCGCTGCCGGCCGAGCATCGCTATTGGCACCACGCCCGCGTGACCGTGACACCACATCTGGCCGGGCCGACGCCGCGCGAGCCGGCAGCGCAGCAGATCGCGGCCGCGATTGCCGCACTCGAGCGTGGTGTCGAGGTCGCGCAGCTTGCGGGATATGTCGATCGGCAACGCGGTTATTGATTTGATGTGGTCCGCCGTCTTTGACGATCGGAAAGTCCTTCGTTGATCCGCGCGTAATATGAATTGACCATTTTTCGAGACCTGCCATGGCCGCACTCCCCTCTCGCGCCCGGATCGTCGATGTTGGTCCGCGCGACGGACTGCAGAATGAAAAGCAGATGATTGCCGCCGAGGTCAAGATCGAACTGATCGATCGACTTACCGGCGCCGGCTTCAAGTTCATCGAGGCCACCTCGTTTGTTTCGCCCAAGTGGGTGCCGCAGTTGGCCGACGGCGCGCAGGTGATGGCGAACATTAGGCGCAAACCGGGCGTCGTGTATTCGGCGCTGGTGCCGAATATGAAAGGTTACGAGACGGCGACCGCTGTGCCGCAGCCGCAATGGCCGGACGAGATCGTTGTGTTTGCGGCAGCCAGCGAAGCGTTCAGTCAGAAGAACATCAACTGCTCGATCGCAGAATCGATCGCGCGCTTCGCCCCGGTCACCGCCGCCGCGCAGCGCGACGGCATTCACGTGCGTGGCGCGATTTCCTGCGCGCTTGGCTGTCCATACCAGGGCGAGGTCAAACCCGCGGCGGTCGAGTTGGTCGCGCGCCTGATGAAAGAAATCGGCGTCGAACATTGCGGTGTCGCCGACACGATCGGTGTCGGCACGCCGCGCGCGACGCAGGCGGCGATGGCGGCAGCGTTGAAAGTCTACGATCTGCCGAATGTGAGCGGCCATTTCCATGACACGTATGGCCAGGCCGTGGGCAACGTCTATGCATGTCTTGAGATGGGCATCAGCGCCTTCGACAGCAGCGTGGCGGGTCTCGGCGGCTGTCCCTACGCGAAGGGCGCAACCGGCAACGTCGCGACCGAAGATGTGCTCTATCTGCTGCGCGGATTGGACATCGACACCGGCATCGATCTTGCACGCGTTGTTGAAACCGGGCAGTGGATCAGCGGCCTGCTCGGCCGCAACAGCGCGGGCCGCGCCGGCACTGCACTGGCGGCGAAGATGGCAGCTTGAGGGCCGCTTGAGGCCGCTTCCATCGGCAGGCACTGTGGCGCGCGCATGAGCGCAGTTTGATGTCGCCGCCGACTTCAATCGCTGCGCTGCGCCTTGCCGGCGCTCTGTGCGCCGCGCCGCATCGTTTTCCATGTCGCCCAATCTAAAACCCGGCCTCAAGCACACGTTCTCCTACACGGTCGGAGCGGACAAGACCGTGCCGCACCTTTACCCGGAATTCGCCGAGTTCCAGCAGATGCCGGACGTTTTTGCAACCGGCTTCTTGATCGGATTGATCGAGGCTGTGTGCCAGCTTGCGATCAAGCCGCACCTGGACTGGCCGCGCGAACAGAGCGTTGGCACGCAAGTCAATTTTGCCCATCTCGCGGCGACGCCGCCGGGCCTCACCGTTACGGTCGATTGCGAAGTGGCCGCGGTCGAGAACTGGACCGTCACGTTTCGCGCGCGCGCCCATGACGGCGTCGATCTCATCGCTGAAGGCACCCACCAACGGGTCGTGATCGATGTCGAGCGATTCAATCGGCGGGTGGCAAAAAAGCGTGGCGGTTGAGCGCAAATCGACTTCCTGGACTTCCTGAACTGGCGCTTCGCCGGCGCTTCGCTGGCGTTGGTCGGCGGCGTTGCGAAACGAATGCGACAATCGCCGCCGTCAGAACTCATTGCTTTTCAGATGCGTCCGCAGCTCGCCCCGGTGCCCGCCGATACTGCCGTCGTGGCCTCACCTTGCGTCTCGATCTGCGCGATGGATGTGGCCAGCGGCCTGTGTGTCGGCTGCCTGCGCACGCTGCAAGAAATCGCGTGTTGGAGCGCGCTCGATGCCGACGGCAAGCGCGCGATCCTGGCGCAGTTGCCGGCGCGCCGCGAGCACGTCGCTGCGCCCGTCACTGCGCAGGTCACGGTGCACGACAGCGAGCGAAACTAGAGCGATGACCGCGGTCGCTCTGCCCAACACGCTGCGCGTGTTCGAGCGCGGCTGGCTGTCTTCGAACAATGTGCTCGCACTCGATCGCGACGGCGGCGCCACGTTGATCGACACCGGCTATGTCAGCCACGCGCCGCAGACCGTCGCTCTGGTCGAACAGGCGCTGGCGGGGCGCGTCTTGACGCGCGTCCTCAACACCCATCTGCATTCCGATCATTGCGGCGGCAACGCCGCGCTGATCGCTCGTTTCGGCGCCGCGTTGTCGATACCGCCGGGCCACGCGCCCGCGGTGGCGGCGTGGGACGAGGATGTTTTGACCTTTCGCGCGACCGGCCAACGCTGCGCGCGCTTCAAGTACGACGCGTTGCTCGCGCCCGATTCGAGCGTCGAATTGGGCGGCTTCCTTTGGCAGGTGTTGGCCGCCCCGGGACACGATCCACATCAGGTGATGTTGTGGTGCGCATCCGAGCGCATCCTGATTTCGGCCGACGTGTTGTGGCAAAACGGATTTGGCGCAATCTTTCCCGAGATCGAGGGCGAGTCCGGATTCGCCGAGCAACGCACATTGCTTGAAACCATCGCGCAAGTGCAGCCGCGCTGGGTCATCCCCGGTCACGGCGCGCCGTTTTCCGATGTCGCGCGCGCGCTCGCGCGCGCGCACAAACGGCTGGCGGCGCTCGCCGAAGATCCGGCCCGCAACGCCCGCCAGGTCGCGAAAACCCTGGTCAAGTTTCATCTGCTTGAAGTGCGCAGCGTCACGTTCGATGAGCTCGCCGCGCATTTCTCGGTGGTGCGCTACCTCCAGCAGATCAATGCACGGTATGTTCAGCAACCGTGGCCGCGCTTCATGCGGACGATCGTCGATGATTTGCTCGCGCTCGGTGCCGCCGCCGAGCGCGACGGCCGGTTGTTCGACAACGAGACTTCGCGTCCCGACCGCGGCGACGCAGGCGGCCGGCAGCAGAGCGCAGCGGTCGTGCGCCACAATGGCGCATGAGAGAAGGCGCCAAAGCGATAGGCGTTGCGCCGGGTTTCGCGGCCGCTGCACTTGCCGCGGCCAGCCCGCTCGCTGTCACTGTGGTTGCACTTATGATTGCCGGCTGCGCGAGCGCGCCGACTGCGCCCGCGCCGGGCGGCGAAGGTGCCGCGGCGCCCGAGGCGCCGTCGCTCGGATTTTTCAGTCACATCAAGGTGCCGGATGGCTACGACGCAGCACTTCGGCTCGCCGGCAAAGGCGTGCAGATTTTCCGCTGCGAACAGAGGGCCGATGGCTGGCAATGGATTTTCCGCGTTCCCGAGGCCGATCTTGTCGACCTCGGCGGTCACGTTCTGGTCCACCACGGCGCGAACTTTTCCTTCGAGCACGTCGATGGCAGCCGTCTGTTGGGGACGGTCGCCGCGTTCGATGAGGCGCCGCGCAGCGCCGATCTGCGCTGGTTGCTGTTTTCCACCCGCAGCTTCGGCATCGGCGATCTGAGCAACGTCACCTATGTGCAGCGCGTGAACACGGCCGGCGGAATGCCGCCGGCGCATTGCGAGGCGAAGCAGCAAAATCAGCTGCTGCGAATGGACTTTGCCGCCGACTTCATCTTCTACAAGCCGCGCTGACGGGCGGTTGAAAAACGTAGCGAGTGGGGCAACTCATTTGCCAACTCATTGCCAAATGAGCGCCGACGAACGGACCGGCAAACGTGGTTCGAGGCAAGCACCGGAAGGCGTCAATTTTTCAACAGCCTGTTAACGTGTCGGCCATGGTTGCGCATCGTTCCGGTCTCGCTCGCATTTTGGCTGGCGCCGTGTTCTGTCTTGCACTCGTCGCCGCGCTGTCGGCTGCGCGCGCGGCGCCGATGGTCAAGAGCGTCGAAAGATACATGGGCCGGCCGATCTACAGCGAGCCCGCGACCGGGCTGCAATTGCCGCCCGGCTGCGCGATCGAGCCCACCTGGCGCGCACGGATCACCACATCGGACAACGAGGTGTGGCTGGTGACTTGCGGCGGCGTGGTGCGCGCGTGGCTGCTGCGCCGCGCGGTGCTAGAAGTGCTGGCCGCCAATTCGGCGCGGGTGCGTTTTCAGGTGCTCGACGAACAATTGCTGCCGGGCGAGATCGTCGGCGACACGGCGAGTGTGCAATGCGCCGGCAACGCCGACGACGAGGTCGGCCTGGTGGTGCTCGGCGCCAAGTGGCGCGCGGTGGGAACGGAGTTGCGGCTGGTCTCGGCGCAAGGTGCGCTGCGCGCCGATCTGGCGCGCCAGAAACTCGTCAGCACGCCACTCGCGCGAATGGAATGCACACGTTATCCGGAACGCGAAGCGATGATGCGCCGACTGCAGAACGCGCGCTGAAGCGAAGCCGTCAGCGCGGCGCAAGCACGACTCAAGCAACGCAAAACAGCGCTCAGAACGGCGGCGCGCAATAGCGCTCGTCGACCGGCACCTGCAATCCAATCGCGATCCGATTGGTCTGCGCCGCCAGCACGACGACCTGCATCAGCTCAGCGAACATCGCCGCCGTCATGCCTTTGGCGTGCGCGGCGTGCAGGTGCGTATGCAAACAGTATTCGCAATTGTTGGTCGCCGACACGGCGAGATAGATCAGCTCCTTGGTGATCGGGTCGAGCGCGCCCGGACCCATCACCGCCTTCACCTGCGACCAGGTCATCTGCAACTGCTTCGGGTCGCGTGCGAGCGCGCGCCAGATGTTGTTGATGTGGTCGGTCTTGCGCGTCGCGCGCATGTCGTCGAACACGGCGCGCACTTCGGGCGGCGCCTGATCGTCAGTTACCAGCGGAACAAGCGGCATCGAAAAACCTCCTCCACGCGGTGCGAAACTGTTTGTGCGCAATGGCACTGAATTGATGCGCCGGCGGGCGCTGCCCCGGCCGTCTTAGCCGGTTGCTGCACCGCGATCGCAACGTAAGCTAAAATTACAGGTTGGACGGGATCGCCGGAGAGTAAGCAATGACGATGACGGCCACGACGGTTGGCGCCTACTTGCGTGATTTGCCGCCTGATCGCCGGGTTGCCATGGCACGTGTCTGCAGCATGATCCGCCGCTCCGCACGGGGCGTGCGCGAGAGCATGCGCTATGGGCTCGCGTTTTATGAACTGGACGGACCGCTTTTTGCGCTCGAGTCCGGGCGTCGGCACATGTCGCTTTTTGTCGCCGAGCAGGACGTCGTGCTCAAGCACAAGGAAGCGCTGCCGGGTGTGGACTCGAAGCGCAGTTATATCCGTTTTTCCGATCTGAATCGACTGCCGCTTGATGTGGTGGAAAAGATCGTGCGCGATTCGGTCGCCGCGCGCCGCACGCGCGTGCAGGCGGGCAGCGTGCCGACCCAGGCCGAGCTGCTGAAGCTGTGGGCGATCAAGGAAGAGAAGGCCGAGGCGCCGGCCGCCGTCACCAAGGCGCTGCTG
>WNFL01387136.1_pt1 | contig 13502 bp, 13 predicted proteins | sample 5400361 | NCBI WGS metagenome assembly WNFL01 (sample SAMN13153351, study PRJNA577476) | soil metagenome | isolation source: 40 cm soil on Douglas fir-dominated hillslope | place: USA:California | collected 2013-09-17
CGCGTTGTTTCCTTCGCCGCATCCCGGCGTACAGCACATCAATCACCAGGTCGAGGATTTCGACGACGTGATGCGCTCCTACTACTTCCTGCGCGAGAAAGGCGTGAAAATCGTCTTCGGCCCGGGCCGTCATCCTTCCTCGTCGGCCTGCTTTCTCTACTTCGAGGGGCCGGACAAGATGGTGTACGAATACTCGGTCGGCGTGAAGCACATCCTGCCCGAGGAAGAGGCGAGCTACCGGCCGCGGCAGTTTCCGTTCGCGCCCGAGTCGTTCTGCATGTGGGGCTCGCGACCCGACATCCCGGAGTTTCGCGAAAGCCGCGAAGGAATAAAAAAAGCGCCGCTGAAGACCGTGGCGTGACCGCAGTCGCAGGCGCGCCTGGAGTCCGCTTTTCACCGGCAGGAACCGATCGATCCAGGGAGAAGAACATGCATGGAATTAACAGGCTTTTGGTCGGGCTGATCGCACTGCTGATTGCCTCCTGCGCGATTGCGCAGTCCGCGCCGCCCAAGACCGTCAACCTCATCGTCTTCCCCGGCGGCTTCAACTGGCCGATCTGGGTCGCGCAGGAAAAGGGGCTGTTCGCGAAGAACGCGATCGAGGTGAAGCTGACCCCCACCGTGAGCTCTGTGTTCCAGCTCACCAACCTCATCGACGGCAAGTACGACATCGCGATGACTGCGATCGACAACCTCATCGCCTACCGCGAGGGACAGGGCGAGGAACCCGTGCTCGGGCGCGATTTGCAGGCGGTGATGGGCGGCGATTCCGGGTTCCTGCGTCTTGTCACGGTCCCCGAAGTGGGCTCGTACTCGCAATTGCGCGGCAAGACCCTTTCGGTGGACGCGCGCACGACCGGGTACGCTTTCGTGCTCATCGAGATGCTCGAGCGCGCCGGGCTGAAGGAAGACGATTACAAGCTGGAGCGCGCGGGGGGCGTGCTGCAGCGCTTTCAGGCGCTGATGGAGAAAAAGTACGCCGGCACGCTCCTGCTTTCGCCATTCGAGGTGCAGGCGGAGGCCAAGGGGTATCACCGGCTGGACAATGCGACCGACGTGCTCGGCCGCTATCAGGGCCTGGTGGCCGGAGCGCGCAAATCCTGGGCGGACGCACACCGCGCCGAGGTGATCGCCTATATCCGCGCGTTCTCGGACGCGGTGGAGTGGCTCTACGATCCGGCGAACAAGGATGAAGCGCTGGCTATCCTCCTGAAAAATCTTCCCAACCTGGGACAGGGCGGCGCACAAACCGCCTACGGCATCTTGCTCAGCCCCAAGGACGGATTCCAGCGCAAGGCGAGGATCGACATGGAAGGCGTCAAGACGGTGCTCGCGCTGCGCTCGAAATACGGGCAGCCGCGCAAGTCCCTGAGCGACCCATCTCCCTACTACGACCCGAGCTTCTACGACGCGGCGATGAGACGCTGACGCCGGCCCGAATTTTCAATTGACGAGAGAAGACGTGAATACATCCGCTCACCTTCAGGTACTCGGCATCTGCGGAAGCCTCAGGCAGAAGTCCTACAACATGGCGGCGCTCCGTGCGGCAGGGGAGCTGATGCCACCGGGGCTCAAGCTAAGGATCACGAGCATCGCCGAGCTTCCGATTTACAACTTCGACGTCCAGGAGAAGGGCTTCCCGGCTCCGGCGACGAAGCTGCGCGACGAGATCCTCGCGGCGGATGCGCTGCTGTTCGCATCGCCCGAATACAACTGGACGGTCGGAGCCCCGCTCAAGAACGCGATCGACTGGATGTCGCGGTTCCAGCCGCAGCCGTTCAACAACAAGCCCGCAGCGTTGTTCAGCGCCACGGGCGGTCCGCTCGGAGGGGCGAGGGGCCAGTACGATCTGCGCCGTATCCTCGACGGGCTCGGCGTGCATTGGCTGCGGAAACCCGAGGTGTTCATCGGCATGTCGGCGGGCAAGTTCGCCGAGGGCAAGCTGACCGACGAAACCACGCGCAAGTTCCTGACCGATGAGATGGTCGCGTTCGAGGACTGGATCGGGCGCGTGAAGCGCGCCTTTGTCTGAAAGAAGGACGATAGATGAGTTATCGATTGCTGAGCTATCAATCCGGGCGCGAGGCGCGCGCGGGAATTCTCGTCGGCGAACAGATCTACGACGCGGCCCGCCTCACCGGGCAGCCGGCGTGGTCGTCGGTTCTCGCCGCACTGCAGGATTGGGGCAAGGCGCATCCCGCCTTTGCCGCCGGCGCGAAGCGCGTCACCGCGGGCAAGAGCAAGGCGAAAGGTCTGCCGCTGAAGCGCGCGAAGCTCCTCGCTCCGGTGCTCTACCCCGGCAATATCTATTGCGCGGGAGCCAATTACACCGATCACATGGCCGAAATGGCGCGCGCGCAGGGCAAGGAGCCGGGACCGACGATGAAGGATCTGGGCGAAAAGCCCTGGCATTTCGTCAAGACTTCCCGGAGCTCGGTGGTAGGCCCCGGCGCGGCGGTCAAACTGCCTGCGTACTCGCAAAAAGTGGACTGGGAAGTCGAGCTCGCGGCGGTGATCGGGAGGACGGCGAAAAGCGTGCCGGTGGAGAAGGCGCTGGGCTGCGTCGCCGGCTATACCGTCGCGAACGATCTCTCGGCGCGCGATGCGATGAAGCGCGACAAGAACCCGGCGAGCTCGCCCTTCCACTACGACTGGGTCAGCCAGAAGTGCTTCGACGGCTCCTGCCCGCTCGGGCCCTGGATCGTTCCCGCCGGCGACATCCGCGATCCCCATCAGCTCGGAATCAGGCTGTGGGTGAACGGCGAGCTGATGCAGGACTCCCATACGAGCAAGCTGATCTTCGACACCGCCGAGCAGATCGCGATGCTCTCTTCGCGCGTGACGCTCCACCCCGGCGATCTCGTGCTCACGGGGACTCCTGCCGGCGTGGGCATGGGACGCGGCCGTTTCCTCAAACCCGGCGACGCCGTGAAGCTGTGGATCGAATCGGTCGGCGAGCTGAACCATACGCTCGCCTGATCGTCGCGCGCAAATCAACCGAAAGGATCGAGAATGGTCAAAGAATTGTGGGACAAGGGACTCGCCGTGCGCAAGGAGGTGCTCGGCGCCGAGTACGTAGAGCGCAACCTCGCCGGTGCGGACGATTTCACCATGCCGATGCAGGAGCTGGTGACCCAGTCCTGCTGGGGTTGGCTGTGGGCGCGGCCGCAGATGCCGCGCAAGATGCGAAGCCTGATCAATCTGGCGATCCTATCGGCGCTGAACCGCCCGCACGAATTCAAGGCGCACGCGAAGGGCGCACTGACCAACGGCTGCACTCGCGAGGAAATCCGCGAGGTCCTGCTTCAGGTGGCGGTGTACTGCGGGATGCCGGCGGGTGTCGAGGCCTTCAGGTTGGCCCGCGAGGCGATGAAGGAATACGAGCAGGAAAAACGGTCATGAGCGAAGAGGATCAACGCCCGCCCCGTCCGCCCGGGTTGAAAACCTCGTCGAGCTTCAAGGTGGTTCTGACTGTGCCCTCCGAGCGATCGAACAGGACGTTGAAGAACCTGTAGTTGATGTCGTAATAGCGCCAGGTCCAGGTCTCCTCATCGCGAGCCGGGAAGTACCAGATCTCCCTCGGTTTTCCGATCAGGCGGCGCACATCCTCGCGGGACATTCCCGGCTGGATCCTCGAGAAATAGGCCTCGTTGAGCACCTGATGGACCTCGCGCACGGCGTGGTCGGGGTCGAACGCGACCATGAAAGTCTGCACGGCGTAATAGCCTTGCGGGTACTCCCAGATCTCGGAGCCGTCGGCGTTTTCCCACACGGCGCCGGGCGCGCCGACGTGCGCTTGGACGTCCTGAGCGGAATCCCCCGGGGATATGGCGGAAAAATTCGCGCAAGCTGCCGGCAGAGCGGCCAAGACGAAGAGGGCGGCTGCGCGATGAAGCGCTGCAATCATGAAGCGAAACGCTCAGCTATTGCGCGGAGGAAAGGTTCGGGTGGTGCTCAGCGATGCTTGCTGTCGCTCGTATCGACTTGGAACTTTGAAACCCTCTTGAGCGCGCCCGTGGGCCTGTCGAACTCGACGTAGAGGTCCATGGTGCGGACTTTCCAGTCGCGATAGCGCCAGGACCATATCTCTTCGTCGGTCCGGTCCGAAAAGCCGACGTACCGCGGTCTGCCGACCAGCCGGCGCACCTCCTCGCGCGACATCCCGGCCTGCAGCTTGGAGATGTACTCCTCGCTCAACACCTGGCGGACTTCACGCACGGCGCGGTCGGACCCCAGCGTCACCATGTAGGTCTCGACCCCGAGCGGCCCGCGCGGGTATTCCCAGACCTCGGAGCCGTCCGGGTTCTTCCACACGTTTGCCGGCACGCCCACCAGCGTTTCGACCTGCTGGGCGGAAGCGCCCGGATTGATCGCGGAAAAACTCGCACACCCCGCCGCGAACAGGGCGGGGAACAGCAGGAGGACAGAGCGGGAAAATGTCGTGTTCATGACTCCCTGATGCCTTCAGCAGTCGTGGTCGATGAAGAGGATCTCCTCGAGCCGCTGGGTGGTCCTGACTGTCCCCGCGGACCGGTCGAAGAGCACGTTGAAGAACATGGGATTCTGCTGCTGGTAGCGCCAGGACCACACCTCTTCGTCGCGGGCCCCGAACACCATGATTTCCCCGGGCCTGCCGAGCAGCCGCCGCACTTCCTCGCGGGACATGCCCGCTTGCACCTTCGAAAAATATTCCTCGCTCAACACCTGGTGGGCTTCCCGCACCGCGCGGTCGGACCCCAGAGTCACCATGTAAGTCTGTCTTCCGAGGGGGCCACCCGGATACTCCCAGACCTCGGAGCCGTCGGCGTTCTTCCTGACCGTCTCGGGTGAGCCCAGTTTCGCCTGGACCTGCTGCGCGGGCATCCCGCTCGAGACGGCGGAAAAGTTTGCGCATCCGGCAAAGAGCGCCGCGGGCGCGAGGAGAAAAAGGCTAAGGGCGGCTTTTGGCATGAGTTCGATCCAATGAGGTACGATCACGGACTCGACCTAGGGCTCTCCGTAAACATCGCCATGTTAGCCCCTATTCCTCGACCCAGCGTGTCACATACAAACTGACAAACACCTGAAAAATGCAGCGCAAGATCCCTTGTGTGCTCATGCGCGGCGGAACCTCGCGGGGCCCGTATTTCCTCGCCTCCGATCTGCCGGCGGACCCCGGGCGGCGCGACGCCGTTCTGCTCAGCGTCATGGGCTCCCCGCATGCGCTGCAGGTCGACGGCATCGGGGGATCCAATACGCTCACGAGCAAGGTCGCCATTGTAAGCCGGTCCCAGCGCGAGGGCGCCGACGTGGACTACTTGTTCGCGCAGGTCTCGGTGACCGAGGCGCTCGTCGACACCAAGCCCAACTGCGGCAACATGCTCGCGGGTGTCGGCCCGTTCGCGATCGAGGCCGGCCTGGTTCGCCCTGGGAATCCCACCACAATGGTGCGCATCTATAACGTCAATACGCAGACGCTGATCGAAGCGGTGATCCAGACTCCCGGAGGGCGGGTCGAGTATGCGGGCGATACCCACATCGATGGCGTCACCGAGCCGGCGGCGGCGATCAAGCTGACGTTTCTCGATGCGCTCGGTGCCGTTACGGGGAAGTTGCTGCCGACCGGAAGCACCCTCGACCGAATCGACGGGATCGATGCGAGCTGCGTCGACATGGCGATGCCGGTGATGATCATGGCTGCCGAAGCGTTCGGTAAGACCGGGCGCGAAACGCCGAAAGAGCTGGATGCGGACAAGGCGATGCTGAAAAAAATGGAGGCCATTCGAATGGAAGCGGGCCGGCGCATGGGGATGGGGGACGTATCGCGCCTGGTCGTGCCGAAACCGGTGCTGGTGTCGCGTCCCACCCAAGGAGGGAACATCGCATCGCGCTACTTCACGCCGCACGCTTGCCATAGCTCGCACGCCGTGACCGGAGCGCTCGCCGTCGGCACCGCCGCGGTTCTTCCCGGAACCGTCGCGAGCCGCTACATCGAGCCGAAAGGATTTTCGGGCGGCATGCTCAGCATCGAGCATCCTTCGGGTCACATCGAGGTGGATTTGGTCACCAACCGATCGGGGGCGACGCCGGTGGTCGAGCGCGCCTCGTTCGTCCGTACGGCACGGCGCATCTTCGAAGGCGCCGTGTACGTGCCGGACGCGCTTTTCGACTGATGCGCCGAGCTGGCGGATAGGCGTCGGTTTTCTCGTCGAGCTTACCCGTTCCTGAAAGGTCGCCGCAAGCTTGAAGGCCGTGGTTTTCGGCGGTTTCGACAAACCTGTTCGCCGGCCGGACAGCAAAATCACATCTCCAGCCGCCCCAGTAAGTCTCCCGTCAGGTTTTTTTTCATAACCTAATGACTTACATGATCTTTTTAACCTGGCAGGGTTAGTGCTTTGTGTGGGTTATCCGGGGCAGCAAGCGAAGCAGCCCGGCCCGAGCGAAACATGATGTGCAGACTAAGAGGAGATTTGATCATGCGTGCAGCGATTCTTGTAGCGGGTTGTTTCCTGGTTGCTTCTTCGACGTTCGCGGCCGAGCCGCAAGCGAACGCCAACACTGCGATGAAACCGGTCGTTGTGGCTTTGGCACCGGCGCAGGCGCACAAGGCGGCCGCGCACAAAGTCACGAGAGCCGCCGCAATTGAAACTCCGATTGCAGAAGGAAGCCTGGAGAAGTTTGGTGCCACCGGCCTGCCGCAGTAAAGAAGTCGCCAGCGTCCGAACGAAAAGAGGGTTTGCCATGAAAACGAGGTTCCTGATTGCCTGTCTGCTCGCCAGCGTGGTTCCGCTCGAGACCTTGGCGCAGACTCCGGGCGTAACCGCCAGATCGATTCTGCTCGGCCAGTCGGCGGCCTTTTCAGGTCCGGCCGCCCAGTTGGGCATCCAGATGAACCTCGGCACCAAGGCGTACTTCGACTACGTCAACGCCCAGGGCGGCGTATACGGCAGGAAGATCGAGCTCAAGACGCGCGATGACAGGTACGAAGCCAATCTCTGCGTCGAAAACACCAAGACGTTCATCGAAGAGGACAAGGTTTTCGCGCTGATCTCCTACGTCGGCACCCCCACCACCGTCGCTGCCATGCCGATCTTCACGCAAGCCAAGGTGCCGCTGGTGGGGCCCTTCACCGGCGCGGAAGCGCTGCGCGATCCGGTGAATCGCTACATCTTCAACGTGCGCGCGAGCTACTTCAATGAGACCGAGAAGATCGTCGAACAGATGGTCTCCACCGGCAACCACAATATCGCCGTGTTCTACCAGGACGATGCCTACGGCCAGGCCGGTCTGAAGGGCGTCGAGATCGCCATGGCCAGACGCAACATGAAGATCTCCGCGCTAGGCAAAGTGGAACGCAATACGATCAAGGTGGAAGACGCCGTGAAGGCGATCAATGCCGTGCAGCCCGACGGTGTGATCATGATCTCGGCCTACACTTCGATCACCGAATTCGTCCGGCGAATGAAAAACGCCGGGAGCACGACCCAGTTCCACAACGTCTCGTTCGTCGGCAGCAAGGCGCTCGCCGACACGCTCAAGGATGAAGGCTACGGAGTCGCGATCTCTCAGGTCGTGCCCTTCCCCTGGAGCCCGAGCGTTCAAATTGTGAAGGAGTACGAGCAGGTACTGACCCAGGCTGGTATCACCGACTTCAATTTCTCCAGCCTCGAGGGGTTCATCGTCGGCAAGGTGATGGTCGAGGGACTCAAGCGCGCCGGCAAGGATCTGACCCGCGAAAAGCTGGTAACGGCCTTGGAAGGCATGAACAATGTCGATCTCGGCGACTTTGTCGTCGGCTTCTCACCGACCAACCACAGCGGCTCGAAATTCGTCGACCTGACGATGATCGGCCACGCCGGAAAATTCATAAAGTAGCATTCTCGACAGGCACGTCTACGTGCCTGCGACCCGCTTCGACTGACTTTCCGATCGCGCGGCCTTTGCCGCGTTCGCTCCGGCGATGCGCCCGAATACCGAGCCATTGGTCAGGCCGCTCCCGCCAGGGTAGTTGAAGTAGAAGATTCCGCCGGTGAGCTCCCCCGCCGCATAGAGGCCCGGGATCGGATCGCCGTCAGTGGATATCACCCGGGCGCCGGTATCGATGCGCAGCCCTCCGAAGGTGAAGGTGATGCCGCAGGTGACTGCGTAGGCTTCGAAGGGCGGCGTGTCGAGGGTGTTCGCCCAGTTGGACTTGTTGACCGCGAGCCCCGTCGTGCAGCGCCCGTCCTTGACGTTGGGGTTGAAAGGGATCTGTAGGCGCGGATCTCTGCGAGCGCGGTCTCGGCATTCACGTCGTCGAGTTTCGCTACCAACTCCTCGAGCGTGTTCGCGGTGACCTTGGTCACCTGCTTGATCCGGTACTCGTCGCGCAGCTGGCCTTTCACCTTGGCATCGAAGATCTGCCAGGCGAACTGGCCCGGCTGGTGCAGGATCACGCGGCCGTATTTGGCGTAGGTGTAGTTGCGGAAATCGGCGCCTTCGTCGACGAAGCGCTTGCCCTCGGCGTTGATATAGATACCCCAGGGATAGGAATGCTTCTGGAACTGGTCGCCGACGGCGAGGTCGCGCAGCCCGACCAGTTGCCGGTGGGCGCCGCGCCGATGGCCAGCGCCATGCCGATCGCGTCGCCGGTGTTGAAGCGCGTTCCGCGCACTTTCGCGAGCTCCCATCCCGGGCCGAGATAGCGCGTGCGCCATTCGGGATTGGCCTGGAAGCCGCCCGCGGCGAGGACCACCGCCTTGCCCTTCACTTCGGTGGTTTTGCCCGCGTGCTTCACCACGACGCCGTGCACGCCTTCGTCATCGGCGATGAGCGAGACCGCGCGCGCCGAGTACCAGATTTCGGTGCCGTTCTTCTTCGCGATCTGCGTCAGCGACTCGACCAGCCCCGGGCCGCCGCCGATCGCTTCCAGCGTAAGGCCGCCCCAGAACTTGAACCGGCCGCCGATCTTGAACGCCTGCCTGCCCCAGGCCGCGGTGAAGCGCAGCCCTTTCTTCTTCATCCAAAGCGCGGTCGGAAAGCTTTCTTTGACCAGGATCTCGGTGAGGTCGGGATCGCAGCGGTACTCGGTGACCCGCGCCATGTCGTCGAGGAACTGCCCGGCGGTGTACGTCCCGAAATCGGTGCGCTCGATTTCCTCGCGGGACAGCTCGATCAACTGGCCGAGATCGTCGGCGCCGTTGTAGACGATGCGCAGGAGCCCCGCGGTGAAGCGTGAGTTGCCGCCGGCCTCGGCCTCGGGCGCGCGCTCGAGGACGAGCACGCGCTTCGCCGTTTCCTTCGCCGACAGCGCCGCGCACAGCGCGGCGTTGCCCCCGCCGACGACGATGACGTCCCAATCCGCCATCAGGCGGCGCGATGGTTACGCGGCACGAGCGGAGGATTTCGCAGTGCTGAGGAGCTCACGCAACACAAACGGCAGGATGCCGCCGTGGACGTAGTAGTCGACTTCGATCGGCGTTTCGATGCGCAGCAGCACCTTGATCGACTGGGTCGTCCCGTCCTTGCGCCGGATGACGAGCGGCACCTCCTGGCGCGGATGCACGCCGCCTTCGATGCCGAGAATGTCGATGGTTTCGTCGCCCTTGATGCCGAGCGACGCCACCGAGTCGTTCCCCATGAACTGGAAGGGCAGCACGCCCATCATGACGAGGTTGGCGCGATGGATGCGCTCGAAGCTCCTGACGATTACCGCGCGCGTACCGAGGAGCAGCGTGCCCTTGGCGGCCCAGTCGCGCGAGCTGCCGGTGCCGTATTCCTCGCCGCCGAACACCACGGTGGGCACGCCTGCGGCGATGTACTTCATCGCCGCCTCGTAGATCGGCATCTGCTCGCCCGAAGGCTGGTGGTAGGTGAGCCCGCCCTCGGTGCGCGAGCCGTCGGCTTTGGTGGGCAGCATCAGGTTCTTGATGCGCACGTTGCCGAAGGTGCCGCGCATCATCACCTCGTGGTTGCCGCGGCGCGCGCCGAAGCTGTTGAAATCCGACACCGCGACGTCGTGCTCGAGCAGGTAGGTGCCCGCGGGCGAGGTCGGCTTGATCGACCCCGCCGGGCTGATGTGGTCGGTGGTGAGAGAGTCGCCGAAGATGCCGAGCACGCGCGCTGCGCGGATCTTCTCGATCGGCCGCGGCTGCATCGAGAAATCGCGGAAGAACGGCGGCTCGGCGATGTAGGTGGACTTCGGCCAGTTGTACACCTGGCCCGAGGGCGCGGGAACGCTCTTCCACATCGGGTTGGCGTTGGCGACGTCGCCGTAGAGCGTGCGGAAGGTCTTCGGGTCCATCGCGTACTTCATGAGGGCCTGGATCTCCTGCGCCGAGGGCCAGATGTCGCCGATCCACACGTCTTCGCCGTTCCTGCCCTTGCCGATCGGCTCGCTCATCAGGTCCTTGAGCACCGTGCCGGAAAGCGCGTAGGCGACGACCAGCGGCGGCGAGGCGAGGAAGTTCGCCCGCAGGCTCGCGTGGATGCGCGCCTCGAAGTTGCGGTTGCCGGACAGCACGGCGGCACCCACCAGATCGTTCTTGGAGATCGCCTCGTCGATGGTTTCGGCGAGCGGCCCGGAGTTGCCGATGCAGGTGGTGCAGCCGTACGCGGCGAGGCTGAAGCCGAGCTTCTCGAGATAGGGCAGGAGCCCGGTCTTCTTCAGATACTCGGTGACCACGCGCGATCCGGGCGCAAGCGACGTCTTGACGTGCTTCTTCACCGTCAGGCCGCGCTCGACCGCCTTCTTGGCGAGCAACCCCGCGGCGAGCAGCACGCCGGGGTTGGACGTATTGGTGCAAGAGGTGATCGCCGCGATCATCACGTCGCCGGAGCCGACGTCGAGACCGTCGCGCGTCTTGAAGCGCTTGTCCAGGTCTTCCGCCTTCTTGGAGAAGCCATTCTCGGCGGCGGGCTTCGCGAACAGCTCGGTGAACTTCGCTTTCACCTTGCCGATCTCGATGCGGTCCTGGGGTCGCTTCGGTCCCGCGAGCGAAGGCGTCACCGTGCCCAGATCGAGCTCGATCACGTCGCTGTAGTCGATGTCGCCCTTCTTCGGCGTGCCGTACAGGCCCTGCGCCTTGAAGTAGGACTGGAACGCGTCGATCTCGTCCTGGGTCCGGCCGGTGCCCTCGAAATACGCGATGGTGGCGTCGTCGATGGGGAAGAAACCCATAGTCGCGCCGTAGTCCGGCGCCATGTTCCCGATCGTGGCGCGGTCGGGGACGGTAAGGCTCTCGGTGCCCTCGCCGAAGAACTCGACGAACACCAGGTCGGTGGCGGTGACGCCGCCGCGGAGTTTGCCTTTCAGGTGGAAGCCGACCACGTCGGGGGTGAGGATGTAGGTCGGCTGGCCCAGCATTCCGGCCTCGGCCTCGATCCCGCCCACGCCCCAGGCGACCACGCCTATGCCGTTCACCATCGTGGTGTGGCTGTCGGTGCCGACCAGCGTGTCCGGGTAGTAGAGGCCGTCCTTCTTGTGAACGCCGCGCGCGAGGTATTCGAGGTTGACCTGGTGCACGATGCCGATGCCCGGCGGCACGACGCGGAAGGTGTCGAAGGCCTGCGTCGCCCATTTCATGAAGGTATAGCGCTCCTGGTTGCGCTTGAACTCGAGTTTCATGTTGAGATCGAGCGCGTTCTTCACGCCGTAGTGGTCGATCTGGATGGAGTGGTCCACGACGAGATCGACCGGCACGAGCGGTTCCACCACCTTGGGGTCCTTGCCGAGCCTGTCGGCGACGCTCCTCATCGCGGCGAGGTCGGCGAGCGAGGGGATGCCGGTCAGGTCCTGCAGCAGGATGCGCGAGAGCACGAAAGGAATTTCGTCGGTGCGCGGCGCGTTCGGCTTCCAGTTCGCCAGCTGCCTGACGTGCTCTTCGGTGACCTTCTTGCCGTCGCAGTGGCGCAGCACCGATTCCAGCACGATGCGGATCGACACCGGCAGGCGCGAAACCTTGGCGCCCAGCGCTTTTCCCAGGGCGGGCAGGGAATAGAGCTTGCCGGTCTTGCCGGAAGCCATCTTGAATTCCTGGAGCGTATTGAAAAGATTGTGTGACATCGGGCGTTGTCCTTCAGATTACGAACAGTTCGACGAACTCGTTGACCGGCGTCGGAATTTCTCTTCGAGCAAGGGAATGCCTTCGTGACGGCCGGGGCGGTGACCGATGGGATATTCTACCGCCACCTTGCGTGTGCAGGCTGCGCTCGATCATCCGCTTCCAGTACTTCAGAGGGAAGCCGACTTACCAGTGAGTGGCGTGCGCGGCGGCCGATCGCATGCGCCGCCTCCGGCGATTGGGGTCGCTAGACTTTCTGGACTGGATGCTTGGCGCAATGGAGCGCGAGTCCGGCCTCGTGGTTGTCGGCGATGGGAGGATCCTCGCCGAGGGCGCGATAGGCCCCGTTCAGCGCCCGGCCGGCGGCCGTCCAGTTCCAGGCGCGCGTCTGCGCGCGACTCACCCTGCACATGTCGGCGGCAAGCGCGTATTTGCGCAGGCGAATCTCGATTTCCAGTTCGGTGTAATGCGGGTTGTCGAGGCGCAAGTGCCGTTCCATATCTTCGACGCTTGCGCGACGCTGGTACAGATCGGCCACCGTGAGCTTGACCGCGATCATCTTTCTGCTCCTGCCCCTGTTGCCGGTGACGGAAACCCCTCCAACAACAACACCGACGCAGCTGCGGGAATCGCGAACTGCGCTGTCTGGGTGTCCGTTGTCCCTGGACAGACCTGGTCAAGCAGGAAGCAAGCCAACCGTGACCCGCGTGCCTTTGAGCGCTCGCGCGGTGTCTCAGTATCTAACTATATGATAGTTATACGTGTTGTCGAAACACCCGGCCTGCGGGCTGACCGCAAAGGCAGCTCCGGGAGTGGCGGGGGTCTGACATCTTGTATCGTCCTTCAGATCACGAACATGTCGACGAACTCGTTGACTGGCGTCGCCTCCACGCGTTTCTGATCACTGCACACCTCCAGGATGGCCTCGCGCCGTTCCTTCGGAAACCGGCGCGCGAGGTTCCTGCGGAATTTCTCTTCGAGCAAGGGAATGCCTTCGTGGCGGCGGCGGCGATGGCCCAGCGGATACTCTACCGCCACCTTGCGAGTCTTGGTTCCGTCTTTGAAGAAAATCTGCAGCTGGTTCGCGATGGAGCGCTTTTTCGGGTCGAGATAATCGCGCGAGTAGCGCTTGTTCTCGATGCAGACCATCTTAGCGCGCAGCGCGTCGATGCGCGGGTCCCGGGCGACGTCGTCTTCGTAGTCGGCGGCGGTGAGATTGCCTTTGACGAGGCCGATGGCAACCATGTACTGGATGCAGTGGTCGCGGTCGGCCGGATTGTTGAGGGGTCCCTTCTTGTCGATGATGCGGATCGCGGATTCGTGCGTGACGATCTCGATTTTCCTGATGCCGGAAAGGCGGTCTTTCACCTCCGGGTGCAGGAGGACCGCCGCCTCCACCGCGGTCTGGGCGTGGAACTCGGCGGGGAAGGAGATCTTGAACAGCACGTTCTCCATTACGTAGGAGCCGTAGCGCCGCGGAAA
>WNFL01098630.1_pt3 | contig 13500 bp, 16 predicted proteins | sample 5400361 | NCBI WGS metagenome assembly WNFL01 (sample SAMN13153351, study PRJNA577476) | soil metagenome | isolation source: 40 cm soil on Douglas fir-dominated hillslope | place: USA:California | collected 2013-09-17
CTTGGTTCAGAAATCTTGCAAGGTATAGGTGCCATCATGAATGTGAAGTGGGTTCTTGAAGGGGCTTTATATTGCTCGGGTTATTGCTCTGTGCAGGGTGCACTGAAGACAATCGGAGAGTCAGGCGTGGGGATGCACACTATAGTAAGCGAGAGAAATTATATATACTTGTATAGGCAACTCATAGCCTATACTTCTTTGGTGATTCTTATTGTGCGATGCTAACTTGTGCGATATCCTAGGCGATCACCGTACACACCTTTGTTGTCCTCTTCTTTAGGTGGATACCAAGCCCGCGATCAGCCTGGATCTATCGTATTGTTATCACCTTTATATGGAGCTACCCTGTTCTCTTTGTCATTATTGCCTCCTTTACGCACCGCGCTACCACGCCAACCCAACCGGATGCCCTCTTCGTACGTCCTCTTTTCACTCGATATTCTCTCTTACTCATTAATCCTCTTCTTTAGAGTCCAGTTCCGTACTGGTGTTGGATCAGTGGCGGGCACGCCGAACGAATAATGGCGGAATATCTCTGGCTTTTCATTGCCATGTTGTCTTCAATTATCCTCTCTATGCCCTCCTCTTCTTCCGCCTACGTGGGAATATTCATGTTGACCCACAAAACTGGAAACATATCCGCGTCCAACTACGCCGGGATTCGCACACGAAACCCAGTGTTGCGGGTCGCGAAGCGATGGCAGTGGTAATCTGGTACCCTATTTGCTATTCTATAATCGTTCTCCCACTGGTCGTCGTGCGGTGGATGACCTTCGTTCCACCAAAGGGGAAAATAACATCTGACATAAACTTTGCCACGAGCATAATGGCGATTACCCTCTTCGGTTTCAGTGGAGTGGTCAGCGTCATGCTTATTCTTCTCACCCGGCGAGATTTGCTGTTGTTGGGTCCGAGTCGCGGAGTCGTGAATTAATGACCGACCCTGTCGGGTAGCCCGCGCATTGCCGAGGCCTTGAAGTTCAATCGCCTGTCACCGCGCAACTGAGGAGTTCAGAAACTATGCGACCGACCGAGTCGGCTTTGACCAGGATGTATGCAATATTCGTATTATAAAGCGCACGTTGCATACTGTACCGTGGGTTTCAGACATGCAACAAGCAATATAAATCACATACCGTCATTACTGGAAGACTCGCAAGAGCCAATTAGCTCCAAGATTGTACTAGAAGACTCCTAAGAGCCAATCAGAGCCGGGGTTTCGAAGGTGAGCTGAGACCCTCTCAGACGATCAACCAATCCACACTGGACCCTGTGTATATACATCTTTGGGCCAAACGGCCTATCAAGAGTCAGAGGATAGACATAATACAGGTTGAGCGCACTGCGTTTCTCATACACAAATTAGGGCTTATGACTCTATCCCTGCTAGTAAAGGCCAATGGTAGAGCGGGGGTTCAAAAAGCAGCAAATGTTCCATATATTTACAACGACTTGAAAATATCAACAGCTTGGCAACCTCCATCGACCGGAGGGCCCTTGCTTGACTGTCTTGTCACGCGAGAAGTCAATAGCTTTCTCGGTACATATTTTCCACCCATATCTTATCAAGTTTCGGGCCGTCCCATTTCACAATCTTTACAAATCTCATAGCAATTAACAAGGATTACGACTTCTCTAGATCACCACATTCGCAGGCGGCATGTCGACCTATTGCCGACTTCCCAGGCCAGGTAGCCTGTGCGTGGCCAAGGCCTCCTTGAACCTGGAAGTTCAACTGCCTGTTACCGCGCAAATGAGAATTTCAGAAACGATATGGGATCCAATATGGAGTCTCAGCGTTCTGATTAATTGTTATGGGCCCGGACATTACATAGCTCCACATGGCCACTTCTCAGGTAGATAAGGTCTCCATTCCTGTGTTTTGTATCCTTACGTTCAGGGTGGTGTCGGAGATATACGTCTGGAACTGGCTGAGACACAAATTGGCCAATGTCCAACTTACACTCGTGACTGCCAACAGACACCACATGACTGCTATGAGCGCGATCATGACATCAACAAGGGGCCTGACTAACAAAGATCAGGATTATCAACAATACAGGATGCTTCCATTGCAAGCGTTCTATGAACTTGGCCCAAGACTCTCAAGTTCGTCGTTGAATTGAATAAAGTGATGCATCTCCACAATGGATTTACATGGATAATTTGGAGTCATACTTGGTTTGGCCAAGCACCTGCATGTGAGTGAATTACTCAAGTTTTGACCACATAAACTATGTTGATTTGCAGAAAATGGATGTATTTTGTGACTATCTACATAAAACAATATGCTCCGAAAATGCGTGGTCCGCTTACCCACAATAAACAAAGCGCCCCTCTAATCACGTGCATAAAAATATGTACCAATATGCATGCTGACCTCTTTTCTGTGTGAGCATGATTAAACCGACCTACAAGTATTTTACTCTGAATTTTGAGCACGATAGTTCAGCAGGGAGGCGCGAGGCGGTGGTGGGATAGGAATAATTGATATATTTGCTGGACATGTGCCCATGCCGGCCGGTTGGCAGATAACAGCGACAGTGAGCGGGTGATAGGAGGGAGAAAGGGATCCAGCAGCCTACGAAACCGTGCGCAGGGGAGATGATAGGGAACGGCATAATGGGTGAGTGGGGGGTTACAAGTATGGCCTATAGAGTGCACTGCTTGCTGAGGTGGAAATTCATGTACAGTAGAAGCTCTCTAAATGTATGGCCTTTGGTGAGCGACGTGATGGGCATTTACCCGAAGCGTGCGCATCTCAATCGCCCTGGTCGTATTGTCCGCGCGCGAGATCGGTTGCGCATTTCATGAAGCGGCTGGTGTCGGTCTTCCTGCATCCACCACACTGGCTCGTGTAATTTCTAGCAACTTACAGGATGGCCGAAGGTGTTGCCCGGTGTGGGGTGTGGTTAAACCGAATGTGGGGACGCGCGTAATAGCCTCCTGCAAACAAAGGAAATCTTATCGCTTGGTGTGATTCGACCGTTCCCAATGGCAGGTCGTTCCACAATCAACCGCCCGACACTCATCCGCCCGATTGCATCAACGACAACCTACGGAAAGGAACGGGTTAGAGCAGCAGCCGGAATTCGCGTACTGTGGTAGCACGATCACAAATATTCATCAAGGCCAGAGTTGATGGTAAATCTTGACAAGCCGGCAGGTACGAGACTGTATTGCGGACAGGAACCAGTCGAGGTGAGAAAGGCCACAAGTCCCTACGCACATGTACGTCGCCATCCTTTCGTCACCTGCTGACCACCAGGTAGCGGTGCGCGAAGACCGCCCAGTCAAAATGTGAGCTTGGGCGCCCATCAAGGCAGTCTCACCCAATTTTTAAACCTCGAACCGCAAGTGCTCTCCTACGGGTACACGATACAGTCCCTTGGTCAGCTTCAAAGCTCGTACCACATATTCGCAACGTCGTCTCCCTGATCAAGATTCTTACTGGCGAATCATTTCACGGCCTGTCGTTTGACTCACCATTACGACAACTTGAAAATATAACAGCATGGCAATCCCCATCGACAATCCGGAGGGCCCTTGCTTGACAGTCTTGTCACGCGAGAAGTCAATAGCGTTCTCGGTACATATTTTCCTCCACACCTTATCAAGTCCTGGACTGTCCCATTTCACAGTATCTACACATCTCATGACAACAAGGCTTACGACTTCTCTAGATCACCGCGGTGGCGGGCGGCATATCCACCTCCATGGTCCTGATACTTCTAGGACTGGTGGCGCGCAATTTTATTCGGAACGTGAAGAATCCGCCAGGCGGTGAATGGCGCCTTATACGGACGCACATGGATGCATATCTGCTGTCGCTGCTTGGTTCAGAGATCTTGCAGGGGATAGGTGCCATCATGAATGTTAAATGGGTGCATGAAGGGGTTGTATATTGCTCGAATTATTGCACTGTGCAGGGTGCGATGAAGACAATCGGAGAGACAGGCGTGGGGATGAACACTATAGTAAGCGACAGAAATAGGCACCTCATAGTCCTATACTCGTTTGGTGATTCTTATCGTGCTGTACTAACTCGTGCAATCTCCTAGGCAATCACGGTCCATACATTTATTGTCGTCTTCTTTTGGTGGATACCAAGCCCACGATCAGCCTGGATCTACCGTACTGTTATCACCTTTATATGGGGCTACCCCGTTCTTTTTGTTATCACCGCCTCCTTTACGTACCGCGCTGACAACCCATCTGATCCGAATATCCTCTTCGTACGTGCTTTTTTCACTCAAACCTCCACTACTTTCTATTAATTCGTCCTTCCAGAGACCAGTTCCCTACTGGTGCTGGATCAGTGGCGGTGACCTCGAGCGAATACTGGGGGAATACCTCTGGCTTGGGATTGGTGTGCTGGTGTCAGTTGTCCTCTACACTCTCCTCTTCTTCCGCCTACGTGGAAATATTCTAGTCGACCCACAAAATTGGAAAAATATCCACGTCCAACTACGCCGGGATTCGGACGCGAAACCCTCTGTTGCGAGTCGCGAGGCGATGGGGGCAGTAATCTGGTACCCGATCTGCTATTCCATCGTCGTTGGTCCACTGTTCGTTGTACGGTGGTGGAGCTTCCACCCCCCTAAGGGATTTGACATGCCCTTTATCGCCACCGCGACGGTGATCACCGTCTTCGGTTTTAGCGGAGCTGTCAGCGTCTTGCTTATCTTGCTCACCCGACGTGGCTTGCTCTTGTTGGGTCCGAGTCGGGGGCCGGGGGTCGCAAACTATTGACCGCCTCCAGGCCAGGTAGCCTGTGCGTGGCCGAGGCCCCCTTGAACCTGGAAGTTCAACTGCCTGTTACCCACAACTAAGATTCTCAGAAACGATATGTCTGGATTTCGGATCCATTATGCGAGCCTCAACGTTCCGATTGTTACGGGCCCGGTCATTGCATGACTTCACATGGCCCCTTCTCGGGTATATAAGGTCTTTATCTCTGTGTTTTGTATCCTTACGTTCGTGGCGGCCCAAAAAAATACATGATTTTCGTCGTACTCTTGGATGCGCGGAAGTTGCAACAATATGCGATCAACTGAGTCAGCTTTGATCGGAGTGTATTCAGTATTCGAATTATAGAGCGTGCGTGGTACACAATGATACCTGGATTTAGAGATAATTGAGGCGCCAGCAATCCGTGAGGTCGATATATTCATCTGCCGTGGACGAAAGAATCGCCATAATAAAGGATTCTAAGTAGGACGAGACATTATAGAGAACTCCGATACAATAGGAGGTTCCCCTTCTTGGTATGCGACACCCGCGAGGTACACTCCCCTAGTGGACAAAGAACCTATGATCCTGCTAGCCATTTGAGAGTTACTTGGCGCCCTGGTACAGTCGAGCCGGTGTACACTTTCGATAGCCGCTCAGTTGCGAGTTGGTCCAAGAGCTGCAGGTTCTTTAAGGACGGAACTTTTGCTTCAGACTCAGACGACCTGGCTGCCGAAGACAGCAAATGCCTTGTGCACTGGAAGACGAATGGTGAGTCCTCGCTAAGCAAAGGTTGTGAATATTCTATGGAGACGCACCAACTTCACACCGAACCATGCTCTAGAGGGGACACCCGAATCGCCCTCACTCATTTCGACAACCTTTAGGAAGTAGCTGAGCGCTAAGGGGATGTCCCCTGCCGTATAAGCTGTCTCCGCAAAACGGAGGGCATGGAAGGGGTTTTGAGGGGCGATGAGCATCGCATGTGAAAGGGCCTGAAGCGAATTGCGATATCTACGTATGCAATTGGTGGATATTAGCATCAACTGTATAGAAACAATGAGAATGATTCCGTACTGATGAACGGACGCGTAGATATCCGCTAATTCTAGCCAACCATCCAAATCAGAATAGAATGTATCGAGATACGACGATAGCTCCTCAACAGCCTTATCGAATTTGTTCTGATCCCGTAGAATAACAATCTGCCGTTTCCAGGCTGCCTATGAAGGGTCGAAAGTAAGCTTCGAGTACGGGACTTGAGCATACGGAGGCAATTTAAACGCACTGCATTCGACTCATCTGCCTGTAGCAAGTCGGCATAATATTGGTATGCCAAGTTCGGATCCTTTGTTTCTATGCAAAGCCCACGCAAAATTTCGATGCGGGGTGAGTTCGGAAAGTGCTCATCCAGCCGTGTTATGCAATCCTGAGAGTATCAAAAATAATTATGAGCTTTCCACGCATTTTGGAGCAACTTTGAACGCACATTTGCAAGCTCTAGCTGGCCAATATCAATTGCAGCTGTGGCAAGCTGCTCAAGGAAGTCCCAGACTAAGATATAAGACATTGTTCAGCCTAAATGCGATGTTCCTAATAGTCCCGTCCATACGTTCATCACCAAGTTGCTTGATACCGTCCTTGTTTTCGAGGACGACGAGACCCTTTTGAACAATATCGACGGAGTTTCGATGACCTCGCACTCGAAAAGTTGTAAGCTCTTGCAGTGCGCTGGTAAGGCTTTTCTGCACCATCTTCGTTGGCGAGTTCTGGGTCAGGGTTGCTTCTTTATCCACTTGCCACCTCGCAAACCCAAACTCGAAACTCGCCAATGTCACCATGGAAAGGGGGCAATCAAAAAGGCCACGTTGTTCCTGAGAAAGATACTACACCATTCCTCACTGGTTTGTATGCATCGCTTGAGTATTGGAATGGCGCGGCGCAGAAAATGAATTATCAATTCATTTCTTTGATCCCCACTATGCAACTGCCTCAGATTTCTTCCTCAGTCTCCACCGCTGATTAAATTCCATCTTATCTTCACATTCACTCAAGAAAGCGAACAACATGCGCTCCTAGTCACCACTCATGAAGGACAACCTTCTCCGAAGCTGACTCGTTTCTCTCCTTCCTCGACCACCGGAGCCCGAGAAAATCTCCAAGAATGCGCCCTTCTATTTGCGTGAATTTACTCGTCCTCGTGGTCCACGTTCTATTTGTAGTCCTGCTGTAAACGTTAGAATTTCCCTGCAGCCAAATGTACGACGAAAAGGTATGTGGGGGCCTGCTGTAATATAAGGTGTAAATATGGATCAGATATACCCGGGAGGTTCTTGTATTGACCCCTGGCCTCGAGGTTCCCTAATCATCGGAGCGCTGTTAGGCTCGCACCCTACATCCCAATACCTGACCGTGAAACAACTCCAGCAGGCGTTCAACCCAGCGCCCATAGACTCCCCTATTCATTGACATCCCTGTAATTGTGTAGGGTTGACGTCAGGGGTTCGTGGGCGTCCTTCAGGTCCGCCTTCCTTCGTGGTGAGCACCTTTCACTGAGCCACTCTTCGCCGTCATGGACACACATCGGATTCACCGACAACAAGATAGGGCAATCGACTGGTCACACGATCGCGATCGCGTTTGGAAAGCATACTATCGACCCCTTTAGATCATGGTGCAGTAGCAGCGAGCCGTTGGTTTGTGTGGACTTTATCATTTAGGAGTGTATCGAACTCAAGAGAGACCTCGCCGAATCATGGGATCCTCAGGTAGCATTTATTGGTCATCTCATGAACTTATCAAGAGGGTTGGGTAATGAGAATATGAGATGCCTCATCCAAGAGGACAATCTAGGAGGCAGTATAGTATGAAAGTGAGCAGGAGAAATCGAACCATTAGCCACATACGCGAACATTCGGGGTACAGTCCTTACGTTTTCAATGCCACGTGCGGTGAATTGGGCTGGTAAGTGGTGAGAATGGCTGACCCTACCTCTTCGTCAAGAAACAGCCGTGCTGCGAGTCAATTAGGATGCCAGACAATTATGCTAGAACTGTACACTTCCAGCTTACCTCGGTTTCAAGCGTGACTCTGCGATGTATATGACAGGTTGTAAGACCTATATTACTCGCCCGCTCGCTGAACGGGATGTCCTGATACAGAAACTGTTACTCTCATTTCTCATGGTGACTTTGGCTGCTTCTCTCATGTGTGCCACGTCTAATAGTCCTTGTAATTGAAAGAACAGCAAGGTGGTGAGGACAAAGCACCATTGGATATAAACCCGATGTTTGGCCAGCTAATTTTTTTTTCCTTAGACGATACTCGAATCAGGATCTTATGTAGAAACTGACTTGACGTCTTGCACGCTATCTCGTGCTTCACATTTCACGTTGCGAAGATGATCTATATGCTCCCTCGCCTTGACCGAGAACTACGCCCGCGATCATCACGGGTTTCGAGGACGTCGGGTCGATTGTCGAGCGCGCTCCTTGCAGTGTGCTTGGAAGTCGATCCAGCGAGTGGTGCTGAGTCTGAGCACGTTGTCCTGTTCGGTTTTCTTCGACTTTTCCCCGTTGTACATACTGAAAAAAAATTTGAGAGCACTCGCACTTACATCTGATCATAACCATCGGCGCTCTAACCGCAGGTCACCCGCTTTACACCAGTGTTATGACGTCGAGCCCAGTTCTTGCCTGGGTTGCTGCGTTCCTGCTGTAGTGCTGCGTGATCATGGTGTCAGCGTGGTCATAACAGGCCCCACTTGCCGTTGAATAATAAAAGGTATCCGTGTGAGATTATCTCTATGCTATTGGTTTGAATCGTATTACCTCTTTTCTCTCACTCGATTGCACCACTGCGTTCCTTGGTCTGCAAGTATCGATTCTCTCTCCTCATAGCATCGCTTCTATTCTTGATTTGCGTTTCTCAGCCAGTTGGCCGATTCATCTCAAGGATCGTGCGAGCACCAGACATACGAGCATAACGGCATTTACGATGGTCGTCAATACCCCCATATTGTCGAATTGTGTAATAGTGTGCCTTCATTAGTCGGTAGTTTCGAGAGGGCCTCCACGTTCTCGAGTCACGCCTGACACAGTCCTTGTACATCTTGGCACCTGCGACTTCCTCTCAATCCAGCTCACTGGTCTAATCAGTCATTCTTAGCCAATTTCAATTTGTCTGTAATAGACTACACCCTGATATAGATGGTTACCTGGCTCAAAGGACGTGCCGAGTATGCAAAGCTGATCGAGGAATACGACACCTTCCTATTCGATTGCGATGGCGTACTTTGGAACGGAGAACACGTTATTCAAGGAGCAGCAGAGGTCATAGGATATCTGCGATCGAAGCGTAGGCTAACCATCCGCGAATATAAGGTGGTTAACCAATACAGCTGCAGAGAAGAGCGTCATCTTCGTCAGCAACAATGCGACTAAAGCACGACAAGACTACAAAAGCAAGTTTGACAAACTAGGGATTCAGGCTCAGGTGGTGCGTGATCCTTTTCGATCCCAAGTCAAAGGGAAAAAAAGAAATTCCAAAAGTGATTCTCCCTCCATACAACCAAAATTACTAATTGCCAGTACAGGACGAAATCTTTGGGTCTGCGTATGCATCGGCGGTTTACCTTTCCACCGTTGTGAAGCTTCCTCCCAACAAGAAAGTCTACGTGATCGGGATGGCGGGTCTCGAAGCAGAGTTAGCATCAGAAGGTATCTCTTACGTTGGTGGTACTGCTCCAGAGGACCGCACGCTGGAGCCGTTCTCGCTCTCCGACTTCAAAAACGACCCAGATGTCGGCGCGGTCCTTTGTGGCTTGGACTTGCATATCAACTACACAAAGCTATCGAAGGCATTCCAATACCTGCGGTTGAATGAAGGGTGCTTGTTCCTAGCCACCAATACCGATTCGACCTTTCCGGTCAATGGAGGCTTGTTGCCAGGTGCTGGAAGTCTCAGCGCAACACTGCGATACGCGCTCAAGAAGGACCCGATATCAATCGGAAAACCCGGGCCGACCATGCTCGACTGCATCAAGGCAAAGTGAGTGGTCGGCTGCTTGACTGGAATCCCTATCGAGACCACGCTTTCTCCATCCACAATGATTCCATTCCTCACGTCACATTACTTATCACTGATTTTTCATTCATAAGGTGTTTTCTAACGCGTTCTCCATAGACACAGCTTCGACCCAAAGCGGACAATAATGATCGGTGACCGACTCGATACAGACATCCAGTTTGGAAAAAACGGAGGTCTCTCTACTCTCCTGGTACTTACTGGTGGGGCCTCTTGCTTTTTCCTCAAACCCGTCTAATATATTGTTGCGTCTTCATCATTTCAGGAGTCGCGTCCATTGAGCAGATCACACCCGGAAACTCTAGCTACGTAAAAGATACTGTTCCGGACTATGTGCTGCAGAGTCTGGGTGACCTACAGGTTCTGATGGAAGCATGAACTGATTACCAGTCCTGCTCTCCTCTGGATCTGATCTCAAACTGGAGCGATAGAAGAATATATATTAGCGTCAATAGAAGAGTGATAGCTGTCTGCTTTTGACTAAACTGAAAGATCAAGAGACTCGGTGCGCGACGGCAAACTCTCCCCTTGTTACATACCAGATAACATCCCCAAAAATGGACAGTGGGAAATACCAAAACGGTAAGCCGCATGTGAAAAGGCAGCAAGGGAATCATACGTCCATGTAGCCAAGAACATCAATAGAACGCCAAAACCCGAAAAACGGTGTACGCGTTGCCCCGCGCCATAGACGACGGGAAACAACGTCCCTTCACGAAAACTGTAGTTCCCTACTTCCTCGGCCGATGGTCTAGGCGTACTTGAGTGATCCGTTGACGGGAGAAATGCCCGCCACAAGTCGATATGTGTACCAATGACACTTAACACTACCGGTATTTAATTTCAATCTCCTTTATATCTGCATCTCATACGGCACTTGTAAAGGAAACCAAATTAACTGATACTGATAGATAGACACAACAACAACAACAATCATCCCAAACGCCTTCCAAAACTCCAAAAGTGAAGATGCATGTCAGGAGTGGACCGAGGTGAGATTTTCCACTAACTCGGTCAATTTGGCCCACTCTGGCTCATTCTCAAATGAATCTTTCGTTCGCCCCATAAAAGTCCGGACTACTGTCCGAGCTCGGAACTGCCAGCTTCCACTCCGTTTCTTCTTCCCATCAAGCCCTCCGTCCTCCTTATCCTCCTCACTGGCTCGTGGTCCAAAATTGCGCAACACATCGACAAACTCCGTGACTTCGTCAACAGCGTCTCTCCACTTCTGCAGATCCATCTCTACCGACTGGTCGATAGCCACGCCGCACCGGTACGCTGCCTCATGAGCCTCGAGTGCTTCCGACCATCGGCCTCTCCAGACGAGCAGCCGTGCGTGCGCACGGAATATGCGGGGCGAAGTGGATATATGCGGGAGAATGATTCGGGTGAACAAGTCACCTACCCGCTTGTACAATCCTAAACCTTCATTTGGGTTTGGTGCCGATTCGTACTGCTCCCTTTGGATCTTTGGTGATCGCGTGACGACGTCGACCAATCGCTCAAGGACTGCGATGTCCACACATTCTGCTCCGTCCTTATCTGCTCTCTCCTCGACTACACGCCCCATCGCACGGCATGCCTCCGCCAACTCCCCTACATCAACGCTTACAATCATCAAGTTCGTCCACATCCGCCAATTGTTATAGCTAAATTTGAGACCACGCTGCAGTGCCCTGAAGGCCATCACCTTGTTCGGGAAGGGTACAGCCACCTGGGTATCGGTTTTCACTTCTGAGCCTGCCTGGCCAATGTATTAGGGTGAAGGAACGTGGAAATGATATAGAGCTCACATTGTATGTATTGTCAGGCTGAGTCGAGAACCCCATTCGAAGATATGCAGACGCCAGGTTATTCCAACTTTCAGAATCCTCATCGTCGATTGACACGCAGCGAATGAACGCGTCTCTCGCTTCTTCTAGCCTCTCTTCCCGTAGGCAAGCACACCCAAGGATAAACCAGCTTCGCGAATAAAGCGGGCTGATCGTCGTCGCCCTCTTCAAGCAATCGATTGCTCTGTCGAACTCGCCTCGAGTGAACCAATAGCCGCCAAGCGACCGCATAGCACGACCTGAGGTATGCCCGGATACCTCCCATGCCTTCTCATAGTGCTCAACCGCTCGCTCGGACTCGAGCTCTCCCAACAAGCACCAGAGTTTTGCCTCCCGCGCGCGATCGAGTGCAGGTTTGATGTTCCTCTTCGCCTCCTTCCCCTTGAGCACGATCGCATCAGATTCCTCTTTCTTCCCCTCAAGCAGGTCTCGGACGATCTCGAGTCCCTTAGCAGGCCGCTCAAGCACCTGCCAGCAGTGCACAACCTCCTCCCACATCTCAAGCCGTTCGAAGACTTCCATCGCACTCTTGACTACTCCCAAGCTAGCGTACCGCTTCGCAACCTCGCGTTCCATCTCCCACGAACTGGGCAGGCCGATGCTCCAGAGGTAGGCGAGGCGTTCTTGCGGGGTCGAGTCACTCGTGGGCATCTGGTCGATCAACGCTTGGAGCTGGAGGGTCGAACGTTCGACTGTGCGTGTGCGGTTTGCTTCGAGGCGAGAACGTAAGAGAAGCGCCATGGTATGCACCGACCAGTTGACAGGATGGGAGACAACGCGGGCGATGTACGGAAACATTTGGGTGGTCGTTAGACCGTGTTGAGGAGAGGTATTTTTGATATTTAGGCAAAGGCCGAGTAGGATGCATTGGTCCAGGGGGTGAAGGACGGGTTGCGAGTTGGGATCAAGATGGGAGAGCGGAGAGCTGCTCTCTGCAGGTGCTGACGAGGTGTACTCTGTCTTTTCTAGAAGAGTATCATCATTGAGTTGGAGGGTTTCGGGTAGGCTGGGAACAGCCTCTGCAGAAGTGGACGCGATCGAGGGATTGTCCACACAGAAGCGACTTTCGGCGAGAAGGACTAGTTGTGCAACATCGCCCTGCTGAAACTTTGTCCTTTTGCCCATAGCTCCCGTCAACTCATACTTCAATTCCATCACCCTCGCCGCCTTGATAAAGTCCTCTCTCGCGAGCTTGTCGAGATGTAGCAAGTGGCGGAGAAGCCCTTTCTCCAGCAGTAGCCTCCCAATGAGGTCCTTTTCCTGTTCACTTTGTTCCATCTCCTTCTCCAAATTTTCGACATCGATGAAGTAACCATCCGGCACGGCGACCACTTCATCCAACAGCTGCTGATGAATGAACTCGACGCGCAGCCTCCACCAGGCTACCGACTTCACGTGCACATATTCGCGAGACAAGAGGGACTTGGCGATGACAAGGAAAGCAGTTGATTGAGCGCGGTGATACGCGGGTTCTCCACCGTGGGCAAGCTCTCCGACGCATCTCCGGTTGAGTTCACCGTCGTCGATATCGAGTGGAGAGTCGTTTTCATTGATGAGGATCTGGGATGGACGAATTGGCACATCGGGACCAGTCCAATTCAGTTGCGTGAATGCCCGCAAGCATGTGGCAGCGAGTATAAGAGTGAATAATTCTTCCTCCTCTGACATAGGTGGGCCATGCTCCAAAATAAGTGCTTGTTTCAGATGGGTTCCGGAAAGAAACCCCTGTGCTACCCGAAGGAGTCTTCGTGAGGCACTGGATTGGAGTACAGTTGGGTATTCTCCATCTATAGAGGCCTTGACGAGATTTTCCATTTCAGAGGTCGTCGATGTATTTGCCGGCCACTGGCCC
>WNFL01425447.1_pt1 | contig 13498 bp, 8 predicted proteins | sample 5400361 | NCBI WGS metagenome assembly WNFL01 (sample SAMN13153351, study PRJNA577476) | soil metagenome | isolation source: 40 cm soil on Douglas fir-dominated hillslope | place: USA:California | collected 2013-09-17
TACCTTGAAAGTAAAGCTGCCGCCGTTTTCAGTTATCGTGCTTGAGTTGAAGTAAGCTCCTCACCCCCCGCCGAAGCTGTCTCAGCGTAGGCGGGGGGTGAGGTGAGGTGAGGTCACTTCACCCCCTTCTCTGCATCCCACACCCCTTGCAACTTTCTGACCACAACAATCTGGCCCGTGTGGTAGGCATTGTGAGTGCTGATGTTGGCGATCGCAGGGGCCCATTCCCTGAGCTGCGCGTCGGTTGCCCCCTGGATGACGGTTTCCAGATCGACCATGACGCGGTCCAGTCTTTTAACAGCGTCTGACCAACTCTCTTTGTCAAGTGTAACAAAGGTTTCCTCATTGTTTCCGCTGAAAGCAGCCGGCTTGAGTCCTTTGAATTTGGCAACTTGCTGCTCGTTCCAGAAAATAAGATGGTGGGTAAGTTGTGCGACCGAATGATTGGTCTTGTCTTTCCACATCGCCTGTTCCGCCGTAACCCCCTCGACTGCAACGTTGGCAGGCACGAACCACTCTTTTTGATTGTGGGTATTTTTGAGTTGGGTGAGGAGAACCTGTTTCAAATCCGAATCCGAAGTCATCTTTTTACTATTATTATCATGATTCAAAGTGAATCCTAACGTTACAATCAAGGCGGCCGTTGAGGCAAGGAGTGTCAATCGTTGTTTCATAAGGAGGTTGGTTGGATTTTATCATTTGAGATCAATGTTGAAGGAAAAATATCGCGTATTCCGGGCTTTTCACAGTCATAGGCATACAGGCGATAAAAGGCAACAAAAGAATTTATTCAAGAACAGATAAAAATGACTCTTCAAGAGTGTTACCAACCGGTTGACTTTCGTATTCAATTTCACCATCGTGAATTTGGTTAGAGGTTGTGGGGCGCCGGGGTCCTGTTTAATAACGATGGTTTTGGTGATGGGTTGCAGGGTCCGGCGCCCCTTGTTTGCTTCTGCTTAGAGCCGCCAAAGAGCTGAAAAATCCTGCGAATCGGGTTTTTTAGGTTCCCGATTTTCATTGGAGCTCCTTGTACCTATGGAAATTAATGGTACATTAGTTTTCAAAATTATACCCTTATGAGTAGGGTCCTTCTCCTGGCCATTTTTGCTTGCGCGTTTTTGGGTTTGAATGCCCAGAAAGTCGAGAACGTACGGGCGGCGGCCAACGGTGAGCAGATCATCATCACCTACGACCTGACCGGAACCAAACCCGACCAGCGTTTCAAAGTAAACCTATTCAGTTCGCACAACAGCTTTGCGGCACCGGTGCAGCAAGTGACGGGAGACGTGGGCGAAAACATTTCGGCCGGCAAAGACAAGCGGATAGCATGGAATGCCAGGAATGAAATAACGGATTTCAAAGGCAACCTTTCTTTTGAAGTGCGGGCCGATTTGATCGCTCCTGTAGTGGCTCCGGTGACCGAGCCGGTCAACCCACCCGTTACCCCTTCTCAATTTACGTTCCGCGATCTCTCTTCGGCAAAACGAGGAGGGATTATGCAAATCAATTGGACCGGAGGCAGTACGACAGAAAATGTCAAACTCGAATTGCTAAAAGAAAATGTGCCGCAACGGACCGTAATGAATTCAAGAAACACGGGTGCCTACTCCTGGTCCGTTCCAGCGGACACGAAGCCCGGTCCGTACCAACTCAAGATTACGGGATCTTCAGGCACCGGTGTAAGCCCCTATTTTGCTATCAAACACAAGATACCGACGCTGGTGAAAGCATTGCCTATTGTAGTGATTGCGGGCGTTCTGGCAGCGAGCGGGGGAGGAGGAGGCGGCACGAAGCCTCCCATCGGGGCTTCCGATCTGCCGACTCCACCGGACCCATAATGATGTATTAGGTGACCCTGGAATAAGCGAAGCTTGGTTGACTCTCACAAATTAATTATTGGACTTAACCGACCATGAAAATAAATTGTAGTCAAGGCTGTACTCTCTCGAGCTATCATAGAAGATGGTTATTCTTCCTATGGGCAGCTGTATTTTTTGTCACTTCAGGCGGTCCTTTGTATGCTCAGGTTTTTTATGGGACGACGCGGGCCGGTGGCACTTCCGGCGGCGGCACTATTTTTAAGACCTATAATGACGGATCAGGGTTCGCTACGGAATACAATTTTCAAATTGACGCCAATCCAGGTAAGTGGCCGGACTATTGTCAGATGGTGCTTGCCAATGGCAAACTGTATGGCGTAACACCCTTTGGTGGCAAATACGATGGAGGAGTTTTATATCAATTTGATCCAGCCACCAATAAGTACGTCGTCCTGGTAGATTTTTATTTAGATGTTAATATGGGTATCAATCCCTACGGAAGTTTGGTCCTGGCGGCTGGAAAACTTTACGGGATGACATTAGCTGGGGGCATTCATTACTCGGGAACCCTTTTCGAATACGATCTAACCGGTAATAAGTTTACCAAGAAAATAGATTTTGATGGTGCGAATAAAGGAGCGGCCCCATTGGGAGGCCTTACTTTATTTACCAACAGTAAACTATATGGCATGACCTCCCAGGGAGGGACCAATAACAAAGGTGTCATATTTGAGTTCAATCCCGCTGACGGCTCGTTCAACAAAAAATTCGATTTTGACGGCCTCAACTTTGGATCAACTCCCTTCCGGGATTTAACCGTGTCTGGCTCTAAACTTTACGGAATGACCTTTTCCGGTGGAACCGGAAACCTGGGCGTTCTATTTGAATTCGACCCAGCGGCTACTTCCAATCCTGTTGTCAATAAAATCAATTTTGACGGAGGAGCTCTCGGCTCTAATCCGGTTGGAAATTTATTATTGGCTTCTAATGGTAAGCTTTATGGTGCAACCCATTCCGGAGGTGCAAAGGGGACTGGAATCCTGTTTGAATATACCATCGGGGTTAGTTTGATAAATAAAGTAGATTTTGCCGATGCAATGGACTTAAACGGCAATGGCGCATATCCAGGGCCTGCATTAGTTCAACATGCCAACGGAAAAATATATGGTTTTTGTGAAGGTGGCGGATTCAGTGGGGCAGGAACATTGTGGGAGTTTGACCCCACGGTTGGCGCCACTACGCCGTTCGTTAAGAGATTCGATTTTGGTGGCTTGAGCGGTTATGCTCCTAAGAGCGGTATGACCCTAGCAAACGGCAAACTATATGGCGCCGCTGCCGGCGGGGGACAAACCGAATCTGGAGTAATATTCTCATTCGAACCTACACTTATTGCGCCATCCGATCTTAACAAGGTTTTGGATTTTAATCTGGCAGGCAATGGGTCTTATCCGGAGAACAGCATGGTGCAGGCGCCAAATGGAAAGCTTTATGGTATGACCCCGGACGGCGGACCCACCGGTTGGGGAGTACTGTTTGAATACGATCCCACCACCAAAGTCTATACAAAAAAAATTGATTTCGATAACTCCGGCACCAAGGGTGCAAACCCCCAAGGAAACCTGGCGTTAGCGTCGAACGGATTGCTGTATGGGATGACGCTGACAGGAGGAAGCGTGAACCAGGGCATTATTTTCGAATACAATCCTGCTACCAACATACTAACTAAGAAAGTGGATTTTGACTACGCATTCAATATTGGCGTCAATCCTCGCGGAGGCTTGACTTTTGTACCTTCAAAAGCAAGATTTTATGGGATGACAGCCACTGCCGGCGTCGGTTTTAACGGCTTTGGAACACTTTTTGAGTACATCCCGGGCTCTACTTCCGTGACCAAAAGAGTAGATTTTGATGGAGCTGTTTTGACAAAGAAGGGCTCCTATCCATACGGAAACCTGGCGTTATCATCCAACGGAAAACTCTACGGGATGACATCTGCCGGCGGAGCAAACGACAAAGGCGTCCTATTCGAGTATAATCCCACCGACAGCAGTTACACTAAAAAACATGATTTTGATGGGACTACCGGGGCAATACCCGTTGGCAGTCTGGTATTGGCTGCGAACGGAAAGTTCTACGGATTAACCCGTGACGGAGGACAAAATGGTTTTGGGGTAATTTTCGAATATGACATTAATGGGGGGATTTTCGCAAAGAAAATTGATTTGAACGGCAACAATGCCCCCCTTGGAACCCTGGCCAATGGAGCCGGAGGGAAATTGTACGGGATGTCGTGGTTTGGCGGAGCCAATAACTACGGAACTATTTTTGAATACAATCCCACCAGCAACGTATTGACAACAAAGAAAGAGTTCAGCGGTTCCAATGGCGCATACCCGGGCTATGGTTCATTGGTCTCGGTGACGCTTCCTCCAGACATTACCGGCTTCAGCCCGGCGAGCGGTCCGATCGGAACCGTCGTCACCATCAAAGGGAACTACTTTGATCGAACTCCGGCTAACAACATTGTTTACTTCGGTGCTACCAAGGCTACTGTCAGCGAAGCACGGGACACGCTCCTTACCGTAACGGTTCCGGTAGGAGCAACCTACCAGCCGATCTCGGTCACGACCAACGGACTCACAGGCTTTTCGGACTCTCCTTTCCCAGTAACTTTTTCAAGTCCTGGAGTGATTGATATAAATTCATTCGCGACAAGCATTACCCTCTCGGGGGGACTTTCGAATCCTTATGTTGTCGCTATTGGTGACATGGATGGCGACGGAAAGGCGGATTTGGTAACGGCAAATAACAGTACAAATAACGTTACGGTTTTCCGGAATACCAATACAGCGGGGAGCCTTATATTGGGCTCCTTTATCATCTCTTCTGTCGCTTCCGTCCCCGGTGGTCCATGGGGCATTGCTGTTGGAGACGTGAATGGGGATGGAAAGCTTGATATTGTTACGGCCAACCAGAGTGCGGGAAATGTCTCGGTTATTCAGAACAATAGCACGCCAGGGTCTGTTTCATTTGGAACACCATTGAATTATTCCACCGCCGGTTTAACCCCTTATACGGTAGCCATCGGCGATTTGGATGGTGATGGGAAGCCGGACCTGGCCGTTGCGAATTCCGGTTCAAGTACAGTATCGATTCTACAGAATACCAGTGTCGCCGGTTCCATTTCATTTGCAAGCGCGGCGTTTTATGGCACAGGAACAAATCCGCGATGTGTTGCAGTGGGCGATCTGGACGGAGACGGTAGGCCGGATCTGGCAGTTACAAACTACGCCTCCAATAGTGTTTCCGTTTTGAAGAACACCAGTACGCTCGGTTCGATCAGCATGGCAGGTAAAGTTGACTTTAATACGCAAACCGGGCCCTATATCCTGGCCATTGGTGACCTGGATGGGGATTTGAAGCCGGAATTATCTATTGCAAATGAAAACAGCAGTACGCTTTCGGTGCTTAGGAACACCAGCGTAACCAATCTTATAAGCCCAAGCTCATTTGTTAGCCGGTTTGACTTTACGGTCGGACTGCTGCCTGACGCTGTTGCTCTGGGCGATTTTAATGGCGACGGTAAACAAGATCTGGCGGTGACCAACACGGGTGTAAATTCGGTCTCGGTTTTTTGGAACAAGATCACCACTTCCGGCCCGATGGTGGCAAGTTCATTTGCACCGAAGGTCGATTTTTCTGCAGGAAATTTTCCACAAAGTGTCGCCAGCGGAGATCTGGACGGTGATGGAAAGCCGGATTTGATTGTCCTTAATCGCCAGGGAAATTCTATTTCGGTCTTCCGCAACACAATTCCATTCGTACCCCACATTAATTCTTTTGCTCCCACTTCCGGCGCGGTGGGAAGTTCTGTCACGATCAGCGGGGCGAACTTTGATGCAACTCCAGGCAACAACACAGTTTATTTTGGAGCTACAAAAGCACCTCCTGTAACCATAGGGACTTCAAGGCAGTTGACCGTTACGGTTCCAAAGGGCGCCACGCTTGACCCCCTAACGGTAACGACGGCAGGCGGATTGACTGCTTATTCAAGTGCATCCTTTGATATTACTTTCAACACCAGCGGTTCGATCGTCAAGTTGACTTTTCAACCGGGAATGGAACGGCCACCCGGAGGGCGGCGATCGGTGACCTGAACAGGGACGGAAAATCAGACATTGTGCTTGCAGACTACGTTAGCGATAAAGTCTATATTTTCAGAAATACCGGTACATCCGGCACAGTCGCTTCGAGCTCATTTGCAATTGAGCCGGGTCTATCGACCGGGCCCGCCGGAGTTAAACCTTACAGCGTCGCCATTGAGGACGTGGATGGCGATGGTTGGCTTGATTTGCTCGTCGCCAACGAGGTGGGCAAGACAGTTTCAGTATTTAGAAACAGCGCCACGGGTTCAGTTGCTTTCGCTGCAAAGGTGGATTTTGCGGTAACGGGAGGGGGACCTGAATTTGTTGCGGTACAAGATATAGATGGAGACGGAAAGCCGGAGATCGTCACAGCAAATGCGGGCAACTACCTTTCCGTTTTTAGAAATCAAAGTCTACCAGGTTCAATTTCAGTGGGCTCGTTTGCCGCCCCGGTTGATTTTGCGCTCAACGCGAATTGTTGTGGTGCCTGGAGTGTAGCCATCGGCGATATCGATTTTTAGCGGCCACGTTTCAATCTTCAGAAATATCGGTATACCAGGGATCATCACCACCAGCACCTTTGCGCCGAAAATCGATTTAGCGACGGGATCTGATCCGACAACGACGGTCTCCCTGAGTGACCTGGACGGTGATGGAAAATTGGATATTGTTGTAGGGACGGCCAGTGCCGCAACACCCGCTGTGGCAACCTCAGTCATTCTCTTCAGGAACATAAGTACAGTGGGCACCATTAGTGCCTCTTCGTTCGAACCCCTGGTAAGTCTTACCCCCACCGCGAAGCCGTGGACCGTTGTAGTCGGCGATGTGGATGGGGATGGAAAACCGGATATTGTTGCTGCTAATATTGACGACGGAACCGTGACGATTTTTAAGAACGAATCCACCTCTGGGGTCATCGGTACCAGTGCGTTTTCAACAGAAGCGACTGTTAATACCGGCGGAGGGCCGTTGAGCATTTCAATAGGAGATATGGATGGAGATGGATTTCCGGACCTGATCATTGCGAATGAACAATTCAACGAGGTTTCTGTTTTTCAGAATATCAACGACACATCGCCCCCCGTGATCTCCAACCCTTTACCGGCAAATGTTGGTGCTCCCGTTGGCAGCGATGTAACCGTTTCCGTAACGGTGACGGATCCAGAGACCAATGTAGATAACGTGGACATTTCCTTTGGACCGGCCAACGCAGGGAGTTATGCGCAGTTTAGCAAGAATATGACAAAGGGGAGCAACAATGTATGGAGTTATCCTGTCCCAAAAGACCAGTTTAAAGATTCGGGCTTGCAATATGAAATAGGATCATACTCCACCGGAGGTTATAATTATCAGACTTTTAAAATTGGTCTTACGTATGACAACTCGGGCACCGGGCTTTCCATTCCGTACAGCAGCGGGACAGCGAAGAGCAGCTACAGGATCATTGCCTTGCCACTCGATCTCAATGCGAAGACTGTTAATGACGTCTTCTCGGACGAAACCAGCCTGGGAACTTTAGATAAAACCAAGTGGAGGATTTATCACTACACGGGAGGTTCTAATCAGGAAATGACCGGAAGTTCCCAAATAAAGCCAGGCGAAGGGTATTGGTTTATTGCTGCAGGCGGGAATAGTTTTGATACAGGGAAAGGCAATACCGTGGGGAGCATGGCGAGTCCCGTTACGACGCCGGTAGTGGCCGGATGGAACCAGATAGGAAATCCTTATACGTTCAATGTGTCGGTTGATTCCATCATCAATGCACCGGACAATGCCCCCCTGACGCTTTCAAAATTAAGTTTCAAAACGTATGCCGGGAGTTTTACTACTTCCCCGAATCAGTTGGATAAATACCAGGGCGCCTTTATGATGGTGGGCGGTACCGGGGGAGATCTGACCTTCCCGGCTGAAAAGAGCACTGGCCTACCCGGTAACGGGAGAACCAAAGGACCCGAAATCACTCAAAATAAGAACCCACTCTCGCAGGAAAACTGGGAGGTGATGCTCAATTTGTCCGATTCAAAACAATCCCTTAACTTCGGAGGTTTCGGAATGCATCCGCAGGCCAGCGCCACCTTCGATAGATGGGATGATTTCACGGTTCCCCGGTTTCTGGAGTATTTGGAGTTGGACCATGCTAAGAAACTATACGGCATTCATTATACCAAAGATATGGTACCCACCGCCGGGAATTACGAATGGACCTTTGACGTAGAATCGAGCCAGGAGGGTACGATTGAAATGAATTGGGACAATACGTATTTCGGAGAAAATGACAAGCACCTCATTTTGTGGGATGTCAGGCAACAGATCCCGAACAACATGCGCGAGCAAAATAAGTATACGATCGATCCGTCGGTTGGCACTTCGTTCAAGGTTTTCTTCGGCGACAAGGACTATGTGAAAGAAAAAGCCCTGCCCGACAGGATGGTCTTCCACTCGGTATTTCCCAACCCTTCGGATGGTAAATTCACGTTTGCTTTCAGTACGACTGGGCAGCCCGAAGACAAATGGGTGTCGCTGGATGTAGTAGACATCCTGGGAAGAAAAGTGCGCACTATTACAGAAGGAGATTATGCCCCTGGCTATCATGAGGTTAGCTGGGATGCTGTAGATTCGTCAGGCTCGCCACTTGCCGGAGGCATCTACCTCACCCGGTTAAAAAATGCTGCAACTGAAATCCCTAAAAAGATCATATTGAAATAAACCCTGGAAGTGAATTTAAATCTAAACTTAAAATAAACCCTTCCCCTCTCCTTTAGGAGAGGGGCCAGGGGTGAGGTAAAACACTATGAAACCACAAAAGATCTTATGGTTGGCGCTGATCTGCATTCCCGTTTGGTCGATGGGACAGGCCGTAGGTAAAAGCAATTCGTTGTCGGTGGACTTTAGTCCGCAACCCATTAAACCCGTTATCAAGTGGTTATCGCCCGACCAGCTTTCCACTCAATTAGGCCAGACCAAAATGACGGTCAAGGCAGGGATTCAGGCAGGTGGCAAGCTCAAAAGCGCTACGCTTTATGTTAACGGCCAGATACCCAACGACAGCCGTGGTATGTCGACCTCCCAGGCCACCACCGAAAAGTTCGATTACATGATCGAGAGGGAAGTGACGCTTTCCGGCGGATCGAACGAACTCAAGATCGTAGCTGAAAATACAGTGGGAGTCACGACCACCGAATCCCGGTTAGTAAATGTAACACTGGTTGTTGCCAGCGGCAACCGCACGGACTATGCGCTGATCATTGCCACCGATCAATACAATGAATGGAGCAAACTATCCAACCCTGTTTTTGATGCGACGAGCATTGCACAGGAATTGCAGCAAAACTATGGATTCAAGGTGGAGCTGGTCAAGAACCCGACCAAGGCGGAGACCCTCCGGAAGATCCGCGAGTACAATGCAAAGAATTATTTGTCCGAAGATCAGTTTTTTATTTTCATAGCCGGTCATGGTAAATTTGATGAGCTTATCAAGGACGGTTTCCTTGTTTCTAAAGACTCCAGGAAAAACGATGACACCAACGAAAGTTATATTCCTTTTTCCACGTTGAGCATTCTGCTCAACAACAATCCGTGCCGTCATGTGTTTTTGACTATGGATGCTTGTTTTGGAGGCACGTTCGACCAGGCGATCGCCAAGCGTGGAGACGATGACATGGACCCGGTCTATTCGGGCAAGACTGCGGCGGAATACATTGAGAAGAAACTCAAATTCAAATCCCGGATATACCTTACCTCAGGAGGGAAAGAGTACGTTTCCGACGGAAGAGCGAACAAGCATTCCCCCTTTGCGTATTTCTTCATCGAATCCTTACGTGGTTATGGTGGAAAAATGAAAGTTCTGACCTCCAACGAGATCCGGGCGAACGTAGAGCGGATGAAGAGCGAACCGCGCTATGGTTTCTTTGGAGACAACGAACCCGGCAGCGAATTTGTATTCCAGGCCAGGTAAAATGAATGAGGTTTGGACTCGGTATCCTAGTATTCTTTAGTTTCGTTTGTTCAGCTCAAACTGAAATGCGGGGGAGTTCTGCTCCAGCGGAGCTCCGGGGGCTTGAGTGGGAAGATGATGAATACCATCAGTTGCCACTCAAGCTTTCTTATTTTAAGCCGTCTTCCAATCTGCCGGGTTCAGTCTCCCTTAAGAAGTATTGTCCTCGTGTAGTCAACCAGGCCAACGTAAATATGGGGGTTGCATGGGAAACGGTCTGGTACGCACGAACCATCCTGCAGGCGGCCGGTTCAGGGTGGCAGGACCTGGCCACGGTCACCAAAAATGCTTTCTCTCCGGGATTTAATTACAGGAAGTGTTTTGCCGGACACGGTTGCGATGCTCCCGTGAAGTTGTCCGCTGTTCTATCGTCGCTGGTGTGGGATGGCGCATTGCCTTTCACAGAATTCCCTGACATCTGTCCGGCAGATAGTGCTTCCTCGGATGAGCAAGCCGCGGCCGCTAAGAACAGAATGCCCGGGTTTGTCAGATTGTTCAATTCCAGTGATGCGAAAGAAATAAAGATCCGGACTATCAAAGAGGCTATCGCCGGAAATCATCCTGTTGTAGTCGGTATTATTTGTCCGCCCTCATTTTCTCTAGCCAACGAATTCTGGCAGCCGCGCGAAGACCCGGACCGGGGGGCAGGGGGCCATGCACTGTGTGTCGTCGGCTATGATGACAAAGCCTACGGTGGCGCGTTTGAAATCGTGAACAGCTGGGGAAGAACATGGGGAGCACAGGGTTTTACCTGGTTGCGTTACGAGGATGTGAATAAGTTTGTCATGTATGGTTTTGAGCTTATCGGCCCGGAAGCACCTATTGCGAGTGGCCTTAAAGCCAGCATTACGTTTACCCAAACAGATGGAACACCAATGGCAGCCGCAATCCGGAACGACGGCCCGGAGAAACGCGGGGCAGGCTACTACAAACTTGTGAAATCGTATTCGACCGGTACTGCTTTCCAGCTCCGAACAGAGTCAAATACAGATCTTTTCTTGTATGCTATCATGATGGATGACAAACGTAACCACCAATTCCTTTTTCCGTCCGAGAAAAGTATTTATCCCTGGCTAACGAAGAGCGAGAGAACTCTCGTCTTGCCTGACCTGTCCCGATCGATCACTCTCACCGATCCACCCGGGAAGAATTACATACTGATGATTTTTTCCGGCAGAGAGATCAAGAAGGAAGAGTTGATTAGGCAACTGAAGGAAGGGACTGGCGATTTCCCGCAAGCGTTCCATTCCGGAAAATTAATTTCAGGCAACGTATCCTGGACGCAAGATGTGATCGCTTTTACCTCGGAATGGAACAGCGACACGATGGTGGCAGTGGTGATTGAGATTGACCAGGTGCATTGAATTTTAGCCACTCAGGACAGTCTGTTGTTGGTTAATGGAAGCAGGTTACCGATTACCGGTTTCTGATTGCCGGTTACCCATTGCTATCTTTGCTTGCAACCGAATTTTACCTACATTCATCCATTAAAAATAAAGAAGATGAAATCATTAATAAGTATGCTTTTGTTTGTATTCGGTGTGAGTACGATGACGAGTTTTGCGCAATTAAAAGTGGGCGATAAAGCCCCTGATTTTACAGCCAATGATCAGGATGGAAAGAAGGTCAGCCTTCACGATTACGTGGGCAAAAAAGTGGTCCTGTATTTTTACCCTAAAGACTTTACTGGGGGATGTACAGAGGAAGCCTGTAATTTAAGGGACAACAACGATGCCTTGGCCAAGGCCGGCTATGTGATCCTCGGAATCAGTTCCGATGACGAGACCTCTCACAAGAGCTTCAAGGATAAATACACATTGCCTTTTTCGCTGCTTGCGGATACGGACAAATCGATCAATCAGAAGTACGGGGTTTGGGTCGAAAAGAACCGGGATGGAAAAAAATTTATGGGAACGGCCCGTACAACCTTCCTCATTGATGAGAAAGGAGTCATTTCTAAGATTATTGATAAAGTCGATACTAAGGAACACGCTTCTCAGATCTTGAAACTCTAAACTTTTGGGTACGGCGAAGGCATAGGCATAGGGATAAGGCGAGGTTCAACCATTCATCATTTTCACCCTGCTGAACTGCGGAAAAAAGACTTTCTTTGATTGGAATTACCTAAGCACTTCGTCTCCTTTTCCACATCCAATGAAAAAGACCGTCTTATCTCTTTCCCTTATTATTTTCGCCCTTCCCGGCATCGCTCAAATTCCAGATCCTGTTGTTGAAGCCATCGTGAAAGAGGCTACGGAAAATTCGCAATTGGAAAAGCTGGGCCATGCGTTGTTGGATAGAATTGGGCCGCGACTGGTGGGCACTCCGCAAATGCAGCAAGCCCACGATTGGGCACTTGCCACCTACTCGGGCTGGGGCATTTCCGCTAGAAATGAAAAATGGGGTGAATGGAGAGGGTGGGAGCGGGGCGTATCGCATATCGATATGGTTCATCCTCGGGTGAAATCGCTCGAAGGAATGCAGGTGGCGTGGAGTCCCGGAACAGGAGGTAAGACGATTACCGCCGAAGTGATGGTCTTACCGGACGTGACCGATTCGCTGGCGTTCCAAAAATGGCTGTCCTCTGCAAAGGGAAAGTTCGTCTTGATTTCCATGAACCAGCCTACGGGCAGGCCCGACTACAACTGGGAAGAATTCGGCACCAAGGAATCCGTTGAGAAAATGAAGACGGCACGTACTACTCAGGTGGACGCATGGACGTACCGGATCAAAAAAACCGGTTACACCGGCAAAACACTGCCGATAGCACTGGAAAAGGCCGGGGCGGCTGGCATCGTCATGTCGAACTGGTCCAAGGGATTTGGCGTAAACAAGATCTTTGATGCCTATACAAAAAAAATTCCTACTGTAGATATATCGCTGGAAGACTATGGCCTGCTGTACCGACTGTCGGAATCCGGAACCAAGCCCGTTATTAACGTCCGCTCCGATGCTAAAGAAACGGGAATGGTTCCCACTTTTAACACGCTGGCGGAAATAAAAGGAACAGAGAAACCGGATGAGTATGTAATGCTGTCTGCCCATTTTGATTCCTGGGACGGAGGGAGCGGCGCCACCGACAACGGTACCGGTACGTTGACTATGATGGAGGCTATGCGCGTTTTGAAAAAAGTATATCCTCAACCGAAGAGAACAATTTTGGTCGGCCATTGGGGTAGTGAAGAGCAGGGACTGAACGGATCAAGGGCCTTTGTAGAGGATCACCCTGAAATAATGCAACATCTTCAGGCCCTGTTTAATCAGGACAACGGAACGGGAAGAGTAAATAACATTACAGGTCAGGGTTTTTTATATGCTTATGAATACATCGACCGCTGGTTGTCGAAAGTGCCGGAGTTGATCCGGAAACCCATTGAAACCAAGTTTCCGGGTATACCGGGTGGTGGTGGATCGGACTTTGCTTCGTTCGTTGCTGCCGGCGCTCCCGCATTTTCATTGAGTTCATTGAATTGGTCGTATTCGACGTACACCTGGCATACCAACCGCGACACCTATGACAAAATTGTGTTTGACGA
>WNFL01370987.1_pt2 | contig 13497 bp, 14 predicted proteins | sample 5400361 | NCBI WGS metagenome assembly WNFL01 (sample SAMN13153351, study PRJNA577476) | soil metagenome | isolation source: 40 cm soil on Douglas fir-dominated hillslope | place: USA:California | collected 2013-09-17
CTTCATCGAGACGCACGGGAAGGCCTTCCCCTTGGGCCGGATCCTCAAACCCGAAGAAGTGGCCGAGGTGGTCGTGTTCCTCGCCTCCGACCGGGCCGCGCCTTTCAGCGGCCAGGTCATCGAGCTCGAGCAGTTCCCGACGGGCCCCCTGGGACTCCCCACCCGCAAGCAGGGCGTCACCACATGAGCGACGTCCTGACGGGCGGACCAAAGGTCCAGATCTCGCTCGACTTCAAGACGCTCACGGAGGCGCTTGAGACCGCGGAGATCGCGGTCAGGGCGGGCGTCGACTGGCTGGAAGCGGGCACCCCGCTGATCCTGGGAGAGGGCCTCCACGCGGTGCGAGCGCTCCACGAGCGCCACCCGACGCACCCGATCGTGGCCGACCTCAAGACCATGGACGCGGGCTACCTCGAGGCCGAGATGATGTTCGAAGCCGGAGCGTCGTTCGTGGTCGTGATGGGCCAGGCGCACGAGCACACGATCCGGGAGGCCGTGCGCGCGGCCCGCGCGTTCGGGCGGCACGTCATGGGGGACCTCATGCTGTGCCCCGACAAGGTGGGGATGGCGAGGAAGATGGAGGCGATGGGGGTGGATGCGATCCTGGTCCATACCGGGCTCGACGAGCGCCACTTCGAGAAGGGCCGGTCGCCTCTCGACGAGCTGGGAGCGATCCGGGCGGCCGTGAAGAGCCGGCTCCAGGCCGTGGGCGGCCTCTCGATCGATCAGGCCGCCCGATGCCCGGGGCTGGGCGCGGACCTGGTCGTCATCGGGGCGCCGCTCGCGGTGGCGGACGACGAGCTCAAGCCGGGCGCCGAGGCCGGGCGTCTCTTCGAGATCATCCGGGACTTCGTGAAGCGCGTAAAGGAGAGCTGAGCATGGCCGGGATGCTCGCGGTCGTGCAGTACGAGCTCCGGAGCGGCGCCGTGGAGGTGCGCGAGGTGCCGCGGCCCGAGCCCGGGGACGGGGAGGTCCTCCTGCGGGTGCGCGGGGTGGGAGTGTGCGGGAGCGACGTCCACCAGTACCACAACATGCAGTCCTGGCCGGTGCGGGTGCCCGTGATCCTCGGACACGAGTTCTGCGGCACCGTGGCCGCGCTCGGCAGGGAGGTCCAGGGCTTCGCCGAGGGCGACTTCCTGGTCAGCGAGACGGCGGCGCACATCGACGCGCAGTCGCCGCTCACCCGCCAGGGGATGTACAACCTGGACCCCGCGCGCAAGGGTTTCGGGTACGAGATCGACGGCGCCATGGCCGAGTACGTGAAGGTGCCCACGCGCCTCCTGCACCGCGTCCCCGCGGGCGTCCCTCCCGAGGTCGCGGCCATGACCGAGCCGTGCTGCGTGGCGTATCAGGCGGCGGTGGTCAACGCGCGGATCCGGCCGGGCGACCTGGTGGTTGTCATCGGCCCCGGCCCCATCGGCCTCCTCTGCGCCACCATGGCCCGCCTCTCGGGCGCGGGAAGGGTCATCGTGGTGGGGGCCTCGCGCGACCAGGGACGGATGGAAACGGGCCTCGCGGCGGGGGCCACCCACATGGCGGACATCCAGAAGCAGGACGTGGGGCAGATGATCCGGGAGCTGGGCGACGGTCTGGGGGCGGACGTGGTCATCGACGCCACCGGCGTCTCCGCCTCGCTCAAGTCGGCCCTCGAGTGGGTGCGCCCGGCGGGGCACATCTCGAAGGTCGGCTGGGGACCGGAGCCCGCGGATTTCTCCATGGACCTCCTGGTGAGGAAGGCGGTCACCCTCCAGGGCAGCTTCAGCCACACCTGGACGGTGTGGGAGCGGGTCCTCTCCATGCTGGGGAGCGGCCAGCTCGATCCCCGCCCCTACCTCTCCAGGGTCGCGAGCCTCCCGGACTGGAAGGCGTGCTTCGACGGCATGCACGAGGGACGCTTCATCAAGGCGGTGCTGACGCCGTGACCGATCGATGCTCCGACGTCAGGAGCGCGCGAGGTCGATGGGAGTCAGGGGCTCCACGGCACGTGCCCGACGGATGCCGAGGCGCTTCATCTTCTCCAGGAGAGTGGTGGGCAGCACGCCCAGGCGCGCGGCCGCTTTGCGCTGGTGCCATCCCATCGCGTTGAGCGCGTCGAGGATGAGGCGTCGCTCGTAGTCGGTCATCAGGGCCTTGAGGCTCGGCCCCCCGCTCACCTCGATCGGCAGCGAGCTTCGGGTCTCGCGCGGCGTGGTCTCGACGTACATCGCGGTCCTCCTTGGCCGGGGCCGTCCCCCAGGGAAACGCCCCGGTCCGAGGGACCAGAGCGCGGCCGCCGGTCGTATGGGTGAAGCTACGGGTCTTCGTCGTTCAGATCCATGGGCGCGAGGCGGTTTGCCCGTGAGTTGGGTCTGAGCCCGCAACCGCATAGGGCCCAAGCGCTTGGAGGATGGGCTGAGGGCGCCGCCGCCCGATCCTGAGGGCGCAGACCCTGGTGGCTAAGGACGCTGAGCGGAGGCGGAGGAGCGGGCGTGCCAGGCCTCGAGGTTCCTGCCGATCTGCCGGGAGTGCTTCTCGAGGTGCTCCGCGTAGCTCCGGAGCCAGTCGAGGGCGCCGTAGCGGCCCGATTCGCTGTGGCGGCCCACGCGGGCCCAGGCCTTCTCCGGCAGCCGGCGCAGCAGCGGCACCGTGTTCGCGCGCACCGCGTCCACCGTGGCCAGGGCGAGAGGAAGCGGGTGCGCGTGATAGTCGAGCTCGGCCGCCCAGGCATCCTGGTCGTAGCCCATGATCAGCGGGTCCTTCTCGACCACCAGGGTGCGGATGCGCAGGGTCGCGTTCGTTTCCGAATCGGCGCAGTGGCAGACGATCTCGTGAACGCTCCAGGCCCGCGGCCCGGGCCGCCACTGGAGCGCCTCCGCAGGGACCTTGGCCAGGGCGGCGCGCAGCGTCTCCGGTCCGGCGGCGTAGCGGGCGATCAGCTCGTCTCTCTCCCGGGTCTCGAGGGCCATGGGCGCGTCTCCTTTTCTGCTCGCGGAAGTCTACGGGCCGGCGGGCCCCCACGACCAGTGAATTGCTTGGATTGAATTCATTCGAATCCTGCATATGTGCCTTGCCGCGCGAGCCGGTCCAGGCAGGCGCCGGCGAAGCGGTCGGCCGCGCCCGGAGCTGCCCCGAAGTAGAGCCCGGGCTCGATCAGCTCCAGCTCCATGAGGACGAGCCGGCCGTCCCGCTCCACCCCATCGGCCCGCGCGTACAGGCAGGGAGCCGGCGCCGCCGCGAGGGCCTGACGGGCCTGCTCGACGAGGGCGGCAGACGGCTCTTCCCGCAAGGCGGTCCCCCCCAGCTCTTCCTGGACGCGGAAGTCGCCCTCCCGGGGGCGCTTCAGCATCGCGTGGCTGAACTCTCCGCCCAGGAAGATGAGCGACCACTCGCCCTTGGACCCGACCTCGGGAACGACCGGCTGCACCAGCGCGTCGCCCGCGAGAAGGAGGGCGCGGAGGCGGCCCTGGTCCGTCCGGTTGCTCGAAGGCGAGGTGACCCAGGTCTCACGGGCGCTCGCCGAGATCGCCGGCTTGACCACGGCTTCGGCCCAGCCGCGCTCCGCCAGCAAACCGCCGAGGTCCGCGTCCGCCCCGCGCTCCAGCCAGACGGTGGGGACGGTCGCCACCCCGTGCGCGGCCAGATCGCGCAGATAGGACTTGTGGTGGTTCCACCGAAGGACGGCCGGCGGGTTCAGGAGCAGCGTCCCCGCCCGCTCCAGCGTCCCGACCCAATGCAGGAACTCGACGGGCCGGAGATGGTAGTCCCAGACGGAGCGGACGATCACCGCATCGAAGCCGGCGCCGTCGACGCCGGGCGCGTCCCACAGGAGCGGATCAACCACGGCACCCCGACGCCTCAGGGCTTCGGCGGCCAGACGGTCGTCGGCGCTCAGCTCGGGAAGGCCCCGCCAAGTCGCGAAGGCCAGCCGGGGACCGGGACCGGAGGACGCCACGCCGGGCCGGGACATCCTGCGACTCTACGTGTCGCGGGGCCCCTCGTGCAACCGAATTGATACAATCCAGAGCATGCAGGAAGCGAATCTATCGTCGCGGGGTGAGCGGGTCGTCCTGGGCCTGCAGCACCTCAAGCTCGTGCGCGCCATCGTGCGGGAGGGAGGGATCACCCGGGCGGCGGTCCGGCTCCACCTGACGCAGCCCGCGCTCTCCCACCAGCTCAAGGACGCCGAGGAGCGCCTGGGCACGCGGCTCTTCCTTCGCCAGGGGCGGCGGCTCGTGCCCACCGCGGCCGGGGACCGGCTGGTTCGCGCGGCGGAGGCGATGCTGATCGAGCTCGGAGCCGCCGAGGACGAGATACGGGGCCTCGGCCGCGGCCAGGAGGGCCTCATCCGCGTCAGCACCGAGTGCTACACGACCTACCACTGGCTGCCCGCGGCCCTCAAGGACTTCGAGCTGCGCTTCCCCGCGGTGGCGGTGGAGATCGTGGTGGAGGCCACCCGCCGCCCCCTGGCCGCGCTCCTGGAAGGACGGCTCGACGTGGCCATCGTGAGCCGGCCCAGCCGCAACCGCGACGTCTTGTGCCGCAAGCTCTTCGACGACGAGATGGTGGTGGTGGTGGCGCCCGGGCACCGCCTGGCGAGGGAGCGCTTCATCCGCCCCGAGGAGATCGCCCGCGAGACCCTGCTGCTCTACGCGATCCCCGTCGAGCAGAGCGACCTGTTCCAACGCGTGCTCATCCCGGCCGGGATCAGCCCGGCGCGCCTCGTGCGCGTGGAGCTGACGGAGGCGATCCTCGAGCTGGTGCGGGCGGGCCAGGGCATCGCGGTGCTCGCGCGCTGGTCGGTGGTCCCCGACCTCCTCGCCGGCCGCCTCGTCGGCCGCCCCCTGGGCCCGCGGGGCCTGCGCCGGAGCTGGTACGTGGCCACCCTGAAGCGGCACGCGGCGCTCCCCCACCTCACGGACTTCGTGGGACTCATCCGGCGGGCCGGTTCGGCAGCGACGGAGGGATAAGGCTAGCGACAGCTCGCCCCGCGGCACGCGGCCAGGGCCGCGATCCGCCGCGAGAAGGGCTCCATCACCGCTTGCTCCACCTTCCGGTGCTGGCTGTCCACCTGATACGGGTCCTTCGCCATGTCGTAGAACTCGATCTCGTTCGACTCGAGCTCCGCGTACAGGACGTCCGGCGTCCGCACCGCCGAGGAAACCCCGCTCGAGAAGTGCTCGAGGAGGAAATCGGACCGCCACCGGTCGAGCCCGGGCGGGTCGGCCCGAAGCAGCGGCGCGAGCGACCGGCCGTCCACCGAGTCGGGGATGGCGATGCGGGCCAGCTCGGCGAACGTGGGGGCGAAATCGATGTTGAGCACCGGGTGGGGCAGGGTGCGGCCGGCGGGGACGCCGGGGCCGCGTACCACCAGCGGGACGTGGATGCTCTCCTCGTAATGGTTGTTCTTGCGGCCCACCGCCCGGTGCTCACCCATCAGCAGGCCGTTGTTCGAGCTTGCCGGAGGCGGCCAGGGCGACCAGGACCTGTTCGAGCAGGTCCTCGACCCCGCGCGTCGTACGGAGGCGGCCCCGCTCGAACGAGTCGGCTTGCCGGATCTGGGCGTCGGTCATGTGAGCGATGTTCTGGACCCACGCCGGCTTGTCGCGCACGTCGTCCTCGTTGAAGGAAGGACCCCGGGGGCAGGCCTCCCGCGGGAACTCTCCCGCGTGGCGCTCGGCCGGTATGGCCGGGGCGTGGGGCGCCTCGGGGGACAGGTAGAGGAAGAACGGCTCGGACCGGCCGGCCGACTTCTGGACGAAGTCAACCGCCCGACGCGCGATGACGTCGACGCTGTACTCGTCGGGCGACGAGCCGTAGCGGAGGACGTTCCCGTTGTCGTTCATCCAGTAGTTGTAGTACCGCCCATCCTCGAAGTCGGACAGGTGGCCGAACCAGTCGTCCCACCCCGGCGGGATGTAGGTCTCCGGTGCCCCGTGCGGGTAGCCGTTCAGGTACTTGCCGAACAGGGCCGTCCGGTACCCGCCCGCCTTGAGCCAGGTGGCGATGGTCGAGACGTCCTTGCCGCGGAACTGCGGGAAGCCGCCGTCGGGCGGCTCGTTGTAGATGAGGCCATGGTTGTGGGCGTACTGGCCGGTGAGGATCGAGGCCCGCGACGGAGCGCAAAGGGCCGTGGTCACGTAGGCCCGTGAGAACGTCAGCCCGGCCTGGCCCATCACGATGGGCAGGCGGGGCAGGATCTGGGTGATCCCGTAGTCGAGGTCGTCGGCGAGGACGAGGACGATGTTCGGCCGCGGGCCGAGGGCCGGGGTCGAGCTGGGAGCGGGAGTGGGAGCGGTGGACGAGCCTCCGCCACAGGCCGCGAGGATAAGCGCGCCCATCACGGTGAAGCGCAGTCGCGGGTCCGAATGGTTTGATGGCGTGTGGAGAGTCTACCGTCGAGCCGCCTGACGAATCAAATCGTCTGTCCGCTTCCCGGTCACGCGTCCGGTTTCGGCGAGCGGGCACCGCCGTAAGTCAAGACCTGTATAGGCCAATGGCTGGCATCGCCCTTGCCCTCCGGGAGTGGTGCATGTCCGATCACGATCACCTTCTCGTCGTGGATGACGACGAGGCCGTATGCCAGACCTTCCGCGACTATTTCGGGGGCGCCGGCTTCGAAGTGGAAACGGCCCGCTCGATCGCCGAAGCCGCCCAGCGGCTCTCGTCCGCCCGGTACGCGGCGGTGATCGTGGACATCTGCCTCAGCAACAAGGGAACCGAGGGCCTGGCGATCGCCGCCTACGTCCGGCAGATGCGGGCCGAAGTCCCGGTGGTGATCCTCACCGCGTACGGCTCCCCGCAGAACGCGGACGCGGCGGCCCGCCTGGGCGTCGACGCGTTCCTCCACAAGCCGGTGAGCCTGGTCTGGCTGAAGGGCCTGCTCCGCACACGCATCGCGGCCCGGCGGGGCGAGATGAAAGATGAAGAAGCGGCCCTGGCCCTGGCGGCGGTAGCCAGCGAGTTGCCCACGCCTGAGCCGCCACCCACGGATCCCGCGACGTAGCGCGGGGGTTTCTTCCCCCTTCCCTCCCCAGGGTCCTGTTCGCTTGCGGGAAGTCCCTGTCCCACGGGCGAACAGCGCAGGGAGCGCACGTTCGTCCAAGTCCCTCTCTCCGCTGGGCAAAGGCGCCTCCCACCGATGGCACGCGACTTGTTGCTAGCGTCGGCATGATCCGACTCCGCGGCGTGGAGAAGTCCTACGACCAGGGCGGCGGCAAGGTGTGGGTGCTCCGCCGGGTCGACCTCGAGGTCAAGGATGGCGAGTTCGTCTCGATCATGGGACCTTCCGGGGCCGGCAAGTCCACCCTCCTGCACGTGCTCGGCATGCACGACAGCGCGTGGACCGGCGAGTACTACCTCCTCGATCAGGGCGTCCACGCCCTCGACAAGAAGAAGCGGGCCGAGCTGCAGAAGAAGACGATCGGCTTCGTGTTCCAGAGCTACCACCTGCTCGACGACCTGACGGTCTACGAGAACCTCGAGATCCCGCTGTCCTACCGCGACGTGAAGAAGAGCGAGCGGCAGTCCATCGTGGCCGACGTGCTGGACCGCTTCCAGATCGTCGGCAAGAAGGACCTCTACCCGACCCAGCTCTCGGGCGGGCAGCAGCAGCTCGTGGCGGTGGCGCGCGCGGTCGTGGCCAACCCCAAGATGATCCTGGCCGACGAGCCGACCGGCAACCTGCACTCGAGCCAGGCCCAGGAGATCATGGAGCTCTTCAAGAAGCTCAACCGCGAAGGCACCACCATCGTGCAGGTCACCCACTCGGAGACGAACGCGGCCCACGGCGATCGCATCGTCAAGATGGCGGACGGCTGGGTCGTCAAGAATTGACGAGGAATCCGCTACCGGAGGTATCCATGCTGGAAGGAACGCTGGAGACGTTGGCCCAGGGGCGTACGCTGCGCGACCTGCTCGACGAGTACGAGCGTGGCTTGATCCTGTCCGCCCTGCAGAAGACCGGGGGCAACCAGCGTCGGGCCGCCGCTGAGCTTGGCGTTCTCCCCACGACGCTGCACGAAAAGCTGAAGAGGCTGGGACTCCGTCAACCGCCGCCGTCCCCCGAGATCGAGCCGCAGCGCGGGGCGGCGTAGGACGGGCGAAGCCGTGCACGGGTTTCACCAGGACCTCCGGTCCTCCCTGCGCGCCCTCGTCGCGAGCCCCTCGTTCGCCCTCGTGGCCATTTCCACCCTGGCCCTCGGCATCGGGGCGAACGTCGCGCTCTTCAGCGTGGTCAACGCGGTCCTGCTGCGTCCGCTCCCCTATCGCGCGGCCGATCGGCTCATGGTGGCGGGGGTGTCGCTCCCCGATCTGGAGGACCTCAGGGCCCGGAGCCATTCCTTCGAGGACTTCGCGGTCTGGGGCTCCAACCGCTACGACGTGCGCTTCGGCGCCGATGCGGAGCAGGTGCTGGGCGCCGTGGTCTCGAAGCGCTTCTTTACGATGCTGGGAGAGGCCGCGATCGGCCGAACGTTCCGGCCGGAGGAAGACGCCGAGCCGCTGGCCGTGATCTCACACTCGCTCTGGCAGCGGCGCTACGGGGGCGTCCCTGAGGTGCTCGGGCGGACCATCGAGCTGGCGGATCGGCCCTACACCATCGTCGGTGTCATGGGCCCGGACTTCGAGTACCCCGGCCGCGCCTTCGAGGTGTGGTCCCCCATGGGCTCGGCCATGGACCGGGCGCCCGAGCAGCTCACGAACCGCGGGTTGCGGATCTTCCGGGCGGTGCTCCTGCGAAGAGCGGACGTGACGGCGGCCGCCGCCCAGGCCGAGGCCCGGGAGCTCTCGGCCGCCCTGGCCAAGGAGCACCCGGAGACGAACGCCGGGTTTACGCTGGAGCCGACGCCACTGCGGGAGCGGCTGCTCGGCGGAGTACGGCCTGCGCTGCTGGCTCTGCTGGGCGCGGTCGGACTGGTCCTGCTGATCGCCTGCGCGAACGTGGCCCACCTGGCCCTGGTGCGCGCGACGACCCGCGGCCGCGAGATCGCAGTCCGTCGTGCGCTCGGCGCCACCAGCGGCCGGCTCGCCCGCCAGCTCCTGACGGAGAGCCTGCTGCTGGCCTCGGTGGGCGCAATGGCGGGCCTGCTCCTCGCAACCTGGTCGATCGACGTCTTGCAGAGGTTCCCGCCCGACGCCCTCCCGCGTCTGGCGATGGTGCGGGTCGACGGCGCCGTGCTCCTTTTCGCGACCGCCCTCGCGATCGGCACCGGGCTGCTGTTCGGCATCGCCCCGGTGCTTGCGGCCTCGGGGTCCAACGTGGCGGGCACCCTGCGCGACGGATCGCGGGGGACGGCAGCGGCGGGCCGTTCGTTCCGCCAGGCGCTCGTCGTCCTGGAGCTGGCCTTGTCCCTCGTCGTGCTGGCCGGCGCGGGCCTCCTCGTCCGCAGCTTCCATCGCCTGACCACCGTCGACCCGGGCTTCGTGGCCGACCACCTCGTGACCCTCGGCGTCGGGCTCTGGCGCTACGACAAACCGGACGAGCGCACCGCGGTCCTGGAGGCGGTGCTCGATCGGCTCCGGGCATTGCCGGGGGTGGAGGTGGCGGGAAGCGGCACGGGCTTGCCGCCGGAGACCGCCCAGCGCGGGACGGGCTTCGAGGTGCGCGAGCGGCCCGTCGCCGAGCCGGGGGCGCAGCGCGCGTATTTCCTCGCGGTCACCCCCGACTACTTCCGGGCGCTCGGCACGGCGGTGTTCGAAGGACGGCCGATCGACGGTCGCGACGGCAAGGATGCCGCCAAGGTGGTCCTCCTCAACCGCAGCCTGGCCCGGCGCCTCTTCGGCTCCGAGAGTGCGCTGGGCATGCATCTGCGTCTGCTCAATCCCGATCAGTCACCCGATTGGCGCGAGGTGGTTGGAGTGGTGGCCGACGTGCGCTACAGCGGGCTCGACGACCCCGGCGAGACCGCGATCTACACGCCCTTCGCCCAGACGCCCTTCCTGTTCTCCTATCCGATGGTCCGCACGCGACTCCCTCCGCGGGCGGCGGCCGAGTCGATCCGCCGCGCGCTGACACAGGTGGATCCGCGGTTGGCCTCCGCCCGGATCGCCCCGATGAGCGACCTCGTGGCGGGCTCCGTGGCCGAGCCGCGCTTCAACATGCTCCTGCTCTCGGGCTTCGCTTTCCTGGCCCTCGTCCTCGCGGCCGTGGGAACGTATGGGGTGATCGCCTACGGAGTGGTCCAGCGCACCCGCGAGATCGGGGTGCGCCTGGCTCTCGGCGCCCAGCCGGGGCAGGTGGTGGGGGCGGTGGTGGGCCAGGGCCTCGGCCTTGCGTGCGTCGGCGTCGGCCTCGGCCTCGCGGGGGCCTGGGGGGCGACTCGAGTGCTCACCGGCATGCTGTTCGAAGTCACGCCCACCGACCCCGCCACGCTCGGGGCCGGCGCCCTCCTGCTCACCGTGGTGACGGCGGTGGCCAGCTACCTGCCGGCTCGCCGGGCCGCCCGCATCGATCCCGTGGCCGCCCTGCGGGCCGATTAGCAACGGGCTGCGAGCGGAGCCGAATTGACTTCGGCGGAGCGAGCGGGGGTCTCAGGGCAGGGTATTCCGATCGCGCCTCGCATTTCACGCCGTGCGCCACGGCGATCGGAATACCCTGGGGGTGCGGCGCAGCACCCCCTGACTCACTGAAGCTGTTTGCGCAGGAAGGCCAGCGTTCGCGGCCAGGCCTTCTGGGTGGCCCGCTGGTTCGCCCCATCCCGTCCCGACTGCGCGCGCAGGAATCCGTGGCCCGCCCCGTCGTAGATCTCGGTTTCGTACGGCTTGCCGAGCTTCTTCATCTCCGCCGCTACCGGCTGGATGGTGGCGTTCACCCGAGCGTCGTCTCCTCCGTAGAGGCCGAGCACCGGCGCCTTGACGCGGGCGAGCGAAGCCAGGTCCTCGGGACCGGTGCCATAGTAGACGACCGCCGCCCCGAGAGCGGCCTGGTGGACCGCGTAGCCGAAGCTGCGGCCGCCGCCCCAGCAGAAGCCGACCGTGCCCACCTTGCCGGTGGCGGCCGGGATCTTCACCGCGTAGGCGCGGACGGCGTCGAGCCTCGTGTCCACCTCCTCCGGCGTGAGGCCCCGCACCAGCGCCACCACCTCGTCCCGGCTCGCCACGGATTCGGTGCCGCCGCCGTTCGGCCCACGCCCCGACAGCAGGTCCGGAGCCACCGCGATGAACCCGTCCTCCGCGAGCTGGTCGGCCACCGCGCGGATCCAGTCCGTGAGGCCGAAGATCTCCTGCAGCACGATCACCACCGGGGCCTTCGTCTTGCGCTCCGGATAGACGATCCAGGTGCGGAGCTTCGGACCGCCCGCGGCCATGGGCACGTCGACCCACTCGCCGTGGCGCGGCGACTTGTCGAGGGCCGCCTTGGCCTGCTCTTCCGCCGGGGGCAGGCTCTCGTCAACCGGGGCAGCCGGAGCCGAAGCCGCCTGCGGAGCCGAGGGTGCTTGGGGAGTCGATGGAGCCTGGGGAACCCGCGGCGCCGGGGGCGCCTGGGCCAGGGCAAGGCCAGCGGCGAGCGAGAGGATCAGGGCGAAGGGGCAAGCGCGCATCGGGGCAACCTCCGTGGACAGGACGCGATTCTACACCGCGTCCAGACGTAGACTCAGGACACGCGGGCGAGGAGGCATTGACCGGATGAGCTTCGGGCATGGGATGTTGGAGCACTGGGCGCTGGATCCAGAGATCACGTACCTCAATCACGGCACCGTGGGGGCGCCGCCGCGGCGCGTGCTCGCCGCGCAGCAGGCGATCCGCGACGAGATCGAGCGGCAGCCCTCCCGCTTCCTCCTGCGCGACCTGGTGGGCCATATCGGCGCCCCCCGTAAAGAGCCCACGAGGCTGCGGGCGGCCGCCTCCGCAGTGGCCGCGTTCCTGAGCGCCCGCGGTGAGGACCTCGCTTTCGTGGACAACGCGACCACGGGCGCAAACGCTGTGCTCCGCTCCCTCCCCCTCCAGCCGGGCGACGAGATCCTGATCACCGACCAGACCTACGGTGCGGTGGCCAACGCGGCTGCGTTCGTGGCCCGCGAGCGCGGCGCCCGCGTGCGGACGGTCGAGGTCCCCTACCCTGCCTTCGAGCCGGGCGCCTTCGTCGAGGCGGTGGGGGGCGCCCTGGGCTCACGGACCCGCGTGGCCATCATCGACCACATCGTTTCCGAGAGCGCGCTCATCCTGCCCCTGGCGGAGATCGCGGCCCGCTGCCGGGAAAAAGGCGTGCCGGTGCTAGTGGACGGCGCCCACGCGCCGGGCGTGCTCGATCTGGACATCCCGTCGCTGGGCGTCGCCTGGTACACGGGCAACCTCCACAAGTGGGCCTACGCGCCCCGGAGCTGCGCCTTCCTCTGGGCAGCCCCGGAGCGGCAGGCGCAGCTCCATCCTCCCGTCATCTCGTGGGGGCTCGACAAGGGCTTCCTCGCCGAGTTCGACTGGGTGGGCACCCGCGACCCTTCGGCCTACCTCGCCGCTCCCGAGGGCATCGCGATGCTGCGCGAGCTGGGCCTCGTGGCCGTTCGCGGCTACAACCACCGCCTGGCCTGGGATGCCGCGCGGATGCTCGGCGAGCGCTTCGGGACATCGCTCGCGGTGAAGGAAGCGAGCGTCGGCTCCATGGTCACGATTCCCCTGCCGCAACGCCTGGGGTCGACCCGGGAGGACGCCACCCGCCTTCGGGATACGCTCCTGTTCGAGGACCGGATCGAGGTTCAACTGCACGCCGGGCGCGGCCGACTGTGGGTGCGCGTTTCCGCCCAGGTCTACAACGAGATGAAGGACGTGGAGCGGCTCGCCGACGCGATCACCGCCCGGCGCTGAGCCGCTGAGCCGATGAGCACCGCCCCCGCCACCAAGGCCCCGAAGCCGGACCTGCCCGGGATCCTGATCGCCGACGATCAGCCCGACGTCCTGGAGGCCCTGCGCCTCCTGCTGAAGGGCGAGGGGTTCGCCATCGAGACCGCCGCCTCGCCGGCCCAGGTGCTGGCCGCTCTCGAGGTGCGGGACTTCGCGGCCGTGCTGATCGACCTGAACTACGCGCGGGACACGACCTCCGGCCAGGAGGGACTCGACCTCCTGGCCCGCATCCGCGAGATCGACGCCTCCCTGCCGGTGGTGGTGATGACGGCCTGGGCGTCCATCGAGCTGGCGGTGGAGGCCATGCGCCGCGGGGCCCGCGACTTCATCCAGAAGCCCTGGGAGAACGCGCGGCTCCTGGCGATCGTGCGCACCCAGGTCGAGCTGGGCCAGGCCCTGCGCCGCGGCCAGCGCCTGGAGGCCGAGATGAGCCTCCTGCGCGACGAGGGCAAGGTCAAGCTCATCGCGGAAGCCCCGTCGATGCAGCCGGTGCTGCAGCTCATCGGGCGGGTGGGCCCTTCCGACGCGAACGTGCTCATCACCGGCGAGAACGGGACCGGCAAGGGGACGGTGGCGCGGGCGCTGCACGCGGTGTCCCTGCGGTCCTCGCGGCCGCTGGCCATCGTGAACGCGGGCGGCCTCTCGGAGGGGGTCTTCGAGAGCGAGCTGTTCGGCCACGTCAAG
>WNFL01404557.1_pt1 | contig 13496 bp, 10 predicted proteins | sample 5400361 | NCBI WGS metagenome assembly WNFL01 (sample SAMN13153351, study PRJNA577476) | soil metagenome | isolation source: 40 cm soil on Douglas fir-dominated hillslope | place: USA:California | collected 2013-09-17
CCGAGAAGTCGGATCCAACGGGTCGCCCAACTTCAGCCCGCCGATCGCCTGCGCTGCCAGATCGAGCGCTTCCTGATAGCGGCTACGCGGGACCAGCATGCGGGTCCACGCGGAACAGGTCTGCCCGGAATTGAGCATGGCGTTGCGTGCGCCGGCGACGATGGCTTTGTCGAAGGGCGCATCGTCGAGCACGACGAACGCCGACTTGCCGCCGAGCTCGAGTGTCACCTTCTTGATCGAGTCCGCTGCGAGCGCGCCCACGCGCCGTCCCGCGCGCAACGATCCGGTGAAGCTGACCATGTCGATCATCGGGTGCGTCGCGATGGCTTCGCCCACCACCGGCCCGAATCCGGTGACGATGTTGAGCACGCCTTTGGGCAGCCCGATCGCCTCGCACGCTTCGGCCAGCAGGAACGCGTTGAGCGGCGCGACCTCGCTCGGTTTCAGAACCACCGTGCAACCGGCCGCCAGCGCCGGAGCGACCTTCGCCATGATCTGGTGCAGCGGATAATTCCAGGGCGTGATGGCGCCCACCACGCCATACGGCTCGCGCACGACCAGCGAGTTGCCGATCTCCTGCTCCAGTTTCACGGTCGCGATCAATTGCGCGTAGCTGTTGGTGACGGCGACCGGGAGTCCAGCCTGAATCGGCGTCGCCATGGAGAGCGGCGATCCCACTTCCTGCGCGATGATGTTCGCGATTTGCTCGCCTCGATCCTTCAGCGCGCCGGCGAGTTTCGTCAGCCACGCCGCTCGCTCTTCGACCGTCGTCTGGCTCCATCCGTTATCGAACGCAGCGCGTGCCGCTCGTGCCGCGCGATCGACGTCGACGGGTGTTCCCTCCGGCACCGACCCGATCACTTCTTCGGTCGACGCGGAAAGGACGTCGATAGAACCTGTGCCGGCGGAGGGTTCCCACGCGCCCCCCATATATAGGTTGCGATGATAATTGCTCTGAGGTTGTGCAGTGGCCATGACTCTTCCGTTGTACCACTCACTTACTTGAACGCGCGGGCGAGCACACGCTGAGGATGGAGGGCGTCTCGGGATTCTCCATGCGGCGCCGCAGGTCTCCCAGAATCTTCGCGGCAATTCCCGATGAGGAAACATAGGTGACGCCGCCGAGCAGCACCGCAGCCAGCGTGCTCCATCCGAGCAGGAAGCCAGCGGCCAGGCCAGGCGTAAAGTTGAGCGCGAGCTCGGCCACTCCCGCCGTGAATCCGGCACGCAGGCTGGTGCGCAATTGGTCGCCGGTGTACTCGAGGCCCAACATGAACAACAACAGGAGCACTCCGATTTCGGCGCCGATATGTATGAACGTTTCGCTTAGATGGAGCGGCGCCAGCCCGCCGTTTCCAAAACACAGTCCGGCCAGCAGGTACAGCGGAATGGATGAAAAACTCCAGCGGCTGGCAATGCGGGCCAGAATTGCCAGGCCCACGATGGCGCAGCCTAGCTCGATGAAGAGCATGTTGAAGTCGTGGGTGGTCTGCGCCAGGAACCATTCGCGAGCATAACAGGCGGGCGAAACCGTTCCCTCACCTTGATCTGACACGGCTAACCGTAAGCTGGCTGGAGTTGCTCACGCCGGTGCTACATTTTTTCTATGAACCCGTATGCGAAATTCATTGGCGATCGCGCCCCGCTGGACGTGATCTCCTCGACCGCCTCCCGTTTGGCGGAGTTGGCCGCCGCGCTCGGCGATGCGGGAGTAAATCGCAGTTTCGCGCCCGGCAAGTGGAGCGCGCGGCAGATCCTCTGTCATTTGGCGGATTGCGAGGTGGTCTTCGCGTTTCGGTTACGCCAGACACTGGCCGAGCCGTACTACGTTATTCAGCCTTTCGATCAGGACGCGTGGGCGACGCAGTACGAGGCGTTCGACGCGCAAGCCGCGCTGGCCGTGTTCACCGCGGTGCGCAATTGGAACATGAAACTGATCACAAGTATTCCGCGTGCGGCGTTCGCGAAACCTAACACGCATCCCGAACGCGGCCCCGGCAGCTTCGGTGAAATCGTCGAGACTATGGCCGGTCACGATCTGAATCATCTAGCCCAGATCGAAACGATTGCGAGCCAGCCGGCGTGAGCGGCCTGCTTCAGGATCTCCGGCACGCCGCGCGAGCGTTCGCGAAAAGCCCCGGCTTCACTCTGGCTGCCCTGTTGTCGCTCGCCATCGGCATCGGCGCGAACACATCCATCTTCAGCGTCGCCAATGCGTTGCTGCTGCGCCCGCTGCCCTATCGCGACGCGGAGCGCCTGGCGATCCTGTGGAATCGCTCGCCGGGTCTCAACATCACGCAGGACTGGTTTTCCACCGCGCAGTATTTCGACATCAAGACCTCGCACAGCGGATTCGAGCAGCTCGCGATCGCGATCGGCGGCAACTATAACCTGATTGGCGATGGGGAACCGGAGCGGGTCGGCACCATTCGCGTATCGTCGAATCTTCTGCCGATGCTGGGTGCGGGCCCCGCGCTGGGCCGTTTGTTCGTCGCCGAAGAAGATTCACCCGGCCGGCCCGCCGCGGCAGTGCTGAGCTACGGAATGTGGCTGCGCCGCTATGGCCTCGATTCGAACGTGATTGGCCGGTCCGTCACGCTGAACGGACAGACTTATCAGATCGTCGGCACGCTTCCCGAACGTTTTTCGCTGCCGCGCGAAGTGCTGCCTACATTGGGTGGCGCGGAGCAAGCTGAGATTCTGGTCTCCTTGCCGCTGGCGCCCAACGCCGCTAACATTCGCACGCGCGAAGACTACAACATCCTGGGCAAATTGAAGCCCGGCACCTCGGTGCAGCGCGCGCAGGTCGAGATGGACGCGCTCACCGCGCGATTGAGGCGCGATTTTCCCGACGTCTATCCGCCCAACAGCGGACTCACGTTTAGCATCGTGCCGCTGCACGAACAGGTGGTGGGCGACGCGCGCCGCACCTTGCTGATCCTGGTCGCCTCAGTCGGATTTGTACTGTTGATCGCCTGCGCGAACGTCGCGAACCTGCTGCTTTCGCGCGCGGTTTCGCGCGAGCGGGAAATCGCCGTGCGCACGGCACTCGGCGCGGGCCGGGCACGTCTGATCCGCCAGCTTCTAACCGAGAGTCTGCTGCTGGCGTTCGGAGGCGGCGTTGCCGGAGTGCTGCTGGCGTTCTGGAGCCTGGCGGCGCTGCGCAGCCTGGGATCGAAGAGTGTGCCGCGACTGGCCGAGGTTACGATCGACGCTCGCGTGCTGCTGTTCACCCTTCTGTTGTGCGCGCTGGCCGGGATTCTATTCGGACTCGCGCCCGCGTTGCGAGCTTCGCGGCTGGATCTCAATGCGAGTCTCAAAGACGCCGCGCGCGGTTCGGGCGGCAGCACGGTGTGGGGACGCGGCAACAACCTGCGCCGCCTGTTGGTGGCCGCCGAACTGGGATTGTCGCTGGTGCTGCTGATCGGCGCGGGATTGCTGATCCGCAGTTTCGCGCACCTGCTGAACGTCCCGACCGGTTTCAATGCGAAGAATGTTCTGACCCTCAGCCTGACCATGAACGGCCGCAAGTACGATAAGCCGCAGGCCGTGATCGACACCTATCGCCAGCTTGCCGATCGGCTGGAGCATCTGCCCGGCGTCATCGCGGCGGGCGGCGTCACCTCCATTCCGCTCAGTCAGATGTTCGCGTGGGGGCCGATCACGATTGAAGGTCGCGTGCCCGCTGCCGGCGAGAGTTTTCTCAATTGCGATGAACGCGTGGTCAATGGCCGCTATTTTCAGGCCATGCAGATTCCGCTGCTGCAGGGCCGCTTCTTCACCGATCAGGACCATCTGTCGAGCCCGCGCGCGATCATCGTGGACGAGTTCATGGCCCGCGAATTTTGGCCCGGCGGCGACGCGATCGGCAAGCGCGTGAAGCTGGGCGGGTTCACCTCTAACGCCCCGTGGCAGACGGTGGTCGGTGTGGTCGGGCGCATCAAACAGGATTCGCTGGATGCCGATCCGCGCATCGCGCTGTACCTGCCGCAAGCGCAGTCGCCCTCGCGCGGGATGATCGTCACGGTGCGCGCCGGCTCCGATCCGTCCGCACTCGCCGCGGCGGTGAAGAAAGAGATTCGCGACCTGGATCCCGACCTGCCCATCTACAACCTTCGCACCATGGCCGGGCGCGTCGACGAATTTCTAGCGCCGCGCCGTTTCTCCACGCTGCTGCTGGGGATCTTCGCGTTGGTCGCCTTGGCGCTGGCGGCCATCGGAACCTACGGCGTGATCGCATATTTGGTGACCCAGAGCACGCGCGAGATCGGCATTCGTATCGCACTCGGCGCCACCCAGCGGAGCATCCTCGGCCTGGTAGTGGGGCGCGCAATGGCGGTGGCGCTGGGTGGCGTGGCTGCCGGGCTCGCTGGGGCCTTAGCGCTCACGCGCTTCCTCCGCGGCCTGCTGTTCGGCGTGCATCCCAACGATCCGCTGACGTTCCTCGGCGTCGCGATTCTGCTGGCGCTGGTGGCCCTCGCGGCCAGTTATCTCCCGGCGCGCCGCGCTGCGAGAATCGATCCAATGATTTGCCTGCGGTACGAATAAGTTAGCATGTTAAACACCGCTTCACGCGCCTGTAATTGTGTTGTAACAGTTGTCCGGTTACGCTAGGAGCAGATGAAAAAGATCGTACTCATCGAAGACGATCCCGACCTTTACTCCTTGATTCAGTACAACCTGGAGAAGGAAGGGTTCGTGATGGCCGGCTCGCAAAGCGGCAAGAGCGCGCTGGATTTGTGCCGCCGCGAGCGGCCGGATCTGATCCTCCTGGACATCATGCTGCCGGATTCGGATGGCCTCGACATTTGCAAGGGGATTCGTAATCATCCGGAGCTGGCGCACACTCCCGTCATCTTTCTGACCGCGCGCGCGTCCGAAGCGGATCGCATCGTGGGGCTGGAACTCGGCGCCAACGACTACATCGTCAAGCCGTTTTTTGTGCGGGAACTGATCGCCCGGATCAAGATTCACTTCCGTGGCCAGCCTTCGCCCGCCAAGCTGCTCAAGGCCGGTGAGCTGCAGCTTGACCGCACCCGCTGCCGCGTGCACCTGGGCGCCAAGGAAATCACGCTGACCGCCACCGAATTTCGCCTGCTCGAATTCCTGATGAGCCGTCCGGGCGTGGTGTTCAGCCGCGAGCAACTACTGGACGCGGTGTGGGGCCACGATCGCGCGGTGACCGATCGCGCGGTCGACGTTTACATTCTGCGGCTGCGCCAGAAAATCGAAGCCGACGAAAACACCTCCTTCATCCGTAGCGTGCGCGGCTTCGGATACAGCTTCAACCTGGAAATCGCGCAACAGCAGGGCATCGGCTCAGGCGCTTAGAGGGCCGGGAAGCGCGCGAGTTTACAATAGAAGGAGCGGGCCAGCTCGCTTCACATGGATGCTCTCCGACGCCAGCAACTTCACGACGCCCTAGCCTCGCGCATTCTCATCATCGATGGCGCGATGGGCACTATGTTGCAGGCCTATAACCCGACGCTGGAAGATTTCGGCGGCGCGGGGCTGGAGAATTGCAACGAAAATCTGTGCCGAACGCGGCCCCACTGGATTCGCGATATTCATCGCGCGTATCTCGAAGCCGGCGCGGATATAATCGAGACCAACAGCTTCCAGGGCTCGCCCATCGTGCTGGCCAAGTTTAAGATCGAAGCGCACACGCATGAGCTGAACTTCCTGGCGGCGAAGATCGCGCGGGAAGCCGCGGAAGAATTCTCCACCACATCCAAGCCCCGTTTTGTTGCGGGGTCGCTGGGACCCACTACCAAGTCGATCACGCTGCGCGGCGACATTTCGTTCCAGGAGATGAGCGACAGCTACTATGCGCAATCCCAGGGATTGATGGATGGCGGCGCCGACATTCTGCTGATCGAAACTGCCTTCGATACGCGCAACATCAAGGCGGCCCTGTTGGCGATTCAGCGCCTCGAGAAGGAACGGGAAATTCGGATTCCCACCATCGTGTCGGGAACTATCGAACGCTGGGGCGCGATGCTTGCCGGACAGCCTGCCGATGCTTTCTATGCGTCAGTCGCGCATCTGGATCTGCTTTCGATCGGACTGAACTGCGCCACCGGCCCGGATCTGATGACGGATCACATCCGCACGTTGTCGCAGATGTCTTCCAAGCGCATCTCCTGTTATCCGAACGCGGGCCTGCCCAACGAAGAAGACAAGTATCTGGAGACGCCCGAGTCTTTGGCCGGGCAGCTCGAGAAGTTTGTCGAGCATGGCTGGCTTAACCTGGTCGGCGGCTGCTGCGGGACCACCCCGGCTCATATCAAAGCGATCACGCAGATGGCCGAAGGTAAGGCTCCCCGCGTGGTCCCCGCGCCCGCGCACCGCGCTTACTATTCGGGAATTGAAATGGTGGAGGCGGAGGATTCCAACCGGCCGCTGATCGTCGGCGAGCGCACCAACGTGATCGGCTCGCGCCTATTCAAGAGCATGGTGGCGGATGAGAAATGGGAAGAGGCCAGCGAGATCGCGCGCTGGCAGGTGAAGAACGGCGCGCACATTATCGATGTATGTCTGCAATCGTCGGATCGCGACGAGATGAAGGACATCGATCCTTTTTATGGGAAGCTGATGCCCAAGATCAAAGTGCCGGTGATGATCGACACCACCGACGCCGCGGCGATCGAGCACGCGCTCACCTGGTGCCAGGGCAAGAGCATTATCAATTCGATCAACCTGGAGGACGGCGAAGAGAAATTCGAACGGGTCTGCCCCATCGCGCGCGCATTCGGCGCGGCATTGATCGTCGGCACCATCGACGAGGACAAGTTACAGGCGCAGGCCTTCACGCGCGAGCGCAAACTGGCGGTCGCACAGCGCTCGGTGCAGTTGCTGACCGAGAAATACGGCATCCCGCCCGAGGACATCATCATCGATCCGCTGGTGTTTCCCTGCGCGACGGGCGACGAGAATTACATCGGCGGCGCGGTCGAGACTATCGACGCGATCCGCCTGATCAAAGAGAACATTCCTTTCGTCAAAACCGTGCTGGGCGTTTCGAACATCAGCTTCGGGCTGCCGGCGAACGCGCGCGAAGTGGTGAACTCGGTATTTCTGTACTATGCGACGAAAGCCGGACTCGATCTCGCTATCGTCAACGCGGAAAAGCTGGAGCGTTTCGCGTCGCTGCCGGTGGAGGAACGCCGGCTTGCGGAGAGTCTGCTGTTCAACACGCCGCCCCCCGAAATTCACGCGCCGGAGGACTGGCGTCAGCAGTCGCGTGAGCAAAAGGCCGCCATCAACCAGTTTCACATCGCGGCCATCGCCGAGTACTTTCGCAAAGCCACGCGCAAGGAAAAGAAGAAGGCCGCCGACCTGCCGCTGGACGAGCGGCTGGGCAACTACATCATCGAAGGCACCAAAGACGGCCTGATCGCCGATCTGGAGTTGAAGCGCGCCGAAGGCACCGGGGTGCTCGACATCATCAACGGCCCCCTGATGGCGGGCATGACCGAGGTGGGACGCCTTTTCAACAACAACGAGCTGATCGTGGCCGAAGTGCTGCAATCCGCCGAAGCGATGAAGGCCGCTGTGAACCATCTCGAGCAGTTCATGGAGAAGACTGAATCGTCGACGCGCGGCAAGATCGTTCTGGCGACGGTCAAGGGTGACGTGCACGACATCGGCAAAAACCTGGTCGAGATTATTCTCTCGAACAACGGCTACCGGGTGATCAACCTCGGAATCAAGGTTCCGCCGGAGGATCTGATTCGTGCGTGGCGGGAGCACACGCCCGACGCGATCGGTCTCTCCGGTCTGCTAGTCAAGAGCGCGCACCAGATGGTCACCACCGCGTCCGATTTTAAGGATCACGGCGTCAGCGTCCCGCTGCTGGTGGGCGGTGCGGCGCTTTCCGAGAAATTCACGACGACGCGCATCGGCCCCGCGTACGGCGCGCCGACCTTTTATGCCAAGGATGCGATGACCGGTCTGCGCCTGATGAACGAACTGATGGATCCCGCGACGCGCGATTCGTCGCTCGCGTCGCACGTGTTTACTACGACGACAGTGATCGTGTCCGACGCCACGCCGGCCGTGAACCTCGGAACCGCGCGCAGTCCCAAAGTGCGAATCGACATTCCGATTCCCGCCGCGCCCTATCTCGACCGCCGCGTCCGCGAGATTCCCAATCTCGCCGAGGTGTGGAGCTACATCAATCCGTTCATGCTGTATGGGCGGCATCTCGGCTTCAAGGGAAACTTCGAGCAGCTACTCGCCGAGCGCGATCCGAAGGCGCTGGATCTGTTCAACCAGGTGGAAACGGTGAAGCAGGCCGCCGCGAAGTTCATGAAGATCCGCGCGGTGTGGCAGTTCTTCGAGACCGAGCGCGACGGCAATTCCATTCACCTGTTCGCACCCGCCGCAACCAGCCCGCTACATACTTTCCGCTTCGGACGCCAGCCCAAATCCGACGGGCTGTGCCTTTCGGACTACGTGATGGATTCCGCGGAGACGGGTGTGAACGCCGGGCGACGCGATCAGATCGCGCTTTTCGTGGTGTCAGCGGGCGAGTGCATCCGTTCGCATTCCGAGGAAGCCAAACAGCGCGGGGAGTTTTTCCTGGCGCACGCGCTGCAAGCGCTGGCGATTGAGACCGCGGAAGGTTGCGCGGAGTGGCTGCATCGCCGCCTGCGTGAGGATTGGGGTTTTCCCGATCCGCCGACGACCACCATGCACGAGCGCTTCACGTCGCGCTATCGCGGCAAGCGTTACAGCTTCGGCTATCCGGCGTGTCCCAATCTGGAGGATCAGGCGGGCTTGTGGAAGCTGCTCAACCCCGACGAAATCGGCGTGAAACTCACCGAGGGCTTCATGATGGATCCGGAAGCGAGTGTCAGCGCGCTGGTGTTCCATCATCCCGACTGCGCGTATTTCACGGCGAGCGACCCGGCCTCAGAGTCGTAGCGCTTCCTGAACCGTCCCCGCCCAAGGCAGGGGCGTGACTTTCTGAACCAGACGAAAGTCAGCGGTATTGTTCGTTACGACGATCGCGCCGATCTGCACGGCCGTCATGGCAATGAGAAGGTCATTTGCAAGCGCCCTTCGTTTGACCAATTCACAATGGAGCACGTCGCGTAGCTTGACGAGGCTCGCGCCCACGCGAAGCCATGCCCGGTAGTCGGGATATACGATGCGGCCGGTCCGCTCATACGGTCGCATGAATCGATCAACCAGCCGAGTCTCCCGAGTTGTCCGGCAACCAGCGTACAGTTCCATCGCGACTACGGAACTCATGTAGACGAGCGCTTTGTCGAGGAACTTGGCGGTCAGGTCCCATTCGCGGCCCTGACGAAAATGCTCTATCAGCACATCGCTGTCGAAGACCGCCTTCAGAACACCTTCTCCATCCCCGGAATCTTGCCGGCGGTGGCCTTAAAGGCTTTTCGCACCTCTTCGCGAAATGCGGCCTCTTCCATTGCACGCGTGACCGCATCGGTCTCGGTCTTAGCGCGATAGATGCGGCGCACCTTGTCAACCAGCTTCTGATCGAGAAGCCAAGTCTTTTTGCGGATGGACTTCATACGTATACTTTAGCGAAAACATACGGCGAGGTTATGGAAGCACCTCAATAAGCAACGCCTGCTTGTCGATTTCCCGACCCACGAAGTAGCCTGCTAAGCCCGCCACCCACGGCACGAGCATCTGCGCGGCAGTTGCGTCGCCACTCTTGTCCTTGCCGGTGGTGCTGAGAATCGCAGCGCTTCCGAACAGGCCGATCAGGGTTCCCCCGAGCCGCCAGTGGCCGTGTCGTTCGTCGAGTCGCAGCGAACGGACTTCGGCGCGCGGAACCTGGCGATGCTGGTCCAGTTCGAGCGCATCCGCGGTCACGCGGCGAATCGTTCCGAAGATGGATGTGCCCGAGGTTGTTTTCACCTCGGCGTCCTTACCTTTGACTAGCTTCGACAACTTGGCCCACGGCGCCTGCACCTCGCGGTCGGGTTTTCGGGCGAACGCGAGCGCGGGCAGTAGCAGGCCGATCAGCATTCCCGTTTGTAGCTTTCCCATGGCTCCAGCTTGAGGACACGGAAGTCAACGGAGGGCTCGTGATGTGACACTTTTTGCAAGTGTCACAAGGCCGGGGAATTGGCCAAGCGGCGCAACTCGTCGAGCGACGACTCCGCGATCACCCGCAGCACGCGCACTGGCAAGCCGGGTGGCAGGCGCCGCGCCGTCACGATGTCGGTGATTACCATCGCGCTCAGTTGCAGGCCACGCCTCCAGCCCGGCTCGCGCGCGTCGCGAATGTCGAGCGCGACCGGATCGATCGCGGCTGCCAGCAGCACGGTCCGCGTCCAGCGCAGGAGTTCCGGGGAATGCGAGACCACCGTAACGATCGCATCGGGCGCGGGACGCTGCTGACCTGTAAGTGCGCTCGCGACCGAGTGAAGTTTCAGCAGCACGCGGGGAACTCCGGGCGGAGCGAGCATCTCCAGTGGCCGCGCGCGACTTACCAGCGCTGCCACCGCCGCGTCTTGAAACATCGACGGGGGAAGCTTCCCATCGAGCAAGACGGCCGAAACCGGAATCGCCGTACTGTGCCGAATCTCCTCGCACAACACTTGTCCAAGTTCCGGCTCGGGCTCAGCGACCACCACGCGGCGCACGGGATTCGCGCCATGCCGCCCGGCCAGCCGCGCGAGCACGGCATCAGAGCTGAATCCTTTCGAACGCGCTTCCGCCAGGAACGCTTCGATCAACGCGTCCAGTGCGGAGCCGGTGACGGCGACAGGGGCGAGCCTGCGCACATACACCCCGCTGCCACGCCGCGTTTCGAGCCACCCTCGCCGCACCAGGTCGCGATACGCCGCGCTCACGGTGTTGGCGTGGATCTTGTGACTGCGCGCCAGCTCGCGCACGCTGGGGACACGCTGCCCCGGTTTCAGATCCTCGCTGATCACGCCCAGCATCACTTGGGTCGAGATCTGCTCGCGCATGCTCACCGGACTTTTGCGCGATAGCCACAGTCGCATGCGCCCTCTATTGGACCCGCACGACGACCAGCGTCATGTCGTCGTGCTGAGGGGCACCCGCTGCGAACTGGTCGGCAGCGCGCATCAGGTGCGCGATCATTTGGTTCGGATTCAAATTCGGCGCGGCCTGCACGGCGGCCATCATCTGTTCCTCGCCGAACTCGTCTTCGGCCGCGTTCATGGCCTCGCTGACGCCGTCGGTGTACATCAACACCAAGTCCCCGGGTTGCAGCATAACGATCCCCTGCTCATACTCGGCCGGTCCAAACAGGCCCACCACCGGCCCTCCCACCTCCAGGCGAATCACTTGCTTGCCACGAAAAACCATGGGCGGATTGTGGCCGCCGTTGACGAACATCAGCTCGCGCGTCTTCGGATCGAACACGCTGTAGAAAAACGTCGCGTAGCGATTGGAGGGCGATGCATCGTAGATCAGGCGATTCAGGTTGGTCATCATCGCGCCCAGCTCCGGCGGATTTGAAATCGCCAGGCCGCGCAGCGACGCTTGCAGACTGGCCATCAAAAGCGCCGCCGGAATACCTTTTCCAGAGATGTCGCCGATGGCGATCCCCAACCGGCCGTCGCAGGTCGAAACGAAATCGTAGTAATCGCCGCCGACGCTCGAAGCCGGCCGGCACGCGCCCGCGTAGTCCAATCCTTCGATGGCCGGACCGGACTGCGGGAACAAGCGCTCCTGCACCTCGCGCGCGATTTCCAACTCGCGATTCAGCCGTTCGCGCTGCGCGACTTCGCTGGCCACCGCTTCGGTCAAGCGGCTGTTTTCGAGCGCCAGTCCGGTCTGGCCCGCCACCGATTGGAGCAGCCGCACGTCGGTCGCCGAGTACGGTTCTTCGGAGAGTTTGGGGCCCAGACTCAGGAAGCCGAGCAGCCGGTCTTTCACTGCCAGCGGCAGCAGCAGCTCAGCGGAGAGCGTGTCCAATCTTTCCCGCTCGGCTTCCATCCACGGTTCCGGATTCACCTGCGAGATTTTCAATGCGTGACTAGTGCGCTGGAGCTCTTCCGCCAGCGCGCCCGATCGCGGGAAGCGAACGGTGGGCGTGATCGCGTAGCCGGTTGCACGCACGGGCGCAAAATCACCGTTCGACGCGAGCAGCGCAGTCACGCGCGGAACGTGCAGTGACGACGAAATGCTTCCGGTCACGGTCTCCAGCAGCGGCCCCGTTTCGACAATGGTCCGTACGTGCTCGCTCAGGTCTCCGAGCACGCGTTCCAGGTTTACAGCTTCGCGGAAAAAGCGGCGGTCCACCCACACGCGCAGCTTGCCTGCGACGCGACGCATCACCATCACGAACAGAAACCCCAGCGCCAACATCTGCATCTGTTGCGGACGGCGCAGGGTAGGATCGGATGCCATGCGTAGCGCGATGAAGATCACGATCGCGGAAAGGATCACCTGCAGCGCGCGCACGCCGCCGGTCGCCAGAGCGTATTGCAGGCCCTGGCGCAGCGCTACTTTCAGCTCCATCGCTTTTTCGACCACGATGACGTAGGCCAGCGTCAGCGGGAACAGGAATAGCACCACCAGCGAGGGAATCAGGATCCATTCGGGAAGGTTGTCCATGTCGGCGCGGCGAATCAAGGACCACAGCACCAGCAGGAACAGCGGAGTCAGCGCGATCGAAGCACCACCGTATAACAGCTTCAGACGCCGCCGGGCGTCGCCCTGCGCATGCGACATCTTGATGGAGATGTTCATGAAGAACGTGCCGATGGCGACCATCATCAGCACCGCCAGAATCCATCCGTAGCGACCCATGAAGCGGTGCGCGCCGGCCCACACGGTCACGTCTTCGGCCGCCAAGGCTCGCAGCAGCGCGGTGAAGGGGGCCAGTAGGACCATCGGCACACCCAGCACCCAGCGGCACGCGCGATCGAACCAACTGGTGCTGGTGCGATCGGGAAAATACTGGCCGAACAGCATCATCCACAGTCCCCAGGTATTGCTCCACAGCATCAGCCAGAAGGTTGCCAGACTCCGCGCCCATCCCGTCCAACCCAGGATCACGGCGCCCACGGCGTCGCCCTGCGAGACCGCGGCGAAGCTCATCAGCAGAGCCAGCAATAGCCACGCCAGCGGATCGCGCGGGCGCAGGAACGCGACGAAGAATCCGAGCGCCAGACAAAACCAGGGGGTCAGGTATTTGAGGAAGACGTTCGCCACCCAGGTTCGCGTGCTCATGGCGCCGTCGGAGCGAAGACGCAGCGTCACGGAGATCGTGCCGTTGGGACCTTCGACCGCAACCCGCAGCGAGTCGCCAGGTTTGCGTCCGCGCACGGCTTCGAAGGAGCTGCCGATTCCATGCGCGGGCCGATCGTCAATCGAAATGAGTTTGAAACCAGGCTGGAGGCCGGCTTCCTTCGCTTCCGGCTCGAGCAACTCCAGCCTCCCGGCGGGATTGGAGAGGAAGGGAATGCGCGGCCGCTCGGCCGAGTGAATTTGCACGTCCAGCAATTCCCAGGAGACGCTTACCTGAAAGCTGA
>WNFL01001791.1_pt1 | contig 13487 bp, 15 predicted proteins | sample 5400361 | NCBI WGS metagenome assembly WNFL01 (sample SAMN13153351, study PRJNA577476) | soil metagenome | isolation source: 40 cm soil on Douglas fir-dominated hillslope | place: USA:California | collected 2013-09-17
CGGCCGCTGCCGCCATTGCATGGCCGGCCAGCGCCACCTCTGTGCCTACACCGTCGGGCTGGGCGTCGAGCGCGACGGGGCGTTCGCCGAGTACGTCGTGCTGCCGCACACGAACATCTGGCATCACTGGCCGGGCATCGACGAGGAGGTCGCGGCGATCTTCGATCCATTCGGCAACGCGGTCCACACGGCGCTGTCGTTCCCGGTCCTCGGCGAGGACGTCCTCGTGTCGGGCGCCGGCCCGATCGGCCTCATGGCCGTCGCGGTGGTCAAGCATGCCGGCGCGCGCCTGGTCGTCGTCTCGGAGCCGATCGGGTTCCGGCGCGACCTCGCGATGCGCCTCGGCGCGACGATCGCGATCGACCCGCGCGAGCGCGACCTCCAGTCGGTCCAGGCCGAGCTCGGGATGGTCGAGGGCTTCGACGTCGCGCTGGAGATGTCGGGCAACGCGATCGCGCTCCGCACGGCCGTCGAGAACATGGCCCACGGCGGCAACGTCGCCCTCCTCGGCCTGCCGACCGCCGAGATCCCGCTCGACCTCAACGAGATCATCTTCAACCAGCTCACGCTGCGCGGGATCTACGGCCGGGAGATGTACGAGACCTGGTACAAGGCGGCCGTGCTGGTCCAGTCGGGCCTCGATATCAGCCCGGTCATCACCCATCGGTTCCCGTTCCGCGAGCACGAGGCCGCGTTCGCCGCGGCGCGAGCGGGCGAGTCGGGAAAGGTCATCATGAACTGGCAGTCCGCCCCGTGAGGGCTGAGAGGCGAGCGGTGAACGGGTGGGGGTACCAGCTCCCGCTCGCGAGCGAATCGGAGGTCATTCCGATCATGCGAAACGATGTCGTTCCGCTTCATTGGAACTACCTCGACTTCGGCATTCCAGGGCTCCCTGCATCCGATCTCCTCCGATGACCGAATCGAAGCGGCCCGCCTCAGGCGAGCGGCCCGCCTCAGGCGACCCGCTCGCCTTCCTCGCCGACGATCTCGCGGAGCTGCGGGCGAAGCATCTCTACCGGCCACTGCGCGTCATGTCGGCGGCCCAGGGGCCGGTCACGGTCGTCGACGGGCGCGAGGTCATCAGCCTGTCCTCCAACGACTACCTCGGGCTCACCCACCACCCACGCCTCCGCGAGGCAGCCCTGAAGGCGATCGGCGAGTACGGCGTCGGCTCTGGCGCCGTCCGCACGATCGCCGGAACGATGTCCGTGCACGAGGCTCTCGAGTCGGAGCTGGCCGCGTTCAAGGGCACCGAGGCGGTCCTCACGTTCCAGTCGGGCTTCACCGCGAACACGGGCGTCATCCCGACGATCACGGGCGAGGCCGACCTCATCGTCTCCGACGCGCTCAACCACGCCTCGATCATCGACGGGATGCGCCTCTCGAAGGCGCCCCGGAAGGTCTTCCCGCACAAGGACGTGGCGGCGCTGCGCGAGATTCTCCGCGAGGCCACCGAGCAGGGCCGGCCCGACGGCAGCGGGCCCTATCGCCTGATCCTCGTGGTGACCGACGGCGTCTTCTCGATGGACGGCGACATCGCGCCGCTGCCGGGGATCGTCGAGGCGGCCGAGGCCTACGGCGCCGCGGTCTTCGTCGACGATGCCCACGCCTCGGGCGTGCTCGGCCGGAACGGCCGCGGCTCGGTCGATCACTTCGGCTTACATGGGCGCGTTGCGATCCAGGTCGGGACGATGTCGAAGGCGATGGGCGTGCTCGGCGGCTACGTGGCCGGCTCGCAGAACCTGCGCGACATCCTCGTCCAGCGGGCCCGGCCCTTCCTCTTCTCGACCTCCCACCCGCCGGCCGACGCGGCAGCCTGCCGCGAGGCGATCCGGGTCATGGAGGAGGAAACCTGGCGGATCGATCGGCTGTGGGCGAGCACGAAGCGGTTCAAGGCCGAGCTCTCCCGCCTCGGCTTCGACACCGGCCGCTCGGAAACGCCGATCACGCCGGTGATCGTCGGCGACTCCGAGGCGGCGATCCGGTTCTCCGGCCGGCTCTTCGAGGAAGGCGTCTTCGCGACCTCGGTCGTCTTTCCGACCGTGGCCCTCGACCAGGCCCGGCTGCGGACGATCGTGACCGCGGCCCTCAGCGATGACCAGCTCGATCGGGCGCTCGAAGCGTTCGCCCGCGTCGGTCGCGAGCTCGGGCTGATCGCCGCTTGAGCGCGCGACTGCCACTCGACTCGCACCTCCATACCGACCAGTCGCCGGACAGCAGCGTCCCGATCGACGTCTACGCGGCCCTCGCCCTCGAGCGCGGAATCCCGGAGATCGCGATCACCGACCACGTCGACTTCGATCCGCGCGACCCCGCCTTCGAGTACTCCCGCTTCGAGGACCGCGAGCGGGTGGTCCGCGGCGCGGCCGAACGCTGGGGGCCCCAGGGGGTCACGATCCGGTTCGGCGCGGAGCTCACGTACAACCGACGCTGGGAGGCGGACGTCCGCGACCACCTTCGCCGACACACCTACGACTTCACGATCGGGTCGGTCCACGACTGGCCCGGCTCGCCGTATGCCCGGACCGATGTCGGGCGCTGGGTGGCCGGTCGTACGCTGGACGAAATCGTCGAGCCGTACTACAAGGAAGTCATGGCGGGGGCGAGGTCGGGGCTGTTCGATGCGGTTGGGCACCTCGACGTCGTCAAGCGCTACCTCCATCCGCACGTGACCGCGGCCCAGCTCGGCGAGCGTCCGGACCTCCTGGAGCCCGTCCTCGTGACGATCGTCGAGTCCGGCGTCGCGCTCGAGGTCAACACGAGCGGCCTGCGCCATCCCTACGCCGAGACCTATCCCTCGGCCGCGACGGTCGCCCGCTATCGCGAGCTCGGTGGCACAGCGGTTCTCACCGGCTCCGACGGCCACCGGCCCGAGTGGTTCGCGTATCGCCTCGAGGAGGCCTATCGGATCCTCGCCGCGGCCGGCTTCGAGGAGCTGACGTTCCGGCGCGAGCCGCGCCGATTCGACCTCGCCCTCAGCACGCCGGCATAACGGAACGGCGCGAGGATCGTTACCGGGAATGGACGGCGAGACGCTCGATCGACTCGTGGCGGAGGCCCAGGCGGGTGACCCCGAAGCCTTCGGACAGATTTTCGATGAGTTCCACGGGGCGATCTTCCGCTTCGTCGCCAGCCGCGTCGGCAGCCCGAGCGATGCGGAGGACCTGACGCAACTCGTGTTCGTCAAGGCCATCGAGGCACTCCCTCGCTACGAGGCGCGAGGTGTCCCATTCGGGGGCTGGCTCTTCCGGCTGGCCAGGAACGCAACGATCGACTACAGCAGGACCCATCGCGAACACACCGACCTGGCGGATATCACGACCCGGGCCAGCGAGGATCGCGGGCCCGAGAGCATCACGATCCTCCGGACCGATCTCGATGCCGTCGCCGCGGCCATCGGGCAGCTCACCCCGGACCAGCGCGAGGTCATCAGCCTCCGCTTCTTCGCCGGGCTGTCGCCGCGGGAAGCGGGCGAGCTCATGGGCCGCCACGAGGGAACCATCCGAGGCCTCCAGTTCCGGGCGATCGAGGCGCTGCGACGCTCGCTGGGCGTGAAGGACAAGACCGAAACGGGATGAACGAAAACTTCGAGCACATCGGGACAGGCGACGACGAGCTGGATTGGCGTCTGCATGGCTACATCGCGGCGCGCCTCGCACCGAGCGCCGAGGCCAGCCGCCGGATGCGCAATGCCATCGTGGCCCGCGCGGCCGATGCCGCCGCGATCCGGGCGTTCGAGGCCGAGCGCCTCGCGCTCCTCGAGGGCCAGCGCCGCCAGCAGCAGCGGGGCCTGACCGGGTTCCTGCGGCTCTATACGCGCCGCGGCGCCGCCGTCTTCCTGGCCGGCTCGATCGTCTTCGGCAGCAGCGTGGCCGTCCTGGCCGCCGCGCCGAGCAGCCCGCTCTACGGGCCCCGCATCTGGCTCGAGACCGCCCTCCTGCCGGCGTCCGGCAACGCCCGAGCGGCCGCCCACGTCACGCTCCTCGAGGTCCGCGTCGAGGATGCCGAGCACGCCGCCGGCGGTGGCGATCCGGGCGGCGTTGCGACGGCTCTCGCCGCATACCGGGTCGAGATGGCCGATGCGATCCGCGATGCCGCCGGCGATCCCGTGAAGCTCGCCGCGCTCCGGGATGCCCTCGACGTCCACGCCCTCATCCTCGAGCAGCTCGAGCAGGACGCCCCGGCCGGCGCGCAGAACGCGATCCACGAGGCGATCAACGCAAGTCGCAAAGCCACGAGGACGATCGAGGCCAATACGAAGCCGGCCTCGACACAGGCGCCTCAACCCGCCGAGCCGTCCGACGGGGGCAGCGGCGGCGGCCAGAACTCGGGCGGCTCGCAGCAGCGCTGAGTCAGGCAAAAAGAAGAGGGCCCGGTTGCCCGGGCCCTCTTCGATCAGGTCCCTGTTGGGACTCCCAACCTAGCGCCGGTTCTTCACCCGCGCCGGGGTCAGGATGACGACGCTCGCAAGGATCACGCCGAGCGCGACCACGAGCAGCCAAGCCGTCTGGCTCGGGCCGGAGCTGCCGGTGCCGAGGGCATCGGTGGCAGGCTGGCCGGTGACGACGGGGCTCGCCGAAGGCGCCTCCGAAGGCGGGGTCGAAGGCGGGGTGGAGTCCCGCACGCTCGCGCAGCCATTGTCGAGGATGGATTGCCCCGTCACGCCATCGAACAGCGTGGCGAGGTTCTTGCCCGGGTAGTCGTAGCCGGAGGACACATCGTGATACGGGGGAATGATGTCCTTGTCGTGCTCCGTGTCGTGGCCGCCCTTGAGGCTGCCGTCGGACGACGTATCCGTGGTGATCTGCTTCCAGCCCTGCGCCGCTGTGTCCGGCGGTTTGGCGTGACAGAGCGTGACCGAGGTGCCGCTGGCGCTGACCGTGCTGGCACCAACGAAGGCGAAGAGCAGGAGCCCTGCGCCGAGCATCGCTCCTAGCTTCCGGATGTTCCTCATCTGTTTTCTGTATCCCTCCGTATGTCCCAACCTGACCAGAGACCTGAACGACGTTTCCGGTGACCCAGCGTTACCGCTGCGGAGCGTCCCCCCGACCGGCAACCGGCCGATTGGACCCGTATCTTGCACGAACGTCCGGGGCGAGTCTAGTACTTCTGCATCACGACTAACTACACACGTATACGCGAAAGCGCACCGTTTCGATCACGAAACGGTGCGCTCCCGCACTGGTATCTGCGCCGGCCGGAGGCCGGCAGGTGAGGCGAACTTAGCGGCGTCGCCCGATGCGCGCCGGGCTCAGGACGACGAGGCTCCCAAGGAGCACGCCGAGAGCCGCGATGATCAACCAGGCTGCGTTCGAGCTGCCGGTCTCGCTGGTGGGCGCCAGCATGTCGGTGCTCGGCTGGCCGGACGCGCCTGGGCCGCTGCTGCTGCCGCCGCTGAGGGTGACCGTGACAGAGCCTTCGCCCGTCGCGTTGTGATTCCCGTTGTTGCACTGGCTGTTGCTGCCGTCATGGCAGGCATTGACCGTGGCCGTGTTCGTGGTGTTGGGGGCAACGTGGACCGTACAGCTGTACGCCCAGGTCTCGCCATCCTCGAGCTTGCCATCGCCGTCGTCGCCGGCGGGCGCACCGAGCGTGCAGCCAGCGAGCGGATCGGTGACATTGACACCCTGGAAGAAGCCGCTGCCCACAACGGGGGCGACCCAAACAGTGAACGTGACATCACCGCCGGCCGCGGGCACGGTGGCCGGGTCAGCGGTCTTCGAGACCGTGATCCCGTACAAAGGCGCCGCGGCAGCCGCGCCGACCATCGCGAATGTGAGAAGCCCGGCGCCCAGAAGGGCCGCGAGCCGATTGCGCTTGTTCATCTGTTTCCCATTCCCTCCGTTTGCCCCGGGCTCCACATGAGCCCGCGAGATGAGTGCGACCAAGAGTCCTAGGACCGTACAACTGCGCGACCGACCAAGTCTTGAGCCCGAAGGTCCCACGTCTGGCCGGTACTCTCGCCGAGGGTTTCGCAACCGTACGTCGCCCCGCAACGGTACTCGATCTCCTGCACGAAAACGAGAGGGTCCGGCGACTTATTTTTGATCTTGAATCGCCCATTCCGGTGCGGTATCGCAACGAGCGACCCTTGCCGGTACCGGGTTTCGGGGCAGGTGGTCGGTACCATTGGCCGTCCGATGTCAGAGCCCGCGACGCCCCTCCCCATCCCGCTCCGCGACCAGGTCCGCGCTGCCATCGCCCGGGCCTGGGACAAGGGTGCCGGATCGGGCGCCCTGCCGGCCGATCCGGAGCGCGGAGCCGGCGAGATCGAGGTCTCCCGGCCGTCCAATCCGGACCACGGCGATTTCGCGACGAATCTCGCGCTGCGCCTGGCCAAGCCCCTGCAGATGGCCCCGCCCGCGATCGCCCACGTGATCGTCGGGGCGCTGAACGCCGAGCGCGAGGCCAATCCGGGCTCGCCGATCGCGTCCGCCAGCGTCGCAGGACCCGGCTTCGTGAACCTGCGGGTCACGGATGGGGCGCTCGAGGCGCTCATCGGGCGCGTGCTCACCGATCCCGATGGCTGGGGTCGCCTGCCGGCCGATTCCGGGCGCCACGTGAACGTCGAGTTCGTGTCGGCCAACCCGACCGGGCCGCTCACGGTCGGCAACGCCCGCGGCGCGTTCGTCGGCGACCTGCTCGCGCGCGTCCTCCAGGCCGGCGGCCAGCGGGTCACGCGGGAGTACTACTTCAACGATTCCGGGGCCCAGGTGACGAACCTCGGCGCCTCGGTCCTCGCGCTCCGAGATGGGACGCCGATCCCGGAAGACGGCTATCACGGCGAATACGTCGCCGAGCTCCTCGCCGAGCTGCCCGCGGATCTCGCGGCCGGCGCGGATCCGGCCGAGGTTGGGCAATGGGCGACCGCCCAGGTTCGGGCCGGGATCGAGGCCTCGCTCGAACGTCTCGGCGTCCACTTCGACGTCTGGACCACCGAGGCGAAGCTCCACAGCGAGGGCTGGGTCGGCCAGGCCGTCGAGCGTCTTCGCGCCGGCGGCCACATCTACGAGCAGGAGGGCGCGACGTGGTTCCGCTCGACCGCGTTCGGCGACGACAAGGACCGCGTCGTCTATCGATCGGACGGCAGGCCGACGTACTTCGCTGCCGACATCGGCTACCTCGTCGAGAAGTTCAGCCGCGGCTTCGACCACCTGATCTTCGTCTGGGGCGCGGACCACCACGGGACGGTCGCCCGCGTTCGCAACGCGGCGGAGGCGATGGGCTTCGACAAGGCGGCGGTCGAGATGGTCCTCACGGGCTGGGTCCGGTTCATCCGCGACGGCGAGGAAGTCTCGATGTCGAAGCGGGCAGGCACGTTCATCACCCTCGACGAGCTCCTCGCCGAGCTCGGCACCGACGCGGCCCGCTGGTTCTTCGCCAGTCGCGGCGCGAACGTCAACATGGACATCGATCTCGAGCTCGCGAAGAAGCAATCCAGCGAGAACCCCGTCTACTACGTCCAGTACGCCCACGCCCGGATCGCCTCGATCCTGCGGAAGGCCGACGCGACCGGGCTGGCTCCGGCATCAGGCGTCGAGGGCGGGCTCGCCGGCGCGCCCGAGGCGCGACTCGCTCGACTCGTCGCTCGCTACCCGGAGGTCGTCGAGGATGCGGCGACGGCCCAGGAAGCCCAGGGCGTCACGACCTATGCCACCGAGCTGGCGACCGAGTTCCATGCCTTCTATCGCGACGCGCGAGTCGTCGACCCGGACGAGCCGGAGCGGTCGGCCAGTCGCCTCGCCCTCGTGAGCGCGACGCGGATCACGCTCGCGAATGCGCTCGGCCTGCTGGGGGTCTCCGCTCCCGGCGAGATGTAGGGGCCGGCTCAGCCCTCGTATTCGAAGCCGATCTTGATCTCGACGCGGTACTCGACGATCTCGCCGTCCTCGACCTTCGCCGACGAGTGCACGACCTCGACCGTCTTGATGTTCCGGACGGTGCGGGACGCGGTGGCCACGGCCTGACGGGCCGCATCGGACCACGACTTCGGGCTCGTCCCGACCATCTCCCGAATGATGATCACGCCCATCGATTGGATCTCCCCGGCTGGTGCCCGGGCGCGATCAGGCGCTGGCGGGCGCGGCGGCCGGCGTGATCTCGCCGGCTCTGACCTTGTCGAAGCACGTGCTGCAGTAGACGGGCCGATCGGTCCGTGGTGCGAATGGAACCATGGCCTGGTTCCCACAGGCATTGCAGACCGCCGCGTGGTACTCCCGTGGACCACCGGTTCGGGCGCGTTTCGCGACGGCCCGGCAGTTCGGGCAGCGCTGGGGGACGTTCAGGAGGCCCTTCTCGGCGAAGAACCGCTGCTCGCCGCCCGAGAAGATGAAGCTCTCGCCGCAGTCGCGGCAGCTGAGTGTTTGATCCTCAAACACCGGGCGAGTCCTCCGATCGAGGGTTGCGACCAAGTCTGTTCCGCCCCCCGACGGCCCTGGAACTCACGCGCAGGATAGGCCCGGAGTCAAGCCCGGGACCCGATCGCGGCGTGGGAACCGATCTCCGCGCGATACCGTCTCCGGCGAGATGCGACGATCTCGACGTCTGCCCGCCACGGCTCTCGCCGCCTTCGTCCTCGTGGCTGTCGCGGCCTGCGGGCGCGGCGGGTCGGCCCCGTCGTCGACCCCTCCGCCGGCCGGCATCGAGCACCCGACCGGTGCGACGGACCTCATTCTTCGGTTCGACGAGGGCGGCGGGTTCGTCGCCCCTGGGTTCCTCGCGACGGAGGCCCCGGCGTTCTCGCTCTACGGCGACGGCAGCGCGATCTTCCGGGACCCCTCCACTGCGTTGCCGACGCCGGTCGGCAGCGTCAGCCCCGACGTGGCGTTCCAGACGCTCCGGCTCACCGAGCCACAGGTCCAGGAGCTCCTCACCTTCGCGATCGGACCAGGCGGGCTCGGCATCGCCCGCTCGCACGACGAGCTCCCGATCGCCGACGCGCCGACCGCGACCTTCACGATCGTCAGCGGCGGCACGACGAAGACCGTGAGCGTCAACGGCCTCGGGATCAGCGCCCAGGCCGGCGCGGATGCCGACATCCTGGCCCGGCTCGGGACGCTCAAGGAGCGCCTCACCAAGTTCGGCGGCGAAGTCACGGGCGAGCTGCCGTGGAGCCCCGACCGCTACCGCGGGATCCTCACCGAAGGGGGCTCCAACTCACCGATGGCCTGGCCGTGGCCGGCGATCGCACCGAGCGAGTTCATCAAGCACGACGGGCCGAACGACCCGTTCTTCCCGATCCGGACGATGACTCCGGCTGACGTCGTGGCGCTCGGCATCAGCGGCCTCGAGGGCGGCGCTCAGGGCTTCACGCTCAAGGGCCCCGACCGCAAGACCTACGACTTCCGCCTCCGCCCGCTATTGCCGGATGAGCAGTACTAACCGAGCTGATCAGACTTCGGCGTATCGCTGGCCGGAGTAGCTCTGGAAGCGGGTCTGCGACTTGCGGAACCACAATTGGATGTCGCCGGTGGGGCCGTTGCGGTGCTTGGCGAGCTTCACGTTGATGACCTCGCCGTCGGTCGAGTCCTCCTCGCCGGGCTTCTCCTTCTCGCGCCAAAGGAAGACGACGAGGTCGGCGTCCTGCTCGATCGCGCCCGACTCGCGGAGGTCGGAGAGCCGGGGCTCCTTCGACTCGCGCATCTCGGGCTGGCGCGAGAGCTGGGAGAGGGCGATGACCGGGACCGACAGCTCCCGGGCGAGGGCCTTCAGGCCGCGGCTGATCTCGGAGACTTCCTGGACCCGGTTGGCGTCGCGGTTCGTCGTGGTCGCCTGCATGAGCTGGAGGTAGTCGACGATCACGAGGTCGAGGCCCGACTCGGCCTGGAGGCGGCGGGCCTTCGTCCGGAGCTCCATCGAGGTGATGTTCGGGGTGTCGTCGATGTAGAGCGCGGCCTCGGACAGGTCGTTCATCGCCGGCGCGATCCGCGTGAAGTCGAGCTCCTCCAGGAAGCCCGTCCGGAGGCGCTTCGAGTCGATGTTCGCGACGCTCGACAGCAGCCGGAGCACGAGCTGCTCCTTGCTCATCTCGAGGCTGAACACCCCGACGCTCTTCTTCTCGCGTACTGCGGTGTGCTCGGCGACGTTGAGCGCGAAGCTCGTCTTGCCGACGGACGGCCGAGCGGCGACGACGATGAGGTCGCTCTTCTGGAAGCCGGTCGTGAGGGCGTCGAGGTCCGGAAAGCCCGAGGCGATGCCGTTCAGCTCGCCGCGGTGGGCGTGGAGGTAGTCGAGCCGGTCGTAGGCCGAGTGGAGGAGGTCCTTCAGGACGCTGAACCCGGCGGTGATCCGGCGGTTCGAGACCGTGAACAGCTCCGACTCGGCCCGATCGATGGCGTCCTGGATCTCGGCGGGATCCTCGTAGCCGATCCCGGCGATCTTCCCGGCGGCGCCGATGAGGTTCCGGAGGATCGCCTTGCGCTCGACGATCCTGGCGTATTGCACGGCGTGGACGGCAGTCGGTGTCTGGTTGGAGAGGCTCGAGAGGTACGCCCGGCCGCCGATCGCGTCGAGCTCGTCGGTCCGCTCGAGCGTTTCCGCGACCGTGATGAGGTCGACCGGCTCGCGCCGCTCGAACAGGTCGAGCATCGCCTTGTAGACGTTCGCGTGAGCCTGCCGGTAGAAGTCCTCCGGTCGGAGGAACTCGGCGATCTCGATGATGGTCTCGCGGTCGATGAGGACCGCGCCCAGCACCGACTGCTCGGCCTCGAGACTCTGCGGCGGAAGTCGGTCGATCACAGCGGGTCTGGCTCCGTGTTCGGGGGCCCTTGATCCTGCAGTTGGGACGGCAGCGGCGCTCACCGAACCGCGTTAGCTGCCGCCGTGGTTCTCCACGAACTTCGGTCGAATGTCGGTCATATGTGGACGGCTCGGTGGATAAACCGGACTGCTCGCGCTTCCTCGGAACCAACCGTCGGTTCCGGCCGTTCGAGGCGAAGGCGACGGGTGAGCACCAGAGGGAACGCACTGAGGTGCGTGACCGACGGAGCGGAACCCGGCAACGCACGCATCGGGCGGTCCGGGGCCGACGTATCAGTCGAGGCGGCGGATGACGCCGATGAGCTTCCCCTGGATCCGGACGTCGTCGTAAAACTGCGGCGGGTAGTCGGGGTTCGCGGGCTGGAGGCGGATCTTGTCCTTCTCCTTGAAGAAGCGCTTCAGGGTGACTGCGTTCTCCTCGACCTGGGCGACGACGATGTCGCCGTTGCGGGCCGTCGTCTGGGGGCGGATGAGGACGAAGTCGCCGTCGGCGATGTGCTCCTCGATCATCGAGTTGCCGCGAACCCGCAGGACGTATGCGTCGCCGCCGGGCGCGAGGAGGTCCGGGACCGCCATCGACTCGGAGGCGTCCTGGTAGGCCTCGATCGGTCCGCCGGCCGCGATCTCGCCGATGATCGGCACGATGTGCGCGTCGGCGCTCACCGACTGGGGCACGAGCTCGTGGGTCAGGCCCATCTGGATCGCGGCGGTGGGGGTGAGGCGGATCGCCCGCGACTGGGCGGCGCCGCGCTCGAGATAACCCTCGCGCTCGAGGATCATCAGATGGTGGTGGACCGCGGACGTCGAGCTCAGCCCGACCGCCAGCGCGATCTCGCGGACCGACGGGGGATAGCCACGCGACCGCAACGTCGCGGCGATGTGGTTCAGGATCTTCAGCTTCCGGTCGGCGTCGTGCCTGGTCAAGGTCGCCTCTCTGTGACGGCTGATTCGCATGATACCGAACGGGTGTTCGATGTCAAGGGACGGCAACGGCCGAGGTCGCTGACCTAGACTCGGGGCCATGAGGGCGAGACTTCTGATCGGCGGAGTGCTGCTGTCGCTGGTCGCGGCATGTGGCGGTGCGACTGGATCGGTCGGGCCGACCCTGCCGCCGCCGGCGAGTCCCGAGGCTGGTGCCTCGGCCCCGATTGCATCTCCTGGGGCGACGGCGACGGCCCAGCCGATTGCGAGCCGGGCTGCGGCGTGTGTGGCCCCACCGAGCGGGTTGGTGGCGTGGTGGCGGGCCGAGAACGACGCGAAGGACGTCCTCGGCGCCCATGACGGCACGCTCCAGGGCGGCACGCCCTTTGTCGACGGGAAGGTGGGTCGGGCGTTCAGCTTCGACGGCGCGACGCAGTACGTCAGCGTTCCCAGCTCGGCGGCGCTCCAACCGCGAACCGGCATCACGCTGGAGGGCTGGGTCTCGTTCTCGGCCGCCCCGACCGGCTACGCCGGGATCGCGGGCACGTGGGACGACAACAGCGGCGCGTTCCGAACGTACCTCTTCTGGGTCCTCGGGCAGACCCTGGAATTCATCGTGTCGCCCGACGGCGGCACATACCAGCGAGCGTCCGACCCGACGGCCTTCCCCGTCGGTCAGTGGGTCCATGTCGCCGCCACGTATGACGGCACGACGATCCGGCTCTATCGGGATGGCGCCGAGGTTGCCTCGGCCGCGTCCGCGGGCCAGATCGCGGTCAACGACAAGCCGTTCCTCATCGGCGGCACGGAAGGCGGATCCGCCGGCCAGAACTTCTGGAAGGGCGCGATCGACGAGCTGGCCGTGTACGACCACGCGCTCACGGCAACGGAGATCGCGGCCATTCACGGCGCCGACAGCGCGGGGAAGTGCCAGCCGTAAGCCGCACGGGAGTGCGCTGGTAGACTCCGGGTCCCCATGACGAGCGCAACCGGCCCCGCTACTGCATCCGCGCCCGACCACGCAATGGGCGAGCACGGGCGCTCGCGTCGGAAGCCGGGCAGCTCGGTGGGCCGGTTCCTGGGGTTGCTCGCGCTCCTGCCGATGGCCGGCAGAGCACCGCTCTACGCGCGCCTGCTCTGGGCGCTCGTCCTCGACGATCGGGTCCCGGCGTCGCGCAAGGCGCTGCTCGTGGGCGCGTTCGGCTACGTCGTGCTCGCGCGGGACGTCATTCCCGACAGCGTGCCGCTGATCGGCGGGCTCGATGACCTCGTCGTCGTCGCCGTGGCCGTCGACCTGTTCCTCGACGGCATCGACACCGAGGTTCTCGGCGAAAAGCTGGCGCTCCTCGAGATTCCGCGCCTCGCGTTCGAGGACGACCTCAATCAGATCCGCCGACTCCTGCCGGGCCCGATCCGGCGCACGGTTCGCCGGCTGCCCCACGCGATGGATGTCGCCGGGCATGCCATCCAGCAGGCCGGGCTTGGTCCGCGCCTCCGTTCCTGGTTCGAAAGGGAGGGTTCGCCCGAGTGAAGGTCATCCTGACGTCGGACGTTGCCAAGCTCGGCAAGTCCGGCGAGATGAAGAACGTCGCCGATGGCTTCGCGACGAACTTCCTCATTCCCCAGAAGCTGGCCGTTCCGGCCGCGGGTGGCGCCTATCGCGCCTGGCAGCACGACATCGCATCGCGCGAGGACAAGCGCGTCCGCGAGCGCGGTGACGCTGAGGTCACGGCAAACCGGATCGCCTCCACGACGCTCACGTTGGGCGTCAAGGTCGGCGACGCCGGCAAGCTCTACGGCTCGATCGG
>WNFL01413166.1_pt3 | contig 13487 bp, 13 predicted proteins | sample 5400361 | NCBI WGS metagenome assembly WNFL01 (sample SAMN13153351, study PRJNA577476) | soil metagenome | isolation source: 40 cm soil on Douglas fir-dominated hillslope | place: USA:California | collected 2013-09-17
CCGGCCTATGCCGGTTTGATTGATTGCGGCGCAATGGTGCCGGCGGCGTGGGGCGTGAAGGTGATGCTCTTCTTGTGCACGACGGGCTGGTAGTACTGCAACAATGGAATCACATAGCCCTGGTCCGCCAGATAACGGTCCACGGCCTTGTAGCCGGTGATGCGTTTGGCTTCGTCGCGCTCGACGAAGAGCGGGCCGACCATTTTTTCCACGTCGGGGGAGCGCCAGACCGCGAAGGGTCCGATGAAGGCAAATCCGGTCGACGTCGACGGATCACCGATGGAATTGCCCCAGTTGTAGAACGACGCCGGCGCCAGCGCATGCTGCAGTTGCTGGTCGAAATGTTTGGCAACGTCGAGCACTTCGATACTGGCTTCGATGCCGACTTTCTTCCACATCGCCACGATGGCCGCGACGGTTTCGAAGTCCTTGGGCTTGTAGCCGCGGGTGGTCTGTACCGTGAACCTGACCGGCTTCGACGGGGAGAATCCGGATGCGGACAACAACTGCCTGGCCAGTTCGGGATCGTACTTCACCTTGATCGAAGGATCGTAGGCGGCATAGTCCGGGGCCTGCAGCGTGTCGAGCGGCCTGCCGTAACCGCGCAGCAACTGCGCGACGATCGCTTTCTTGTCGATGGCGTGCGCGGCGGCCAGGCGCACATTCCTGTCGAGCATCGGCTCGCGGTCGGTGATGAACAGGATGCCGATGTCCGACATCGGATAAGCCGCACCTGTGAGGCCGGGTTTCGCAATGAGGCGATCGTATTCCTCGTACGGCACTTCCAGGGTCAGGTCGGCCGCACCGCTCTCGATTTCCGCGACGCGGCTCGCGGGATCGGGTACGAACTTGAATACCACGGTGTCGAACGCCGGCTTCGGTCCCCAGTATTTCGGGAAGGCCCTGAGCCGGATGAATGCATCGCGCTCGAATTTCTCCACCATGTAGGGGCCGCTGCCGACCGGATTCGCATCCCAGCCGGTGCCGCCACCTGACGCAATGAAGGTTTTCTTCGGCATGATGTAGGCGGTCAGGAAGCCGAGCCATTTCAGCAGTGCCGGCTCGAACTCCTTCACTTCGACGACGACCGTGTCCCCGTTCACCTTGACGCTGCCGAGTTTGCGCCACATGAACTGCATCGGATTGCCACTCTTCTCGTCGCCGGCCCGCTGCAGCGACCAGACCAGGTCTTCGACCGTCACCGGCGCGCCGTCATGCCAGAACATGCCCTTGCGCAAGGTTAGTTCGACCGCGGTCTTGTCCCTGTTCCAGCCCCACTTTGTCAGCGCACCCGGCTTGAAACTCAAATCCGGATTCTGGTCGACGTAAGGATCGAAGATCGCCTTGAAGATGGACTGCACCGCGGGGCTCGAAGTCTTCGCGCTGTTGGTCGGATCGAGAGACGGCAGAGAAGTGTTATAGGCGATCGTCAGCGTCTTGCCGGACTGCGCATGCGCAACCTGATTGCCGAGAAGCGCGGAGAGCGAAGTAGCGGACAATACACCCGCACCCGACGCCTGCAGAAAGCGGCGCCTTGTTATTCTGTCGTTCAAGAAAAACCTCTCATGACCAGGTCAAATACAGTGCAACACGAAGGACACGAAGGAACACGAAGGAATTCAAGAGAAAAGATAGCGCGCAAATTCCAACGGAAGACTATCGTCCGAATAAGCCCTCTGCTGATTTCCGTTTTTCGGGTTTCCTTCGTGTACCTTCGTGTCCTTCGCGTTGAATATATTCTTATGCGGGCTTGATTGACTGGGGCAGGATGAAGCCGGCGACGTGGGGCGTGAACTTGATGCTGCTCTTGTACACGACCGGCTGCGAATACTGCAGCAGCGGAATTACGTAACCGTTCTCCGCGATGTAGCGGTCGGCCGCCTTGTACCCCGCGATGCGTTTGGCTTCGTCCTTTTCGCCCCACAGCGGGCCGATCATCTTGTCGACGTCTTCGGTCTTCCAGGCGGAATGTGGCGAATGGCTGAACATCGCGAAGCCGGTTGAAGTCGACGGATCGCCGATCGAATTGCCCCAGTTGTAGAACGCCGCCGGCGCCAGGCCATGGCGCATGCGCAGCTCGAAGTGCTTGGCGATTTCGTAGGTTTCGATGCTGGCTTCGATGCCGACCTTGCGCCACATGCCGACCACCGCCTGGATCATTTCGTAATCCTTGGGCTTGAAACCACGCGTGGTCTGGATGGTGAACTTGACGGGCTTCGAAGTCGAATAACCGGACTTGGCGAGCAACTGCTTCGCCAGTTCGGGATCGAATTTCACCTTGATGGAAGGATCGAAAGCGGCATACTGCGGCGCTTCCAGCGTGTCTATCACCGTGCCGTAACCACGCAGCAATTTGTCGACGATCGATTTCTTGTCGATGGCATGGATCATCGCCAGGCGCACATTCTTGTCCAGCATCGGCCCGACGTTGGTGATGAAGATCATGCCGATGTCGGAGACCGGATGCGCGACGCCGGCCAGGCCGGACTTTTTCGTCAGCCGGTCGAACTCTTCGTAAGGCACCTCCAGCGTCAGATCCGACGAGCCGCTCTCGATTTCCGCGACGCGCGCAGAGGCATCGCCCACCAGTTTGAACACGACGGTTTCGAACGCCGGCTTCGGTCCCCAGTATTTGGGAAAGGCCTTGAGGCGGATGAACGCATTGCGCTCGAACTTCTCGACCATGTACGGCCCGCTTCCGATCGGCTTGCTCTCCCAGCCCTGCTCGCCGGCCGCCGTGTACGCCTTTTTCGGCAACACATAACCGGTCAGGAATGCCATCCACTTGAACAGGGCCGGCTCGAATTCCTTCACATCGGCGGTGATCTTCCGGTCGTCGATCTTGAAGTTGCCGATCTTGCCCCAGACGAACTGGATCGGATTGCCGCTCTTCGGGTCACCCGCGCGCTCCAGCGACCAGACCACGTCTTCCGGCGTGACCGGGCTGTCGTCGTGCCAGACCGCATCCTTGCGCACTTCCATCTCGATCCTGGTCTTGTCCTTGTTCCAGCCCCATTTCGTGAGCAGCCCCGGCTTGAAGGACAGGTCCGGGTCCTGGTCGATATAGGAATCGAACACCGCCTTGTAGATCGACTGGATGGTCGGGTTCACCGCAGACGGCCCGGTAGTCGGATCCCACGAGGGCAACGCGACGTTGTATGCAATGGTGAGGACTTTGCCCGCCTGTGCGTGGGCTTCGGTCGGGAGGAGCAGCGAATTGGCGAGCGGCGCAGTCAAGGCCGCGGCACCGGTTGCCTGCAGGAAGCGGCGGCGCGTGAATGGATTCATGATGATTTCCCCTTGTGTGCGATTGGCGCGGACTGCCGGGGCAGGTTCGCCGCGGTAGTTTTTTATGACGGTGGCCCCGCCGGACACTAGGTGTCAGGGGGTGTTTTGTCAAGCCGCGCCGGCGGTTTGACATGGCGCGGTTGCGCGCGGTAAAAGATCGGCTTGCCTGCGCCGTGCAGGCGCCGCGCTGCAACAAGCAGAACCATATCGGGAGAATGACATGGCCGGGCAATGGATCGAAATCAAGGCCGCCGATGGCGGAAAATTCCGGGGTTACCTTGCCGTTCCCGCGTCGTGCAAAGGTCCGGGCATCGTGCTGTGCCAGGAAATCTTCGGCATCAACCCTTACATCCGCGAAGTCGCCGATTATTACGCCGAGGAAGGTTATGTCGTGCTCGCCCCGGATCTGTTCTGGAGGCTGGAGAAGGATGTCGATCTGGGATATACCGAGACGGAATGGGAAAAAGCCTTCGATCTGCTCCAGCGCTTTGACGTCGACAAAGGCATGGATGACGTCACCGCTGCAGTGCGCACGTTGCGCACGCGCTCCGAAGTGACTGGCAAGGTCGGTGCGCTGGGCTTCTGCCTCGGCGGCCGCCTCGCCTATCTTGCCGCGGCGCGCTCCGGCGTGGACTGCGCGGTAGGCTATTACGGCGTGACCATCGAGAAGTATCTGGGCGAAGCGGCGAGAATCAGGGTGCCCATGGTGTTGCACTTCGCGGCCGAAGATAAATACGCTCCCCCGCAGACCGTGGAGCAGATCAAGGCCGCTTTCAAGGGCCGCAACGACGTCGAGATCTATGTCTACCCCGGGGTTGACCATGCGTTCGCGCGCACCGGCGGCATGCACTACGACCGGCCCGCGTCGATGATGGCGCATTCGCGCTCGATCGCGCTGTTCCGCAGGGTCATGGGTCCGCACTACGATTTGTCCGCTTTGTGGGAAGCGCACACGATGCACGAATTCGGCACGCGCGACGTCGATGCGACCATGAAGACCATGGTGGCGCAACCCTACGTCAACCACATCCCGACCCTCACCGGCGGCGTCGGCCACGATCAGCTGAAGCGCTTTTACAAGCATCACTTCATTCCGACCACCCCGAAAGACACGAAGCTGATTCCGATCTCGCGCACCATCGGCGCGGACCGGCTGGTGGACGAGATGCTGTTCTGCTTCACCCACGACATCGAGATCGACTGGATGCTGCCCGGTGTCGCGCCCACCGGCAAATACGTGGAGATTCCGCTGGTGGCGATCGTCAATTTCCGCGGCGACAAGCTCTATCACGAGCACATCTACTGGGACCAGGCTTCGGTGCTGGTGCAAATCGGTCTGCTCGACCCGAAGAAGAGCGGTCTGCCAATCGCCGGCGCGGAAACGGCCAGGAAACTGGTGGATGAAAATTTCCCGTCCAACATGCTGATGAAGAACTGGGCCAAAAGCGAAGGCAAGAGCTAACCACCTCAAAATCAAACGAACCACGGAGGACACGGAGGACACGAAGAAAACCTAACAAGAAGAAGCGGGACGACAGCTAATGCCGATGCAGCAGAAAACTATTGTTCTCCATGCGTCTGCCATGTTTCCCGCAAAACTTCTCTTTCGTTTTTCCTCTGTGTCCTCCGTGTCCTCCGTGGTGAAAATAAGCTGGAAATAACTTTTAGGGGGAGAAGATGACTCAAGTCGAAGAACTGGCGCTGGTGCGCAAAATGGCGTGGCGCGTGCTGCCGTTTCTGCTGCTCACTTATCTGATCTGCATCATCGACCGGCTCAATGTCGGCCTGGCGGCGCTGACGATGAACACCGAGCTGGGATTTACCGCGACGGTCTTCGGCTGGGGCGCCGGTCTGTTTTTCATCGGCTACTTCATCGGAGAAGTGCCTAGCAATCTCATCTTGTCCAGGATCGGCGCGCGCATCTGGTTCGCCCGCATCATGGTGACGTGGGGGATCATGGCGGTCGCGATGGGATTCATCAGCGGCAGCACCAGCTTCTTCGTCACGCGCTTCCTGCTCGGCGTCGCCGAAGCCGGTTTCTTCCCGGGCGTGATCTACTACCTGACGTTGTGGTTTCCCGCCCAGTACCGCGGGCGCATCTTCGGCCTCTTCCTGATCATCAGCCCGCTCAACAACACGATCGCGGCGCCGCTCGGCGGCCTGATCCTGAAATTATTCGACGGCACGATGGGCTATCCCGGCTGGCGCTGGCTGTTCATCATCGAAGGCCTGCCGTCGATCCTGCTCGGGTTCATCACACTGAAAGCCGTCATCGACCGCCCGACGGACGCGAAATGGCTGACGGATGCGGAGAAGGCGCACCTGAAGCAGACGCTTGATCGCGAAGCAGCTGCGCGCGTCGAAACCAAACACCTCAACTTGTGGCAGACGATCGCGAATCCCAAGATCCTGATGTTCGCGGTGGTCTACACCTCGCTCGCCATCGGCATCTACGGCCTGAGCCTGTGGATGCCGCAGCTCATCAAGGGCATGGGCGTGAAGGATTCGTTCGATATCGGCCTGATCATGGCCGTTCCCTACCTGATAGCGACGATCTGCATGGTGCTGTGGTCGCGGCACTCGGACAAGACCGGCGAACGCACGCTGCATTGCGCGGGCGGTCTCGGACTGGCGGCCATCGCCATGCTCTGCAGCGCGTATGCCGGCATCGAACATCCGGTACTGGCGATGACTGCGATGACGTTCGTGGCGATCGGCATGTACTGCTCGCAGCCGACGTTCTGGGCCATGCCTACCGGCTATCTGACCGGCGTCGCCGCGGCGGGCGGTATTGCGTTCATCAACTCGGTCGGCAACCTCGGCGGCTTCATCGGGCCGTTCGCGGTAGGCTGGCTTAAGGACAACGCCGGCGGCTTCCAGGCGGGACTGACCTTCCTGGCCGCGTGCCTGCTGATCGGTTCGATCGTCGCGCTGATCGTCGGCCGCAAAATCGAACACCTGCGCAGCGCGGACCAGCCGGCCTGAAGCTTCAGCGCATCCGCGCGGCTTCCAGCGCTTCAAGGTTGATGCGGGCCCGCCAGTAATCCGGGTCCGCATCGATCGCCTGCTGGTAGGCAAGCTTCGCTTCGGCGTAGCGCCCCGTCTGCTGGTATGCATAACCCAGGTTGTTCGCCACGCGAGCCTTGCGCGGCGATTTTGTCAGCGCATCCTCCCAGAAAGTCACCGCCGAACCATAAATCTGGTTCCTCTGGAATGTGGCGACCCCGCATGCGAGCAACGCCGACACGGCGATTGCGGCAGCCAGCCGGGGGCGATGCAAGCGCCGCAGCAGAGCCTCCACCCCCAGACCGATCACGAAAAAAACGCCGACGAGCGCAAGATATAGCTGGCGGTCGTTCGCCACATCGAGCCGCGGCAGCAACGAATTGGTCGGCAGCAAATGCAGAAAAAGCCAGAGTGCCGCGAATGCCGGCCACGACCGGTCCCGGATGTTGCGAAAGGCTGCGTAGAGAATCGCCGCCAGCACGACAATCTCGAGCAGCAGCGCAAGCGTCATACCGGTAGCGACCGGCAGGTCGGGATCCACGTTCATGCGCCACATTAAAACCGACTGGGCGGTTAGATAGAAGACTGCATTCGCCTGCGTCAGCAGGTTGTCGAGAATGCCGCGCGCCGACAGGCTGACGTCGAGCAAGTGCCGGTAAGTGGGACTGGCTAGCGCGGCCGCCGCCGCGAAAATCAAGACCAGACCATGCCAGCGCAGGCGAAGCAGCCGCTCGCGCACGCCCATCGCGTCGCGAATGACGTACGCATCCAGCAGCAACAACGCCAGCGGCAGCGTTACTGCCGTTTCCTTTACCAGCAGCGCCGCGCCGAACAGGCCGGCCGAGAACGCCCGCCATGGCGTCGGGTTCTCCGAACGGTCCGCGCGCAACCACACCAGCACACTCCACAGATAGAACAGGGCCATCAACGAGACGGAGCGACCGGAGATGTAAGTGACGGCCTCGGTGTGGACCGGATGCAGCGCGAACAACAGCGCGCCAACCAACGGCGCCCATTGCATTTCGACCCGCTCCCCGCGCAGTACTCGCAGCAGCCTGTAGACCAGAACCGTATTGACGACATGCACAAGGACATTGAAAAGATGGAAACCGAATGGTCCGGCGTCGATCGTCCAGTTCAGCGCGTAGGACAATTTCAGCAACGGGCGGATTCCCGGCATGGAATCGAGCCACGCGGGAAGGGAATGCACGGCCGGGTTGTCTACGATGACGTTGTAGTCGTCGAACTGAAATACACCGGCAAGAGCGTTGAAATACGCCAGCAGTACCGCGACGGCAAGGATCGCGGGCGCCGTCGACTCACTGCGCAGCATGGGTGCCGGCTTGGTCGAAAGCATTTTCGATGACGCCGATCGCATCCCACCAGCGGCTCTTCGCGTTCAGCATGACCAGCATCACCTGAACGCCGTCTTTCTGCGCCAATACGATCAGGCATTTTCCCGCGCCGCTGGTGTAACCGCTCTTCACGCCGATGGCGGGCGCATAACTGCCGATCAGGGCATTCTTGTTTCTGAAGCGGAAGCGGCGTTTGCCGTCGGCAGTGGAGATTTCCGCGGCGGGCTGCGCCACCAGCTCGGCGAACTTCGCATGGGCCAGCGCCGCATGGGAAATCCGGGCGAGATCGTTTGCACTCGAGTAGTGCTCTGGCGCGTCGAGGCCGCAGGGATTGGAGAAATGGGTATTCGCCAGGCCAAGCAGCCGCGCACGCGCGTTCATTTTCAGGACGAAGGCTTCGATGCTGCCGGCGTTGAATTCCGCGAGGGCCGCGCAGGCGTCGTTGGCCGAGGCGATCAATGTCGCGGTCAGCAAGGCCTCCACGGAAAACTTGTCGCCAGCCTTGAGCCTGAGCCGGGAACCGGTGGCCTGCGCGGCAGCTTTGCTGACGGTGGCGACTTGTGCCGGCCCGTAGTCTTCAAGCACGATCAGCGCGGTCATGACCTTGGTGAGGCTCGCCGGAGGCAAGCGCTCATCAGCCCGCCCGGCCCACAGGTCACGCTCGCCGATCTGCACCAGATACGCGCCGGCGAGCTGCGGGAAGCGGTCCGGCGCTTGCTCGGCCTGCGCCGGAAATGTCAATGCGACGGCGATTGCCGCCGCAGTCGCAAACCTGCCTCTCATCAAACGTCTACTTCTCACCACGAAGGACACGAAGAAACTCGAAGAAAACCTGAAACAAAAAGTGGAAGTGCGAATATTGGGCTATTCCCGCCGCAGGTAAGTCGGATCGCACGGGACACATCGACGCTGCCGGGACGCTTGCAAACCCAACAATTCGTTCCGTGTTTTATGTCTTTCTTCGTGTTTCTTCGTGATCTTCGTGTCTTCGTGGTGAGATTGAGCAAGGGAGGCCTTAAAACTTCAGGAGGCTCTTTAGCTTGTTGGCGCCGTCCTTGACAGCGTCGACGGCCTTGTCCTTGTCCGACTTGGGCGCAGGCGTTGCGGCCGGCGCCTTCTCCCCGGCGACCTTCTTCTTCGCCAGGTCAGCACCATACTTCTGGCAGACTTCCTTGTAAGGCGACGCGAGCATCGCGGTGTAATCCATGCCCGTGCAATTCTGCTGCGCGACCGCGCGACCTTCTGCCGGACAATTCTCAGACACGAACGGCCAGTCCTTCTTGTCGACCGCGGACTTGCACACCGGGCCGCTCACAGTGGCAGGATCGGTACCGCAGCTCTGCATTGCATCGCGCCAATGCGGATACTTGCGATTGCCGTCGGCAAAAGCCGCGGGGTCGCGCATCTGCTTTGCAACCTTTGCCGCGTGGCTGCAGAAATCCGCCTTGCGATGCTTGCATATCATGGACTCGGGAGGAATGCCGGCAGCGCCCACGATCATCGCCGGCTGCAGATCTTCGATCTGCTTGTCGCATTCCTTGTCGATCATCGCTTGACTCTGCGCCTGAATCTGCTCGACTTTTTTACCGGGAGCTTCGTAAGTGCAATTGCCGATTTTCTTGCCGGATATGTTCTGCGTCATATCCATGTCGCTTCCGGTTACCTTGATCGTGCCCTGATAACGGTCGCCGCCGTAGGTGACATCGCCCAGCATGGTCATGGCGTCCGGCTTCGTACAAACCGCTTTCCAGGTGCTCCTGTTACCGGACTGCTTGGAATCGACGACTTTGCAATCGCTGCCCCTGTCTGCCGTTTTAGAGGGATCGCGATCACCCTTGATCTTGCAGACTTGGGAGGTTTGCGCCGGCATGGCCGGCATGCCGGGCATCTCCATTTTCATGGTGACTTCCCAGAGTTCGTCCGGCCCCTCTGCATATACGGTGATGGCAGTGCAGCAAAGCGCGGCGAGAACAACGGCGGTGGACAGTGTTTTCATTTGGCGGCTTCCCGGACGAAAAAATTGCGCAGATTCTTGCATATCCGCGCCCGTCTGCGAATAGATTTATATGTCATTAGATAACATTTTGAAACACTTTTCCCACCTCGATTGCGATGCAGCAATCGCTTGTCATCTCGTCAGTAAGTGCATTTTTGACAATGACTTGCGCGCAATGTGTAAATCGACTGTGGACGACAGTCCCGGGTCCATACAAAACCATAATCTGGGGGAGAAGAAATATGCGTTACGGAATGAAATTCCTGACCGCCTCTGCGGTTGCGAGCCTGTTCCTGTCGGGCAGCGTCTTCGCCGGCAACAACCCGGTGGACGAACCCTGGTGGCCGAGCGAATTCGGTCCGGACGACCAGGCCAGCGGCACCAACTACATCACTGCGCAAAAGCGCATCGATGCGGCCAAACTGGTCAAAAAGGGCAAGTTGGCCTTGCTCGGCCATCCGTACAGCAATCACATGCCGCTGGTGCCGGGACGCACGTTCGCACTGAGCATTCCGGGCTCACCGACCCATGGCCGCTCAACTGGCCTGGCGACCAGTATTCCATGACGTTCATGGACGAACTGGTTACCGTCGAAATCGGCCAGGTCGGCACACAATGGGATGGCCTCGCCCATCCGATGATGCGTGTCGAAGGCGTGTCAGGCTGGAAGGACGGCGACTACTTCTACAACAAAAACCGGTTGCAGGATGTTCAGACGGCACGCGGAATGAACAAGGTCGGCACGGAAAACGCCGGCGGTTTTTTCACGCGCGGCATTCTGATCGACATCGCGGCGCTGAAGGGCGTCAAGACGATGGAAAAGGGCTATGCGATCACGCTGGCGGACTTCAAGGAGGCGCTGCAGAAGCAAGGCATCAAGGACGCTTCGCAGGGCGACGTGGTGCTGTTCCGCACCGGCTGGAATGCGCTCTGGAAGACCAATCACCTCGGTCGTCCGGCAGGAGAGAAGGCGAAAAGCGACGAGCAGCTGGCCAAGGACAACGCCGAATTCGGTTCAGGCGAGCCCGGCGTAGCGCCGGAAGTCTGCGAATATCTTGCGGCGAAGAAGATCTCGATGATCGGCTCCGACACGTGGGGTCTCGAGCCTTACGAATTCGCCAAGACCGGTGCGCCGGCGTCTTTCGCCTATTGCCATGAACCTGATCGCACGCCGCGGCATTTACAATTTCGAGAACCTGGATCTCGACGAACTGTCGGCCGACAAGGCCTATGAGTTCCTGTTCTCGTGGGCGCCGCTGAAGCTGGTCGGCGCCACCGGTTCGCCCGGCAACCCGGTTGCCGCGTACTGAACCAGCTGCTGCTGCAAAACAAAAGGGCGGGGATTCTTCCCCGCCCTTTTTTTTCACGCATCCTCTACTGCCGGGGCAGCACCTGCAGAGCGCGAAACATCTCCTGCTGGATCACCGGCATGACATCCGCCATGTACAGGCCGAACTTGCCCATCGCCGACCTGCCGACAGACGAACCGAAGAAGTCCGCCAGCGCGTTCAGTTCGTCCGCGGTAAAGACCTTGACCATGCTCGCCATCGCCGCTTGCTCGAGCACTTCCGGACGCACGGCGTTGTGCATGAAGTCCAGGAATTTATCGCGCTGTTCGGCCGGAATCCCCTTTGCCAGCTCGTTCACCGTGTCGTCCGTGATCTTGCTCATCTGCGCGACTTCGAGGTAACGCTTCGCAGCCGCCACCCGTTCCTCATCCGAGTCCGCCGCCGCCGGCATGGCCGCAAACAACGCAGACAGCAGCAAGAACGAATGCAGCATTTTCATTTTTCCTCCCCCGGTTCATTCATCCCCGTTGTTTACGCGCCGACGAGTTCGCCGCGAGAATAGTCCTCGAACGCCTTCTCCACCTCTTCACGCGTATTCATGACGAACGGGCCATAGCGCGCGATCGGTTCGCGGATCGGTTTGCCGTCGGCGAACAGCAGCTTCGCACCCGACTCGCCCGCTTCCAGCCTGACGCCGTCGGTGCCCACCAGCACGGCAAGAGATCCGCTGGCAATGTCGACGGGCTTGCCGTTGCGATCGGTTCCGCGCACGTCGCCTTCATAGACATACACGAAGCAGGCATGTTCGTCCGGCACGTCGATCTCGAACGCCGCATTCGCATCGATTGCCACGTCGAGCAGGCGCACCGGCATGAGTGTGTCGGCCGCTCCCTCTACGCCAAAGCCTTCGCCAGCAATCACCCGCGCCGTCGTCCCGTTGCGCGACGCCGATGCGATGCGCGCAGAGCGCACATCCTGATAGCGCGGCGCTGTCATTTTCAGCTTGCCGGGCAGGTTCACCCAGAGCTGGAAACCGCGCAACCTGCCCTCCGCGCGCTCGGGCATTTCGGAATGGATGATGCCGCTGCCAGCCGTCATCCATTGGACGTCGCCGGCCTCGATCACACCGTGGTTACCCACTGAATCCGCGTGCCTTACGCGGCCGTCAAGCATGATCGTGACGGTTTCAAAACCGCGATGCGGATGCTCCGGGAAACCCGCGATCCAGGACTCCGGGTCGTCGGACCCGAATTCGTCGAGCATCAGGAAAGGATCGATCATATCGAGGGCGGGACTGCCGATCACGCGCTTGAGTTTAACGCCGGCACCGTCCGTGGACGGTACGCCGGCGACTTTCTTGCCTATGTAACGCATCGTGTTCTCCGGAAAAAGGGGACTGACAACAGTCTCCCTACTTGCGGGCGGACGGGTGGATTTTCAACTCATGACGGACTGAGGGCCAATCCGGCGAAAGCGCGACGGCACGCCTGCACGGTAAGTAGCGATTAAGCACGGCAAACGGGGGTTGGATCTGGCATGGCCCTTAGGTCATGCCAGACCCAATCGGTAGCGAACTGGTTCCGCGAGTCACAACGACAGAAGCAGTCCCAGGCTGCGCTCCACCGCAGCCATTAGTTCCGGGGCTTTCCATCGGGCTACTTCGCAAGAATCTGCCAGGCGAGTGTCATCTGGGATCCGAACCCCGCCACGAAAGCCAGCGTGCGCACCCATGGGATGCGTAGCGTGTAGGCGGCGAGGTGCACCACTCTTGCCCAGAAGTACACGCAGCAAGCCGTTACCGTGGCATTGTTGCTGACCCCCAGGGCATGTGCGGCAAGCACCAGCGAGGCGAATATCACGAGGTTCTCCACTGCATTCTCGTGCGCATTGATCATCCGCACCGCCCAGGCCGATTGGGGTTTTGGGTTTGCGGGATAGCCAACCGTATCCATCAATCCCCATGTCATGATTCGGTCCAGGATGTAGGGAATCCAGATCACCGCAGTCAACACCGTCACCCACACCATCGACATCAGTTCTGTCTTCATCCTCTCCTCCTTTGTGAATTAACTACACGACCGCAACGCGAAAGCCGAACATCGAACCAGGTGCGGTGACTGGTGGGGCTTCATTCTTCACCTTTCGCCTTTGCCCTTTCTCCTTTCTCTATCTCGTATCCCCGCTGTCGACTTTCTCCCTGATCGCATAGACCAATGCACGGATGAATTTCATCGATGCGGCATCCGGTGCCTTGCCGGCCTGTTTCCACCGCCGCGCCTCGTAGAACAGGCAGGTCCTGAGTTCGGTCAGCGAGCCCGGCCGTTTCGATTGCGCGACCTCGGCGCATTTCTCGACAGACCCCCAATACTTGAATCCATCGAAGGTCAGCGCAAAAGGTTCGATGCGCGCCCAGGTTTCCTTGAACGATGGAATATCGGCGGGGGTTAATTCGGAATTGCCGACGTCCTGGCTCATGGAGATGTTCCCGTGGCATGAAATTCCGCATGCCGATGCAAGGATTGCGCCGGAGACATCATCTGTTTCATATCAATG
>WNFL01076992.1_pt1 | contig 13484 bp, 16 predicted proteins | sample 5400361 | NCBI WGS metagenome assembly WNFL01 (sample SAMN13153351, study PRJNA577476) | soil metagenome | isolation source: 40 cm soil on Douglas fir-dominated hillslope | place: USA:California | collected 2013-09-17
AGAAAAAGTAACTCCGTCGTATGTTGTCTTGATATATCCACAATAAGAAATAGAACCAGTAGGCAGTTCATCATAGGTTGCAAATCCTACATATTGTAAAAAAGATTTCATTACTCCTCCGTGGGTAATAATAAAAATGGTTTTGTATTTACTTTTAGTAAAAATTTTCTTTATATAATTTACAAGTCTTTGAGCAACTTTCTTGTCACTTTCCATTCCAGCCAATTCATATTCAAATCTATTATTCCTCGACATCAATTTATATTTACTAAATTCTTCTTTTAACTCATTCTCAAATATATCTTTGCTTTTACCGTCTATTGATCCCATTAAGCGTTCTCTTAATTCGGATGATCTAATAACTTCTATGTGATGCGGAATTGCAATAATCACGGCTGTATCAAATGCTCTTTTAGAATCAGAAGAAATAATAGTATCTACAGGTATTTTTCCTAGGAGTTTTGCAGCATTTTTCGCTTTTCTTAAGCCTTTATCTGTTAAAGGCGAATCGATGTTACCTTGCATAATGCGATTTTTATTAGCTTCAGTTTCTGCATGACGGATAATATAGAATGTGACTTGCTTATTCATTATTTGTTACTATAACAAATAGTTTTTATTAGCGCAATCAAACTTAATGGTATAATTACCATTATGAATTCACATGACAGTCTCACTAATGAGATATTAGGTCTATATAGCATATCCTCAGATTACAAAATTACCAGATTATATTCACGAATTAATAATGTGTATTTAGTTAAGACAAAAACTGGTGAATTTGTTTTAAAAGAATACCTGAAACTTTCAGAAAGAAAAGTAATCACTCTTCATAAAATCCAAGAAATACTTAAAAATAAGAAAATTTTTATTCCCGAGATAATTCCAAATAAAAGAGGCCAAAAAATTACGATAATTAGTGATCGTATATTTGAATTAAGTAAATATATTAATCATATTGATATTCCTCAAGAATCAAATATTAATCTGAATTTAATTAAATTAGCTGGTAAAACATTAGGTAAATTACATAAAGCACTTAAAGATGACGAGATTTCAAATCTCTTGGAGCCTTATGATTTTACAAATGTTACTAAACAAACATCGTCATATATAGAAGAATTCAAAATTAAATTAGATTCTATCTACGAAGTAGCAGATGATAAAAGAAAAAAACAATTAATTTTATTGAAAGAGATTATTTTTAAAACAGAATCATTTCGCTCAAATGGCACAGAGCCCTTTAATAGTTTTTTAAATCAGCAATATGTACCTACTCATGGAGACTTCAGTAGTCTTAATGCGCTTTTTACAAAAAATAATCAGGTTTTTGTTATTGATTGGGATAATATAAAGCTCAGGCCTCTAACGTGGGATTTGCAGGCAGGAATTTCATTATTTTGTTGTAAATATGATGGGAATGCATATATTGTGGAGCCTGATTTTAAAAGAATTAAAGTATTCTTAAAGGCATATCTTTCCGAAAATACTTTACCGCATGAACAAATTTTATTACTTTCAGAGGTCGTTAAGTATAATTTTGCAATATATTGGCTTAGCTATACATTGCCTGCAGTACTGAATAATAAGTTCGTGCTACTTGATTTAATTCCTAGTGAGCTTCAGCATGCACTCTTCTGGACCACTCATATTTCAGATTACCAAGACCTTATCAGTAATTATTGACACTAGATATAATATGCTTCTATTTTGTACTATCAAGTGATACAATTTCCATTATGCAAATTGCACTTTTTGGGGGAAGATTTGATCCTGTCCATAATGGGCATATAGCTGTTGCGCATGAAGTTCTTAAGGTTGGTGCAGCAGATGAGGTATGGTTTTCCTTAGAGAATCAGCATCAATGGAGACCAATAGTTGCCTCAACTGATGATAGGCGTGCTATGCTAGAGGCGGCGATTAAAGGAGAGCCTAGATTCAAATTAGATGAAACGCCAATTAAGCTTGGTGGATTGACAGAAACAATATCAGTTGTAAGAGAACTTAGAAAAGAAGTAAAAGATAATATTGTTTTTGTTGTTGGGTCTGATAATTTAAAGGTTTTTGATAAATGGACGCACTGGCAGGAATTATTACAAGAAGTTAAATTCCTTATTGTTGCACGAAAAGGGTTTCCTTTTGAGAGTGTTCCTCCAAATGCTATAATTGTTAATGATCCAAATTACGAGCCCCTTGAAGATAGCGCAACCAGAATAAGGGAAAATCTCAAAAAAGGGATGCCAATCAGAGGATTAGTCCCGAAAGAGGTGGAGGAATATATAAGAATGCATAGACTATACCTATGAAATTCGAAGCACGAAATAAGAAGTTCGAAACAATACCAAATTTTCAAAAGAATAAAATCTCAAACAGTTTTGAGCATTTAATAATTTGATTTTTTGAATTTGTTTCGTAATTCGATATTCTGATTTCGAATTTATAAAAATATGGATAATATTAATTACAAAGAAAAAGTAGAAAAGATTTGTGAATGGATAAAAAAAACAGTTCATGAAGCACGTTTTGAAAATCTTATCGTTGCTGTTTCCGGTGGAGTAGACTCTGCAGTTGCCGTGTCGCTTGCCACAAAGGCGCTTGGCAGCGAGAATGTTTATGCTGTTCTTCTGCCATGGGGTATGCTTAATGAAGAAGGGACTTCGGACTCACATAATCTTCTAAGAGGCTTAGAGTTTTCAGAAAGCCATATCATCCTTCAGGATATTCAAGAATCAGCAGATGCGGTTTTGAAAGATATTTCAGAACAGGACGTAATAAGAAGAGGTAATGTCATGGCAAGAATTAGAATGGTATATCTATATGATTTTGCAAAAAAATATAAAAGCCTGGTATGTGGTACAGAGAATAAATCAGAATATTATTTAGGATATTTTACAAGATTTGGTGATGAAGCGGCAGATATAGAGCCAATACGCTCTTTGTATAAAACACAGATCTGGGAAATGGCCAAATATTTAGATATCCCAAAAAAAATTATAGATAAAGCTCCTACTGCAGGACTATGGAAGTCCCAGACTGATGAAGGGGAATTTGGGTTTTCTTACAAAGACGCAGACAGTATTCTTTATCATCATTTTGAAGAAGGACTACCAGAGGAAGGAATAGTAGATCTTGGAATTGAGAGAGCACTAGTTAGAAAGGTGCTGGGAAGAGTAAAAAATAATGACTTCAAACACCACCTACCTAAAGTATTTGATGCTTAATACTTAATACAAAATACTAGATACTAGTTACATATTCTGGTACACTTAGTGCGATATATGGCAGATGGATCACAAGGGCTTGGGGGGGTGCTTTTTGAGGCTGGTAAGTCTGCTTTTAAAGCAACGGGAGATTCATCCAAAAAATCAGGGCAGACGCTTTTTCAAGATGTAAAAAGCCAAGCTTCAGGAAATCAACCTCCAGCTTCCCAAAAACCGCCTCCTTTCAAGCAAATGCCCTTTACCAATATGCCAAAAGCTCCAGGCAAGACTGATTTTGGCCAGTTTTTTGGTGAGACAGGGGGAGTAAATAAACAAGCTCAACAGGTGAAGCAACAGCAGAGTCAACAACAGCAAGCAATGCTTGACCAGCAAGCTCAAGTTCAGCAAGCAGAAGATCAGAGAAAAATTGAGGAGCTGCGAAAAAAACTCCATGAGGAAATTTACTTTAGTAAAATTAGGGATACTGGGAAAACATTAGATGCTCAAAGAGAAGAAAAATCAAGAATTGAAGCAGAGGAAGAAGAGAGAAAGAAAGAAGAATCAAAATCCAAAGTTATGGAGAATGTGGTTTTACCCGGTGGAAAGACTCGTCAATCAGCTGTAGGTAATCTCCAAATAGTCAGAAAGGGCTCTAAGGAGACACCTAGAGCATCAGGGTGAAAATTATTGATAGGGGTCCTGCCAGGAATTCATTCCCACAGGTGCTCGTTCGCCTAGGCGAACTCCGCGCCAGTTGGGATCCCTTTCTTCCTGTCACCCCTTTTGGATGTTTGTTACTATGTTAAAACTTTATAATACACTTTCACATAAAATAGAAGAGTTTCGTCCTTTGAATGATCCTCAGGTTGGAATTTATTCGTGTGGCCCTACTGTATATGATTACGCTCATATAGGACATATGCGCCGTTATGTGGGTGATGATATTCTGGTTAGAATTTTAGAATACAAAGGGTACACGGTAAAACATGTTATGAATGTCACAGATGTTGGTCATTTGGTATCTGATGCGGATAGCGGGGAAGATAAGATGGAAAAGGGGGCTAAGAAGTTTGGGATGAGTGTTTGGGATGTTGCTAAGAAATTTGAAAAACAATTTTTTGACAGCACAGATAGCTTGAATATAAAAAGACCTGATGTCCTCATGCACGCTACGGACTATATTAAAGAACAGATTGAATTAATAAAAATCCTAGAGAAAAAAGGATATACATATAAAATTGCAGATGGTATTTATTTTGATACGTCAAAATTTCCAGACTACTTTAAGTTTTCAAGACAAAATCCTAAAGAATTAAAAAAAGGAGCGCGGGTAGAATTTGTAGAAGGTAAAAAAAATATTGCGGATTTTGCGCTTTGGAAGTTTTCTCCCAGTTTCAAAGATGCAGAGTTGCAAAGTGGCAAAGTAGAAAAGAGGCAAATGGAGTGGGACAGTCCTTGGGGAGTTGGTTTTCCCGGATGGCATGTTGAATGTTCTGCAATGTCCATAAAAGCCTTAGGTGACACAATAGATATTCACACAGGAGGAATAGATCATATAAATATTCATCATAGTAATGAAATTGCTCAATCTGAATGTGCAACGGGTAAAAAATTTGTTAATTATTGGGTGCATCACAATTTCCTTGTAGTTGATAAAGAAAAAATGAGTAAATCATTGGGTAACTTTTATACTGTTCAGGATATTATAGAAAAAGGTTTCGACCCCATTGTTCTTCGCTATTTATATTTACAAACCCACTATAGACAAGAGATGAATTTTACCTGGGAAGCTTTAGAAGCAGCCAAGACTGCATACAAAAAATTGGTTAATGATATAAAAATGTATTCATCAGAAAGTAAAGAAGAAAAAGACAATAGAGGATCACTAGAATTTGAAAAGCTTTTTATGGATGCTCTAAATGATGATATGAATACACCTAAGGCTCTTGCCATCATGTGGGAGATGGTAAGATCTGCTACTCCTCTACCTACAAAACTTACAACTCTCAAGAATTTTGATAAAATTTTAGGACTTGGACTTTTCGAAAGAGCAAAAGAAGAAAGAATAGAAATACCTCAAAATGTTCTAGAACTAGTTGACGCACGAGAGGAATTTAGAAAAAAAGGTGATTTTAAGGCGTCAGATGAATTACGTAGTAAAATTCAGGAATTAGGATTTGAGGTGATGGATACAAAGACTGGCCCGCAAGTGGATCCTTTACATAAAGATAAGTAAATGATTTATTTTGTAGTACAATAAGTAAATGGAAACTAACCAGTCACCAAATCCATCAGCAGGTCAGATATCATCTCAACCTATAAAACAGGAGTTATCATCCGCGTCCCCTCAGTCAATGATTTGCCCAGCATGTAAGCGCACAGCAAGCGTATTGGATAACTTTTGTCCTAACTGCGGAAAAAAATTACCCAAAATAGATATTCATATAAGCATTGCAAAGCAAATATATATTTATTTAATAGCTCTCATAGCGCCTCCATTTGGAATAATTTATACATTTAGATACGCCAGAAATCCCCACGCACAAGTCAGGCTGGTCGGATGGGTAGCTCTAATTCTTACATTTATTTCTTGCGCTATAACCATCTGGTATACTGTTGGACTCGTAAATACAGTCCAGCAAGATATTTCAACACTCGGTATATAAAATTTATATGAAAAATGCTTTGATACTTCATGGCACAGGAGACAATTCTTCATCAAATTGGTTTCCATGGCTTAAAAGATTATTAGAAGAAAAAGGATGGAAAGTATGGCTTCCAGATTTACCACAATCTGATAAGCCAAATATTCAAAGATACAATGAATTTATTTTTGACAATAAAAAGTGGAAATTTAATAAAGATTCTTATCTCATAGGTCATTCATCCGGTGCAGTTGCAATACTTGGCCTTCTTCAGCATTTACCCAAAGAGACGGTAGTAGATACCTGTATATTAGTTAGTGCTTTTAAGGACGATTTAGGCTGGGAAGCACTCAACGAATTATTTCTTAAACCTCTTAATTTTGAGAAAATTAAAAAGCATGCAAAAAGATTTATTTTTATCCACTCAGATAATGATCCTTACGTCCCCGTAGAACATGCGCAATATCTTTCCCAGCAACTTAATGGAAAATTATTGATTTTATCTGGCCAGCTGCATTTTAGTATTGACTCTGGTGGTCCACAGTATAGCGAATTTCCATTTCTCCAGGATATTCTGCCTAAATAAAGCCTCTTTGACTTAATGCAGTGGTAACAAATATAAGGAGAGTTATGCGATAAGATGGTTTTACCTATTGCAATATTTTTTAAAAAGTGGGTATGCTTAAATTATGATAAAGCTGCCTAAGTCACTAACTACAGTTACTACTTTATCAAAATCAGTTGCGCTCCTGCTTCTCATTGCGCTTCCTTTTATAGGATTTATGATGGGGGTAAAATATCAGGCAGCCGTTGATCATAACTTTCAACTTTCAAATATAGATTATTCGCTAAATTATAAAGTTTCCCCAACTGCAGGTAGCGCAGTTGGCAAAGTTACTATCACTGAAGGGGATAGGGGTAAAATAGTTATGGCACATGTGGGAAATGAAATAATTTTCTCACTAAGAAGTGGTTTTACATGGAAAGTTAATTTTTCCAATCGCAATATTGTAAAACAAATAAATAGCAATAATTCTCAACTTACCTATGAAGCAGTTAAGCAAGGGACTACGCTAGTTACTTTAGTAGGTGATCCTGCCTGTTACCCACATTGTATGATTCCAAGCGCTGCGCTATCTCTTACTCTTACTGTAAAATGAAACCTGCATTTTCGTAGAATCTAAGCGGCTATTTAATTCCCACAAAATCTATTTTAGGAAAATAAGATCTTACAGACTCCCAAAATTTATCCGCAAGCTTTGAGGAAAATTTTCCATATTTTCCTCCTTCTGATGTAGAGCAGAGCATATTCTCGTATCTCCTAATAATTTGTAAAACCCCTTCTCCTTTTTCATTCAATTCCTTTTGCCATTTCTCAGGTTCAATAGCATACTTATCATGAATTATTTTAAATTTCCCAAAAAGATCCTTATGTTCTTCTAGCATGTCTTGAATATACTGCTGATGCTTCGTCATATAGCTAGCTAATGATAAATGATTAAGGATAAATGATCAAGAGTAGAGCAGGAGAAAGAATCATGCACTAGTCTATGATCCATAATTAATATACTTGACAGATTTAATTTTATGTTATAACATTGTTATAACATAAAGAAAGGGGGTGCAATATGCAACAAAAAGTTATACAAATTGGAAATTCCTTAGCTGTAACTCTTCCAAATGATTTTGTTAAAAAAAGCAGTATTAAAGCTGGCCAGAAAGTCTTTGTTGATACTGATGTGGATATAGATGTTATGCAGGTGAGAATAAAACATAATAATGTACAGAGCCTTACGCCTGAGTTCAAAGAGTGGCTTGATGGTATTAGTGATAAGTACGGGGATTTAATTAAGGAGTTAGCGACAAGATGAAATTTATTACATTGGATGAGGTATTGGCCATTCATGACAGAATGATTTCTATAGGAGGTGGGAGAGGTGAAATTCACGACTTTACCTTACTTCATAGTGCCATAGAGCGTCCAAAGGCACAGTTTGATGGAAAATATCTTTATTCTGATTTGTGGATTATGGCAGCTGCAATGATGCAATCGCTTGTAAAAAATCATCCTTTTGATGATGGAAATAAAAGAACAGCATTTTTTACTACCCTTAGATTTATTGAAAAAAATGGATATGTAGGACATTTCAAAAAACCAGATGTGTTGGATTTTATGGTAGGCGTAGATGTAAAAAACAAAAGCGTTGAAGAAATTGCAACGTGGTTAAAAAAGAATTGTAAAAAAATCAAAGCCTTAAGCAGATCAAATAATGTATAATGGGTCAACTCATGATACTCAATATTCCTGATGTGTCTACGTATCCCACACCAGGTGTGGGTATTTAACATTCCTTTAGCATTGCTCAGATAGATTTGCCATGATAAAATTGCGTTATGACAGAAGTAGGGGATTTAGTGCAACCAAAAGAACCAATCAAAATTCCACATGGAACACATCTAGAAATGGAAAGCAAAGGACATAGAGCCGTTATGAACATATCTAATCTAGGTGCTGGCGTAATTAATTTTGAAGTTGATGGTGAATCTGTTTTAAAGCCAGGTTCAGAAAGAGGTGTTACGGCAAAAGGAGACACTGGGAAAAAAATGCCAGCTTCATTTCTCGCAGCCCCTTTTGGAAGATCTTATGACATTCCAGAGTTTGTACAAAGATTTCTGGCTTTTGGAAGGATTGAAGAAGAATTACCAGATGGGACAGTAAAAGTTATTCAGCCAGGAATACCTCATGGTCCAACTAACACAACTTATTCATGGTCAAGTGAAGGAGCCACCCCAACGTCATCTACTAGAAGTGTTAGAACAAATACCCCATACTTAAGCGGTGTTTTTAATAGTAGTGACTATAGCATACAGCGAAATTTTCAACTTGTTGAAGGAGTTGATTCTCCTCACGGACAAATTACTACTAGAATTACTTATAATGGGGAAAATGGAAGCTCTAAATTTACAGATGGAGTGTTTTTGCCAATGGCTGAACATGCACAAGTGGCAATTAATAAAGATGAAGAAAAACATCCATGTATAATTACGTTTAAAAGGAATGAGCAGGGAGAAATAGTAGGATATAATATATTAGATATTCATGAAAACATCAGGTATGATCAGCAAAGAAATGATCATCGTCTAGACCATGTATTCAAAAGAAATGAAATAGAAATTGAAGATGGAGTTGTACTTGTCATGCCTAATGGATTAGAAGATGGTAAGGTGATAGTGCTATCGCATTCAGTTAAGACTAATATTTCAGATTTACCTAGAGACGTAGTGGTATTTGGTCTGGAAGATTCAGGGTCTGTTAGCATAGAAGAAAGATTTGGGAGTTACAAGCCCTTAAGACATATAAAACCAGGAGATTATATTGAAACACGGGTTGATATTGAATCAACTACTCTTTCTGATTTTGCTTCAAGGAAAGGAATACTTTTGCCAGAAAACCCAGTCAGAGGAAAAATTGTGGTTAATAAATAGGTATTATTTTTGAACTATAGTGAGTAGAATAATCCCTGCTACAATTAATATTGTGGGGATGACGTGTTTTTCTAATTTTTCTTTGAAAAAATACCATCCAAAAAATGATGCAAAAAGGATGCTTGTGTTTTGAACAGATTGGACATAGACAGGTAGAGTGAGAACAAAAGCAATATTTTGCGCTAGTACTTGCAATGCATCCAGTCCTCCAACTGGAAAGAGGCGTTTTAGATCTCTTACATTAAAAATACTTCTAAATTCTTTAGGATTAGCAAAATATGCCACGGGTAAAAAGCAGACAGCCCAGAAAAGTTGGTAAAAAGAAGTATAAAACAAAAGGTTTGATTTATCAATTCCTAATTTTGCCAGACTAGTTACAAAAGCTTGGCTGACTGCAAAAATCAATACATATTGCACCCCACGATTATTTTTTAATGCAATAAATGGAGAAAGAATATTTTTTGTGTCATGGTCAAAGTTAAGATAATAAATTCCAAATACTGTAATTATTATCCCAAGTATTCCGAGTGGGGTAGGGAATAAATGATTAATTATAAAAGAAACAATTATAAGTAAGATAGGGACTATAGAGACCATTGGCATTACAAGAGAAATCGGAGCTTCCTTCAAGCCTTTAATATAAAAAGTAAAACCTATTGAGTCAATAAAAAGTCTAGCAATAACGGCAATCCAAAAAGTTGTACTAAGGTCTGGTTTGTTGGAAATAAATAAAAGAGGTAAGTAAAGAATTGATGAGAATGCCAAGACACTCCATGTTACTATCATTTCATTAAAATGAAATGTATTTTTCTTAATATAAACGCTTTGCAATGCGACCCCTATTGCGCTTACAAAAGCGGGAATAATCCACAGCATTTTGTAATTATATCAGCTTTTACATCTATCATTCGAAATGTATCGCAACTTATTCAAACCGATAACTGAGACGATCAATGTATAATAGGTTAATGCATTGTACATTGATTCTAGATTATTTAATGTGAATGTCGTTTGATGCATGTCTGATATATGCTGTATATTAGAAGATATGGAATATAGGGAATTTTTAGAAAGAGTTTTGAAAGAAGTGTCAGAAATTGCGAATGAAAAGTTTGGTAAAGTTTCCGGAACTACTAAGACGGGGGATAATAACCAAGTTTTAACAGAAGCAGATTTAGAAATAGGTAAACATATTATTTCTGCAATTGAAAAAGAATTTCCAAACCACAATATTATAGATGAGGAAGCGGGAGTTATAGATAAAAAGTCAGATTTTACCTGGGTTGTAGATCCAATTGACGGAACAAGCAATTTTGTAAATGGTATCTCATTATACGGGATAATGTTTGGACTTTTAGAAAAAGACAATCCTATTGCAGGAGGTTTTTCTTTCCCATACCTATCAGAAGTTTGGACAGCAGAAAAAGGGCAGGGGACATATTGTAATAATACAAAAATAATTATCAATAATGGCAAACAATTAGAGTCTTCACTCATTTCTTATGGAATTGATGCTCATCCAGAAAACCCGGATAAAACCCGTAATGAAGGAAAATTACTTGCGGAAATAGTACTAAATACCCGTAATTTGCGTATGACTAACTGTACTCCATTAGACGCAGCATGGGTTTGTATGGGAAAAGTTGGAGGTTCACTTAATCAATCAAGTAAAATTTGGGATAATGTTGCGCAGCAGATTATTATAGAAGAAGCAGGGGGAATATGCACAGATTTCTGGGGAAATCCTTTAGATTTTTCAAATCCATTAGAGCGGGCTAAAGAAAATTTTACTTATTGCGCCGCACCTCCAGAATTACACAAGCAACTTCAGGAAATAATTCACAGGATTTAGCAGCTAGCCATTGGCGATTAGTAATTTTTTTCATTTTCGTCATTGCGAATCCGCCTGGGCGGGTGAAGCAGTCTACCCATGTCATCCTGAACGCAGTGAAGGATCTTATTTTAAAATGAGATTCTTCGGCTGAAGCCTCAGAATGACAAATCAAAGAGATTGCCGCGTCGTTCGTTTTACTCACTCCTCGCAATGACGTCCTTTAACTAAACTCATTCTTAAATCCTAAATCCTAAATCGTGAATCTTTTATTTAATTTTTACGAGTTCGACTTCAAAGATGAGGGTGGCAAATCCTGGGATATCGCCTGTGCCATATTTTCCATAACCAAATTGGTAGGGGATAGTAAGTTTTCTTTTACCTCCTACTTTCATTCCGGGCACACCCATATCCCATCCTTTTATTACATATCCAATTCCAATTTTTGTTTCAAATGGTGTGCCTCTATCATAGCTACTGTCAAATTTTGTGCCGTCCTCAAGTGTCCCCGAATAATGCATCACAACAGTATCTCCATCTTTTACTGCGGCTCCTTTACCCATCTTTATATCCTCAATTTTTAATTCATCCTTTTTATCCATATTGTTATGAAACTAATTTTGTCAGGTACCATGCGATACCTGACTGCAGCTTGTTGCTTAAGCAACAAGCTTTGCAGCTCCTAGTATATCTGAGTTTTCTACCTCAATAAATTCAACTGAAAATTCAGGCATTAAATCTCTAACAGTTTTTTCAACAGTTTCTTTATAATGAAAGCCTTTCCAGAAAAGGCTCCCTTGCATGATAAAAGTCATATTATGTTTTTTAAGTTTTGTAATTCCCATTATTGCGCATGCAGTAAGCTGTGCAGACCGCTCCAATACATTCCTTGCGACACTACCTATCTCTGAGGTATCATTTTCAGCTACTTGACTTACTTCCTCAGTAGTTTTTATTATTGGATACGTAATACTCTTCTCTTCCAAAAGAATATTGAAGTATCTATGAAGATAGGCGCCTGATATTTCTTTCTCAAATAAAGCCTCGCCCTTTCTGTTAGAAGAAGCATCTATTGTAATTGCTTCCTTACTTCTTGGGAATTTATCAAAACCTGCTGCCTCAAGATTGACAGGAGTATTGGTATCCAAAAAGAGTGCAAAATTAAAACCTGTACCCACAATGCCAGCTGCTAAATTATTTGAAAAAGTTTGGGTGAGGCCTGAAAGCAATAAGCATATAGTGTCATTAGCTGCAGATACTTGAATTTTATGGTGTTTTGTTTTAAAAATATACTCCTCAATTTCTTTACATAAGTTCTCTCCAACAAGTCCTGTAAAAGCATGTTCTTTAGATGGACGCGCTAGGATTGCTTGCAATTTTCCTTCTTCAAATACAGGTTGAACATCATATGCAAAGTTAAGAGCAATAGTAGATGCTGAGGAATTATATTGTGATGCTATAAAGTCCAAGAAAATTTCTTTTGTTGAGAACACGGGTTGGTCTTCTCTTTGAAAATGTAGAATTTTAAGAGTGGGTACTTCATTTTTTACCATTGCATTTACAAAAATTGATCCGCCTACGCCCATGACTTGAAATATTTCTCCATTTTTCACTAAAGACGCGGAAGGAATAGTATTTTTAATAAAGGCAAAGCTGGTTTTCTCGCCGTTATTAGCAGTTGCCAGCTCATTTAAGAAATTATTAGTAATCTCCTGAAGGGTTGTAGGGTCCATTTGCTCATTGTAACACCCAGACCGGGCGCTAGCAATAATGCAAATGGTTTGCGTGAAAGCGATTTCTGCTATAGTATGGATAAGTATGAGAGTCATGGTTGTTGATAATGGAAGTTCATATTTACAAACTCTCCTAAATTTTCTACATGAAGAAGAAGTTGTAGTTTTTAAGTGGAGTAGTAACGCCGTTTTGAATGCAGGTAGTTATGACGCAGTTATTTTTTCAGGAGAGAGTACAACCTCTATTATTGCAGATGAAGAAAAATATGAAAAGGAAATAGCTCTGGTTAAATCTCTAGATAAGCCAATTCTTGGGGTTTGTCTTGGGTTTGAACTTATTGCTTATTCATATGGAGCACAAATGAAGCATGTTACAGTTAGGGAAGCGCTTTCAATGGATATTAGAATTGTAAAACATGATCCTATTTTTAACCATGTACCAGTACTTCAGGTATATGGAGGCAACAGGTGGGTTATTGATAGTCTAGGGGTTTTTTTAGAAACGCTTGGCAAATCAGATGAAGGAATAGAAATAGTAAAACATAAAGACAAAATGATGTATGGTCTGCAACTCCAGCCTGAAGTAATT
>WNFL01309177.1_pt2 | contig 13484 bp, 13 predicted proteins | sample 5400361 | NCBI WGS metagenome assembly WNFL01 (sample SAMN13153351, study PRJNA577476) | soil metagenome | isolation source: 40 cm soil on Douglas fir-dominated hillslope | place: USA:California | collected 2013-09-17
CTTTGCGCTTGTCATAGCGGACACAGAAGAGCACGATCTTGCCGGCAACCTTGTCGCGGCCGAGCGCCGTGAGTTCGTCGAAGTTGTGCACGACGACCACGTCGGCAGTGATGCCTTCGGGCGGAGTCGCTGTGCCTCCGCTGAGAGCAGTAAGAATGATCTTTTGCGTTACCTGAGGTGGCTGTCCGGGAAATTCCACGAGTTCGGCTTTCTCCTCGCCGCGCACCCAATGAGAAACGCGCGCCTCTTCGAGGTGAACATCGAGGCCGAGTTTGTGCATTTCGGCGGCGACGTATTCCGAGGCAGCCTGCGCCTGCGGCGATCCGGCGGGACGGGGGCCGATGTTCTCGGTCAGATGAGCGAGTTGGTTCCAGGCATAGTCGCTGGTGAGCGCCGCGTCACGGACGGACTGCAATTGCTCGAGGAGTTCCTTGGGAAGTGCGAGGGGAGCAACCAAAGTGGTTGCGGGCCGGGGTTGCGGCCAGGCTGTGAGACTCAAGCAGGCAAGCAAAACGAGAATCAAGGCTAGTTTCTTCATGTCAGGTCTTCCGAGAATACAGGATCATTCACGACTTTGGGGAGGGTGAGGAAGTGGTGTCCGGGTGCTTACGTCGACCACCATCAGCCTTTGATTGAGGACTGTAACTTTTTTGATTTCTCTTCTACCTCGCGCGCCAGCTTGTCTTTGTGAGCTTCCAGCTTTTTTCCCAATGACGAGTCGCCGAGGGCAATCATTTGCGCCGCCAAAATTCCAGCGTTCGTCGCACCGGGTATGCCGATCGCCACCGTGGCCACGGGAATGCCAGCGGGCATCTGCACGGTGGCCAGCAGCGAATCCATGCCCTGCAGGGAAGTGGAGGGAATGGGCACGCCGATCACCGGCAGAGTGGTGTGCGCTGCGATCACTCCTGCCAGATGCGCGGCGCCGCCGGCCCCTGCAATAATTACGCGAATGCCGCGACCAGCCGCCTTCCTGGCATAGTGGGCGGTGCGATCGGGCGAGCGATGCGCCGAGGTCACATCGATTTCGTAATCGATCCCGAACTCTTCGAGGGCCTTGGCGGCGTGGCGCATGATCTCCAGATCTGAGTCGCTTCCCATGACGATCGATACTAGTGGTTTGCTGCTCATTAATCTCCTGAACACTCAAGGTAAGGGCTCGCGCAAAATCGCGTACTGGCGCCTCTACTTTTTGAGAGCTCTGTGCGCAATGTCCTTGCGATAGTGAACTCCGTCAAATCCTATAGCGGACACGGTCTGGTAAGCGGTCTGCACAGCCCTCGAAAGGTCCGGGGCCCGGGCGGTTACGCCCAGCACGCGTCCGCCCGCAGTATAAAAGTTGCCGTCGCGCCTTGACGTTCCCGCGTGAAACACTTTGACGTCGTTGGATTTGGCTGCCTCTTGCAGCCCGATGATTTTCTTGCCAGCCTCATACGACCCGGGATATCCGCCCGAGGCCATCACCACGCAAACGGAAGAATCCGCGGACCATCTGAAGTCGCCATCGCTGGTGCGGCCGTCAATCGAGGCTTCCATCGCTTCGATGAGATCGCTCTCCAGTCGCATAAGGATGGGCTGTGTTTCCGGATCTCCGAAGCGGCAGTTGATCAGGCCACAGTAAAGTACGCCGCGATATTCCGAGCCTTCCGCTTTCATGCCGGCCACGACCGGGCGCGCGACATGGGTGACGAGCCAGTCGCGCATCTGGTCGTCGATGATCGCAGGCGTGGTGTACGCTCCCATGCCGCCAGTGTTCGGGCCGGTGTCGCCATCGCCGACGCGCTTGTGATCCTGCGCGGCGACCAACGGCGCTACGCGTTCGCCGTCGCTGACGACCAGAAAAGAAAGCTCATCGCCCTGCAAAAATTCTTCCAGAACCACCCGGGCTCCTGCTTCGCCCAGCAGTTTGCCGCTAAGCATCTCGCTGGCGACGGCGGAAGCTTCGTCTTTACTCTTGGCGATGACTACGCCCTTTCCGGCAGCCAGCCCATCAGCCTTCACCACTACCGGCGGATGGAAGTGGTGCAGACTCACGCGCACGTCGTCCATGGAATTACAGATCGCATAGTGGGCGGTGGGGATGTGGTGCCGCTGGAGGAATTCTTTCGCGAAGCTCTTGCTGCTTTCCAGTTGAGCTGCGGCCTTGGTGGGGCCGAAAGTGCGCCACCCGCGACGGGTAAAATCGTCGACCACGCCGAGCATCAGTGGGAGTTCGGGGCCGACCACCGTCAGGTCAGGCTGGATCTGGTTGGCGACGGCCGTCAACGAGTCCACGCTCTTGACGTCGGCGGCGATACATTCCGCATCTTCGGCAATGCCACCGTTGCCGGGCGCGCAGTAGACCTTGCTGACCCGCGGCGATTGCCGGAGTTTCCAGACCAGCGCGTGCTCGCGCCCTCCGCTGCCGATGACAAGAACTTTCATAGCTCCGAACAATCAGGTAGGGGCGGGAGAATGGGGATGTCAAACGGGCCGCGGCGAGGTCAGAGGTTTGAGGTCAGATTGCAGAGGTGCAAATCTTACAAACTTGGAACCAAGGTTGGATCGGAAGATTTTTTACCTCTGCAATCTGACCTCTGACCTCTACAATGTTGTTAACTATGCTTAATGCCGCCGTATAATCTAGCTACGTGATCACCGTCTCCAAAGAAGATTATCTGAAGGCTATCCACGAGGCTGAGAGCGAGGGAGAATCGGTGATCTCGGCTACGCTGGCGCATTGGCTCAAGGTGTCGCCGCCGGCGGTGACGATGGCCCTGCGGCGCCTTAAGAAGGATGGCCTGGTGCGGGTGCAGACGGACGGACGCGTGGCCCTCTCGGCTGCGGGACGGCGCATCGCGCGCAAGCTCACACTCCGGCATCATTTAATCGAGCGCATGCTGGCCGAGATGTTCGGCATGGAATGGTGGAAGGTGCATGATGAAGCAGAGCGTCTGGAGCATGCGGTGTCGCCCGACTTCGAAGCCAAGCTGCTGGCCCGCCTGGGACGCGGTGGCGCTTGTCCCCACGGGAATCTGAGTGAGGTGGAGAGTCCGGCGAGTCGCCGGCGGCGCGGGTTGGTGCTGTTGGCCGAAGCCGATCCCGGGCGAACATATCGAGTTAGCGGAATTTACGAGCGCGACCGCCATCTGTTGGAGTTTCTGGAAGCTCGAGGTATTCGGCCGGGTGCCAAGCTCAGCTTGATCGAGCGCAACTACGACAAGACGCTCGGCATCCGGACGGGCTCGCGCAAGATGGTTCTGGGACGGCCCGCCGCCGATAAAGTCTGGGTCTCTCCGCTGTCCTCCAGCTCTTCGTAATTGGCATCGTAATTAACTATGATTAACTCATTGCTGTATACTCCAGTTGACGTGGTGTTTCCCGTAATCACCAGAGATGACAGATTCAGAAAAACGATCGGACACTAGCGCGCCGCCCGGCGTGTTGCCGTCCGTCGCCCACGGTGGCGGCCACGTTTCCCTGGAAGGCGTGCACTCCACTGTCGAGGTTCCGCACCACGAGGCGGGCTTTTGGGAGCAGTGGCGAGCATTCGTAGGGCCGGCGATTCTGGTCAGTGTCGGCTACATGGACCCGGGCAACTGGGGGACCGACCTGCAGGGCGGGGCCAACTTCAAATACGCGGTTTTGTGGGTGGTAGCCCTCGCCAGCCTGATGGCGATCTTCATGCAAGTAATTTCCGCTCGCCTGGGAGTGGTTACCGGCAAGGACCTCGCGCAATGCTGCCGCGATTGGTATCCGCGGTGGACCCGGTGGCCCAACTGGCTGATGAGCGAGATCGCCATTGGCGCGTGCGACCTGGCGGAGGTACTGGGGAGCGCCGTCGCCCTCAACTTGCTGTTCCATATTCCCCTGCTCTGGGCTGTCATTATTACCGGCCTGGACGTGCTGTTGCTCCTGGCCCTGCAAAGCTTCGGGATGCGCACCATCGAGGCCATAGTCCTGCTGTTGATCGTCACCATCGGCGTTTGCTACTTCATAGAAATCTTCGTTCTGCCCCAGACACATCCTGACTTTCTGGAAATGGGACGAGCGCTGGTGGTGCCGCACTTTGGTCAAGCAGGGATGTTGTACGTCGCAATCGGTATCATCGGCGCAACCGTGATGCCACACAACTTGTATCTGCACTCGGCACTGGTGCAGAGCCGCAAGTTGCAGAAGGACGAACCATCCATTCGGAGCGCGATCCGCTTTAACACGATTGACTCCATCGTCGCGCTGGCCATCGCTTTCTTCGTCAACGCAGCAATTCTGGTGCTTGCGGCGACGGTATTCTTCGGTAAGGAGAGCGTGACCGTGTCGGGCGGGCAAGTGGTCAGGTTCGGCGCCGAAAGCGATTGGATTCGAGTTGCTTATTTAACGCTCGCTCCCCTGCTCGGGACGGCGGCCGCCAGCACGCTCTTTGCGGTGGCCTTGCTGGCCAGCGGGCAGAGCAGCACTATAACGGGCACGCTCGCCGGGCAAGTCGTGATGGAAGGTTTCATGCATTGGCGGATCAAACCCTGGGTGCGCAGGCTCATCACTCGGTTGCTGGCGATCCTGCCGGCGGTGTTCATCATCGGACTGCGCGGCGAGGGTAGCGTTACCGATTTGCTGACTCTGAGCCAGGTGGTGTTGGCCCTGCAGCTTCCCTTCGCTATGCTTCCTCTTCTGCATTTCACGAGTTCGCGCAAACGAATGGGGACGTGGAAGAACGGTTGGTTCCTGCTGATCGGCGGTTGGGCGAGTGCTATGCTGATCACCGCCATGGACCTTTACGGCCTGCCAGAGTCACTCAAAGCGGCATGGCATGTCATCGCAGGCGGATGACGAACACAACGTAATGACGACGGAAACTATTTACGGCACCATCTTAGTGACGCTCGACGGCACGCCCACTGACCGGGCGATTATCGAGCACGTCAAGCAGCTCGCGAAGCTTGCGCACAGCCGTCTGGTGCTGTTGCATGTGGCCGACGGATGGGCAGCCAGGACCTATGGGCCGGACGCGGTCAGCGCGGAAATCGCCGAAGACACTGCCTATCTCGAAAAAGTGCGGGCTGAGTTCCAGTCCGCGGGCATTACTGCCCAAGCAGAGCTGGCATACGGCGAGCCGTCGAAAGAGATCATCAAGTGGGTCCAGCAGAAGGGTTGCGATCTCGTCGCGATGAGCACCCACGGGCATCGCTTCCTCGCCGACGTTTTTCTCGGCACGACTGCCAGCCGGGTCCAGCACAGTATCAGTGCGCCCGTGCTGCTGCTTAGGGCGAAATAAAAAGTCCGTTCAGCCTTTCCGCTGCAAGAGATCCCATTGATTGCCGTACAGGTCTTCGAAGACAGCGACAGTGCCGTAGGGTTCTTCGCTCGGTGGCCGGATGAACTTTACTTTGCGAGCGGTCATCTCGTTGTAGTCACGCCAGAAATCATCGGTGTGGAGAAACAGAAAGACGCGGCCGCCGGTCTGATTGCCTATACGACGCTCTTGTTCCGGCGTTCCTGCCTGCGCCAGCAGTAGGCTTGTTCCATTCGAGCCTGGAGGAGCAACCAGTACCCAGCGCTTGGTTTCGCTCAGACGCGTATCTTCGATCACTTTGAAGTTGAGGGTGCGAATGAAGAATTCCAGCGCTTCATCGTAGTCGCGGACGACCAGCGCGATATGGCCGAGGGTTTGCTTCATGGGTCGCTTTTACTCTAACGCAAATCGAGAGTCGGTCGATGTCAGGCCCAGCACTGCTTTCCGAGGCGAAGCGGGCGGGACGCCAGCCACAACGGTCCGAAAACGAATTACACTATAGGTTCCGAGTCTGTGTTGCTCCCGAAGGATGACTATCCCTATGTCAGTAGACAGCTTTGGCTCCCGCTCCACTCTTAAAGTCGCCGACAAAGAATACGAGTTTTACCGGATCGATGCGCTCGACAAGCAGGGCATCTCCACGAAGCACCTTCCGTTTTCGCTGCGGATTCTGCTGGAAAACCTGCTCCGCACCGAAGATGGACGCAACGTGACGAAGGAAGAAGTGCGTGCTCTGGCGGCGTGGAATAAGAACTCGAAGCCCGAGAAAGAGATTGCGTTCACCCCCAGCCGGGTGCTGTTACAGGACTTTACGGGAGTCCCGGCGGTTGTGGACCTGGCTGCCATGCGGGACGCGATGAAGCGCCTGGGCGGCGACCCGAAGCTTATCAACCCGCTGCAACCGGCGGAACTGGTGATTGATCATTCTGTACAAGTGGATGAGTACGGCACGCCCAGTGCTTTTGATATGAATGCCCTACTCGAATTCCAGCGCAATAAGGAGCGCTACGCGTTTCTCCGCTGGGGACAGACCGGCTTCCGCAACTTGGCGATCGTTCCGCCGGATACCGGCATCGTGCACCAGGTGAACCTCGAATATCTGGCGCGAGTTGTGTTCGTCCATGAAGAGGGTGGAAAGCGTACGGCTTATCCGGACACGCTGGTTGGCACCGACTCGCATACGACGATGGTCAACGGGCTGGGCGTCCTCGGTTGGGGCGTCGGCGGAATTGAAGCGGAAGCGGCGATGCTGGGACAGCCGGTTTCCATGCTGATCCCGCTGGTCGTCGGCGTGAAGCTTACGGGTAGGCTGCGCGAAGGGGCGACTGCGACGGATCTCGTGCTAACGATCACTGAAATGCTGCGCAAGCATGGAGTGGTTGGTAAGTTTGTCGAATATTTCGGCCCAGGCTTGCAGGATTTGCCGTTGGCGGATCGCGCGACCATCGCCAACATGTCGCCGGAGTATGGCGCGACTTGCGGGATTTTTCCGATCGACAAAGAGAGTCTGCGCTACCTAAAGCTCACCGGCCGCAGCGATGAACAGATCGCCCTGGTAGAGGCTTACGCTCGCGAACAAGGATTGTTCCATGATGCGCGCACTCCGGAAGCGGAATACTCCGAGTTGCTGAGTCTCGACTTGGCGACCGTGGAACCGAGCCTCGCTGGACCGAAACGGCCGCAGGATCGGGTCGCGCTTTCGAAGGCCGGCGAATCTTTTACGCAGGCGTTGCCTTCGTTGATCAAGCCGAAGGCAAAAGCGGCGTTCGCGGCGGCGGCCGTGCCCAACAACTGGGAAGCGGAAGGTGGAAGTCCGGCGGCGGTGGGTGTCGAAAATCCGGGAGTTGAGGAGCACGTTCCCGCAGACGTAAAGTCGGCGCTGAAACATGGCAGCGTGGTGATTGCCGCAATTACGAGCTGTACGAATACTTCGAATCCATCGGTGATGATCGCGGCCGGGCTGTTGGCGAAAAAAGCGGTCGAGAAAGGACTGGCGACTCCACCCTGGGTCAAGACTTCCCTCGCGCCCGGATCAAAGGTAGTTCGCGATTACCTCGATCAGGCTGGATTGACGCCTTACTTGGAGAAACTGAAGTTTCATCTCGTAGGCTATGGTTGCACGACCTGCATTGGAAATTCCGGGCCGTTGCCAGCGGAAGTCTCGCAAGCTATCGAGGAGAAGGAACTGGTGGTCGCCTCAGTGCTTTCCGGAAACCGCAACTTTGAGGGGCGTATCAACTCCGAAGTGCGCGCGAACTATTTGATGTCGCCGCCCCTAGTGGTGGCATTTGCTTTGGCTGGACGGATCGATGTCGATCTTCGCAAAGACCCAATCGGCCAGGACAAAGACGGCCAGCCCGTGTATCTGGCCGACCTCTGGCCATCGCAACGGGAAGTTGAGCAGACGATGGCAAGTTCGATCACGTCCGACATGTTCCGTAAGAGCTATGGCGAGGTCTACTCGGGCGACGAGCGCTGGCGTTCGCTGCCAGTACCGACCGGTGAAACCTACGCGTGGGAGAAGGATTCGACCTACATCCGCCAGGCGCCGTACTTCGACGGCATGACGCTGAAGCCTACTGCGATTGCCGACATTAAGGGCGCGCGTGTACTTGCTGTACTCGGCGACAGCGTCACGACCGATCACATTTCACCCGCGGGATCAATTAAGAAAGACAGTCCTGCTGGAAAGTACCTGATCGCCCACGGGGTGCAGCCCGCCGATTTCAATTCCTACGGCTCGCGCCGCGGCAATCATGAGGTGATGGTTCGCGGAACTTTTGCCAATACTCGGTTACGCAACAAGATGGTCGCGACCGAAGGCGGATTCACGCGCCATCTACCCGGGGGCGCCGAGATGACGATCTTTGAGGCGTCCGACAAATATCGGGCCGAGAAGGTGGCGCTCGTAATCCTTGCCGGGAAAGAATACGGCTCAGGATCTTCGCGCGATTGGGCCGCCAAAGGCCCGCGACTGTTAGGCGTGCGGGCCGTGATCGCGGAAAGCTACGAGCGGATTCATCGTTCGAACCTAGTGGGTATGGGCATTCTGCCGCTACAGTTTCTTCCCGGTGAAAATGCGGAAACGCTGAAGCTGACCGGGGAAGAGGTGTTCGACATTTCCGGCATTGCCGACGTTGTTGAGAAATTTTCTGCCGGACGTCAAATAGCAGTGCGCGTGAAGGGTAGAAAGACGGCAGAGTTCAAAGCGGCCGTCCGAATCGATACGCCGCAGGAGGCGCTCTATTACGCCAATGGCGGAATCCTGCAGTACGTGTTGCGGCAGCTGCTGGCGGCAAAGAAGCAACGGGAAGTGGTTTCGGCCTGAAAGAGTTCAAACCCACCGACAGGCGTAGAAGCCTTGCCCGGCCATTCTGGATGTTTCGTCGTGCTGAGAGCAATTCGTTGACCCGCTTGGTCGCCTCTTCTTGAGTACAACGTTCCACATGCTTGTACGCGTGCTAAGCTCAAAAACCCATGCCGATTCCCGTGCACTATCTTCCAGCCACTTACAGCCTGACGGCGATGGGCATTTGGGGAGCAAGCGACTTTCTCGGTGGAATCGGAGCACGCCGGGCAAACGCATTTCTATTCACTGCCGTCGTGCACCTGAGCGGCGTGGTGCTCATGGGATCTCTCGCGTTGTTGACTCATGCGCCCTTTCCGGAGCGAGCGAGTGTGCTATGGTGCATCGCTGCGGGGTCGGTGGGAGGCATCTCGCTCGCGTTGTTCTATCGCGCTCTCGCGAGCGGCAAGATGGGACTGACGGCGCCCGTGGCGGCAGTACTCGGCGCTGGCATTCCTACGGTCGTGACCGCCTTCATGGCAGGCTTTCCCGGCTATCGCCAGGGGTTTGGGTTTGTTGTTGCAGGCATTGGCGTCTGGCTGATCTCGCGCGAAGATGAATCGGGACGGCCCGAAGGATTGGGCTGGGCTGTAATCGCTGGTATAGGGTTTGCCGCGTTCTACCTGTGTATCAAAAAAGCTGGGAATGGGTCTCCGTTGTGGATCGTGTTTTGTGCCAGGGTTATTTCCTTATCCGTGACGAGCTTGTTCGTCATTTTGGGGGGACACATCGGGACCATCGAGCGGCGCGTTCTTGCCATCGCAGTAATTGCGGGGTGCTTCGATATCGTTGGCAGCGCCCTCTTTGTTCGCGCCGCGCAGACCGGACGCCTGGACTCTGCGGTCGTGCTGAGCTCTCTTTACCCTGTTGTCACCGTTGTGCTGGCGCGATTCTTCCTGCATGAACACTTCAGCCGCAGCAAGACGGTGGGTATGCTGGCGGCGCTCGCGGCGGTGCCGCTGGTAGCGGGATAATACTCATTCGATATTCCGGAATATGGAATACGATTAATCCGTGGCTCTCCTCGAAGTCCGCAACCTGACCAAGATATTCGATCTAAGCGAGTCCGTTTTTGGCGGCCGGCGCGCGGGAGAAATTCGCGCCGTCGACGATATTTCACTCGACATCGAACCGGGCGAAACTCTTGGACTGGTCGGAGAGTCGGGCTCGGGCAAGAGCACGCTGGGCAGGCTGATTCTGCGTCTGATTGAGCCGACCAGCGGCGCGATTCGCTTTGAAGGCGAGGATTTGAGAGCGGCAAATGGCTCGGAGTTGCGCCGACATCGCCGCGATATGCAGATCATCTTTCAGGATCCATTCGGATCGCTCGATCCGCGCTTTCGCGTGCTAGATGTGATCGCCGAGCCGCTGATCATCCACGAGAAGATGAATGCCGACGCTCGGAGGCGGCGGGTCAAGGAATTGCTGCGTGCCGTCGGGCTCGACGAATCTGCGATGACTAGGTATCCGCATGAATTCTCGGGAGGTCAACGCCAGCGCATCGGGATTGCCCGCGCCTTGGCACTGCGGCCGAAGTTTATCGTGGCGGACGAGCCGGTTTCCGCGCTGGACGTCAGCGTAGGTGCCCAGATTGTGAATCTGCTTCGCCAGTTGCAGCGCGAATTCGGACTCACTTTCCTCTTCATTTCGCATTCGATGCCGGTGGTGCGCTATCTGTCGACCAGGATTGCCGTGATGTATCGCGGGAAGATCGTGGAGATCGGATCGACCGCACAAATTACGGGGCGTCCGCAGCACGCTTACACCAGCAGTTTGCTGGCAGCCACGCCGGAGGTCGCTTCGAAAGACGCGGCACCAAACTTATGAGGAAGCACCAGGTTCTCGAAGCAAAGATGCCATTGCGAGAGCATTCGCTTACAGACTACAATTCGTGGCCGAAAAAACTTCGGAGGTGATTACAAATGGCAGCTATGTCCGTACCGCCTGTCCCGGCTTCTGACGTCGCTCCACTCTCGGAACCAGCGCGGGTGCTGAACACCTTCTTTGCACCCAGCAAGACGTTTACCGACTTGCGCCGAAACGCAAGTTGGTGGGCGCCGTTCCTGATCAGCGCGATCGTTTCCACCATCTTCGTGTATGTCGGGGACCAGAAAGTGGGCTTTCGCAAGATCGCGGAAAATACGCTTCAGACTCAGCCCAAGCAAGCGGAACAGTTGGAACGCCTGCCGCCGGATCAGCGAGAGACGCAGATGCGGCAGCGTACAGTGGGCACGAAATGGCTCTCGTACGGATTTTTTCTGATTATCCTGGGCTTCCATGCCGTTATCGCAGGCCTCCTCTTCGCGACACTCAAGTTTGGATTGAGCGCCGATGTGAAGTACAAAACCGTGTTCGCCGTAGTCATGTTTGCCAGTCTGCCGGGCATCCTGAAAGCCCTACTGGCAAGTCTGTCACTGGTGGCTGGAGCCAGTCCGGATTCCTTTACCTTCCAGAATCCGATTGCTACTAATCCAGGATATTTCGTAGATCCAGCGGCGCATCCGATCCTGTACAGCCTTCTGACTTCGTTCGACGTATTCACCATTTGGACCCTGGTATTAACAGCAATCGGGTTGACGTACGTCACGAAAATAAAATCGGGAACTGGCTTTGCAGTGGTTTTCGGGTGGTTTGCGGTCGCGATCTTGATGGGCGTGGGTGCGGCAGCAATTTTTTCCTAAACGCCGAACGACGAAGTACGTAGTAGCAACGGGTGTCCCCGCTGTACCATTTTTCTCTCCATTTACAATTGCTCCCGCATCATGCAGACCGTGGACGTTGCCATTATCGGCGGAGGCATTGTCGGGTCGAGCATCGCCTATCATCTCGTCGCTGCTGGGTGTAAGAGTGTCCTCGTAATCGAGCGCGAGAGTGCGCAGGGCAAGGGATCTACCGGCAAGAGCATGGGCGGCGTGCGGGCGCAGTTCTCCACGCCGGTTAACATTCAGATGTCGCTGTACTCGATTCCCTTCTACGCGAGCTTTGAGGAGCGGCTGGCTTATCCATGCGACTACCGTCCTCAGGGATATCTTTTCTGCGCCACCAGCGACAATCACATGGCTTACCTGCGAGCCAATTACGAGAAGCAGATCGGCATGGGACTAGCGAATGTGAGGCTCATTGCAGGAGATGAGATTCGCAGCCAGTTTCCGCAACTTCGCGGCGACGACATTATCGGAGTTTTTGTTCGACCGATGGATTCGTCGATCCTTACAGCGCGATGATCGGTTTCATGACCTGGGCATCGGAACGCGGGGCCGTGCTGTGGAAGAACGCGACCGTGACGGGAATCTCGAGTAGCGGCGGTTGTTTCGAGGTCACCACGACGCGCGATACAGTCTCAGCGCGGACGGTTGTCAACTGCGCCGGAGCTTGGTCCGCTGCGATCGCGACGATGGTTGGGATTGAATTACCGGTTGAGCCACTCCGCCGCATGCTGGTTCCGACCGAACCGTTCGACCAGTTTCCGCACACCGCGCCGATGATCGTCGATATGTCGAATGGGTTCCACTTTCGTCCGGAGAGCCGCGGGTTTTTGCTGGCTTGGAACGATCCGGAGGAGACGCCGGGATACAAGACTGATTTCGATCCATCTTTCATCGAAAAAATCCTGACGCGTGCCGCGGATCGCGTACCGGTGTTTGAGAATGTAGCGGTGAATCCGAAACGAGCGTGGGCCGGGCTGTATGAAATGACGCCGGATCATCATCCGATTCTGGGAGAGTCGCCGGAAGTACCGGGATTTTTCTTCGCCAATGGATTTAGCGGGCATGGCGTGATGCACGCGCCCGCTACGGGCAAAATCCTGAGTGACTTGATTCTGACCGGCAAGACTGATCTGATCGATGTGTCTCTTTTGAACTTCTCGCGTTTTGCGGAGGGGCGGATGATTCGCGAGACGGCAGTGCTGTAGTCTTGACATTTTGTTATAACGCAGACACAGAGCTAACCACAGGGGACACAGAGGTCACAGAGGTTTTCCCTGTGTTCCTCTGTGACCTCTGTGGTTCAAGCCTTTCGACGTTATGCCTCAGGAACACAACTATTGGTTGACCACGGTCGCGATGCCCACATCTCCGGCACAGTCGTTGCCGGAGAGTGCCGACGTCGCAGTCATCGGCGCCGGATTCACCGGCCTCTCGGCCGCACTGGCGCTTGCGAGACGCGGCGCGAAGGTTGTAGTGCTGGAATCGGAGACCATCGGCTGGGGCGCGAGTTCGCGCAACGGTGGCATGGTGCTGACCGGCCTGAAGCCGGGCGTCAATGAGCTGATCTCAAAGTATGGGCGCGAACTCACACGCCGGATGTACGCGGCTTCGCTCGACACGATCAACTGCGTCGAACGCACTGTCAAAGAAGAAAACATCACGTGCGATTTTGCGCGCACAGGCCACCTGGAAGTCGCCTGCAAGCAGCGCCACTTCGACGACTATGCTCGACAGGTTGAGGTTATCGCACGCGAATTCAACCATCAGTTGCGGATCGTGCCGCGCGACCAACTACGCAGCGAAATTGGTTCCGACATCTATTACGGCGGAATGGTGGATGAAGTCAGCGCGGGCCTGAACCCGGCGCGGTACGTTGCGGGATTGGCCGCAGCTGCGATGCGGGCGGGGGCGACGATCTTCGAGCACACGACGCTCCAGAAAATCGAGCGCGATTCGCAGAATGGCGCGCCTGGATTCCGGCTCACTACTTCGCGCGGCAGTTTCCGGGCGCGTAACGTGCTCGTGGGAACGAGCGGCTACACCGGCGCGGCGACTCCGGGGTTGCGGAAGAAGATCATCCCCATTGGGTCGTTCATTATTACGACGGAAGTCCTGCCCGATGCATTGGCTCGCGAACTGAGTCCGCACAACCGGCAGATCT
>WNFL01125046.1_pt1 | contig 13476 bp, 7 predicted proteins | sample 5400361 | NCBI WGS metagenome assembly WNFL01 (sample SAMN13153351, study PRJNA577476) | soil metagenome | isolation source: 40 cm soil on Douglas fir-dominated hillslope | place: USA:California | collected 2013-09-17
GGTGAAGCGCAGCACCCGGGGCTCGGTGAGCGCCGGCCCGTCGAGGTGGGCCAGGAGCGTCGCCGTGGCTTCATCATCACTGATATAGCGGCTGCAGTAGACATAGCCGTTGCCGATGCGGTGCTGCAGCGGGATGCGCCACTGCCACCCGGCGCTGCGCGCGGTGGAGCGCGTGTAGGGCGTGAGCTCTCCGGCACTGGCGCAGGGCACGGCGATGGCCCGGTCACAGGGGAGCCAGTGCGTCCAGTCTTCATACCCGGTGTGCAGCGCTTCCTCGATCAGCAGGCCGCGAAAGCCCGAGCAGTCGATGTACAGATCGGCTTCCACGCGGCTCCCGTCATCGAGTCGCAGGGCCTGGATGAAACCATCGGTGGCGCGCAACTCCACGTTCACCACTTTCCGCTCCACGCGCACCACGCCGCGCTGCTCGGCGTAGCGGCGCAGGTACTGCGCGTACAGGCCAGCGTCAAAATGAAAGGCGTAGGCGTAGAGTGAGGCCACGCCGCCGTCAGCTTTCTCCGGGCGCATGAACCGATTGAGCTGCGCGGCCATCGCATTCAGGGACCACTGTTCGAAGGCCCGCGTCTCGCCGTGCTGGCGTGCCTTGAGCCAGAAATGATGGAGCGTATCCATCCCAGTGGATGTGCCAAAAACACCGAAGGGATGAAAATACCGCTGGCCCACGCGGCCCCAGTCCTGAAACTGGATCCCGAGCTTGAAGGTCGCGCGCGTCTGGCGCATAAAATCGTCCTCCTCCAGGCCGAGCGCGCCATTGAAAAGACCAATGGGCGGAATCGTGGCCTCGCCGACCCCCACCGTGCCGATCTCGGGCGACTCGATGACCTGGATGGTCTCGACAAGTCCGCGCAGTTTGCAGGCAAACAGGGCGGCCGCCATCCATCCGGCCGTGCCGCCGCCCAGGATCGCTATGCGGCGTATCGGCTGCGCCGTGTTCATGCGAGCAGGCCGTGACGTGCCAGAAAGTCCCGATGTGCGGGCGCGCCCGCAACTCCGCCGTGGAGTCGGGCCGCAAGCATCTGCAAAGCGCCACGGGTGTGCTCGAGGTCGGCCGCTCGCAGCACAGCGAGCCAGCCCTCCTCGCCAAAGCCGTCGTCTTCGGCCAGCCCCAATCGTCCGCTGTGCCGGAACAGCTCGAGCCGGTCGCGGAGCGTGACCGGCGCTTCCACGCCTCGGCAATGCCGCCAGAAGGGTGAGTCATCGCGTGTCGTGGCGATGAAATGCAGGGCCAGGAAATCCCGGACTCCGTCGTGCTCGGCGATGGCGAGCCGGTTGTATTCCTGCACGCTGGCGCGATCGAATCCGGGCGTGAATCCCGGAAAGAGGCCCAGGAAGCGCGTGATTCCGGACTGCAGCAGCTCCACTTCGGTGGCTTCCAGGGGCCCTGGCCTGCAGGCGCCCAGCAGCAGGGCATTGCCGATCCAGAATCGGTCGGGCCTGCCGCAATCAAAGTGCAGCGGTGTGGCCTCCTCCAGCCTGGCGTCCGGATTCATCGCACGCAGGGCCGCTTCCAGCTGGAGCTCGGTCGACAGATCGGAACAATAGGCGTAGCCCCGATCGACAGTGCCCTGCATTGGAATCTGCCACTGCCAGCCGTGCTCCGCCGCGGTAAAACAGGAATGGGGCGGCCACTCGGCCGGCGCCGCTGCCGGGATCGACAGGGCGCGATCGCAGGGCATCCAGCGGCGCCAGTCCTCGAAGCGGACCTCGAGGGCGCGCCACAGCAGACCAGTCCGCTCGGCACTGCAATCGATGACCATGTCCGCCGCGATGAACGCGCCATCCGCAAGACGCAGCGCGCTGATCAACGCCGTGTCAGGGTGGCGTTCCAAAGCAACAACGCTTCCCGCGACGGGCTGGACGCCTCGCTGCAGCGCATAGCGGCGCAGGCAGGCCGTCATTTGCTGGCGGTCGAAATGGTAGGCGTAGTCGTACCAGTGGAAGGGTGAACGCCGCTCGGGTGCAGGCGGCGCGAATCGGCCGGCGCGAGCCAGGGCAGCGACGGGGGCAAAATCCTCGAAGGGTGGAATATTTCCCTGGCGCTGCAAACGCAGCCAATGCTGGTGGAACGCCACGCCCTCGAGCCGCGCGCCGCAGGGTCCGAAGCCGTGAAAGTACCCATCGCCCGCGCGCCCCCAATCCCTGAACTCGGCCCCGAGCTTGAAGGTGGCGCGCGTGGCCGGCATCCAGTCACGCTCCTCGATGCCGAGCAGGCCGCAGAGTTTCCTGAACGATGGCCGCGTGCCCACGGCACCGGATTCGCCGCTCGCGCCCGCCGTTTCGATCAGCTGAATTTCCCCGTACTCGCGTTCCAGCGCCCGGGCCAAGACGGCGGCGCTCATCCAGCCGGCGAGGCCGCCGCCGATGATCACGAAACGGCGCGGGGCGGGCTTGTTGCTCAAAGGCGACATAGACGTTCAGTCAGGCTGTTGACAGAGTAAATCCTATTTATCCTATAATAAGCCATTCGAAACCGGATCGAGCGGACGACATCTCGAGCCCAATAAATAATTCAGGGGAGTGGATACTCAGTGAAAGCCAAACATCGGAAGTTGCTGTGCGCGCCGGGCGCCTTGCTGTTGGCCGGTTCCGTGTCCGCGCCGGCTTTCGCGGCTGACCAGGCCGCCTCGACCAGCGGGCTCGAAGAGATTGTAGTCACTGCAGTACGCCAGGCGCTGCGTGACTCGGTCATTCTAAAGAAGAATACCGACCTGGTCAGCGACAACATATCCACCGCGGAGATCGGCCAGCTGCCGGACGTGACCATCGCCGAGGAACTCAATCGCCTGCCCGGCGTCAACACCACGCGCGATCGCGGCAATGCCAGTCAGGCCGCGGTGCGCGGACTGGGCCCCCGCCTGGTGCTCGGGCTGGTGAACGGCCGCGAAGTCGCGTCTTCGGAGCCATCGCAGGATCTGCGCTGGGAAATCTATCCTTCCGAAATCCTCTCGGGCGCGCAGGTCTACAAGACGCAGGACGCCACGCTGGTGCCGGGCGGCATTGCCGCCACCATAGACATCCGCACCATGGCGCCGCTCGATTATCACGGACCCACGCTGACGTTGCGCGCCGGACCCACCTATAACCAGATCGGCAAGAGCCTGCCGCATTACGATCCGCTCGGCTATCGCGGCAGCGCCGGATTTGTGGATCACATCAGTGACAATTTCGCGGTTTCCCTGGCCGCGAGCGTGCAGAAGGAAAAGAATGGGTTTCCGGATTTTCGCAGCTGGGGCTGGAACACCCCCGACAATTCCGGCGCTAGCCCGAGCAATCCCGCCGGCCATACCGGCGACCTTAATGGTGACGGCGTGACCGACAACACCACCTGGGGTCTGAATACTGAGGTCAAGGAAATCACCCAGGATCGCGGCGCAGTGGCCGGCGCGGTCGAGTGGCGTTCGGGCGACACCACCATCAAGGCGGACGCGCTCTGGTCTCAATACGAGATCAAGGAGAACCAGTTCCAGGCCTGGTTCGGCAACAATATTACTGGCAACTGGACGGATCCTGGCTCGGGGCCCTGTGGCTATGACTGCGCCCACTACAATGCAAACGGCAGTACTTACGTGATTCTCAACGGCACCGTCGTGGCGGCGAACATGATCAATGCGTTTCCCAACTATCAGAGTGAAATAGCGCGTTACAAGGAGCGCCACACCCTTGCAGTGACCGGACTCAACGCCGCCTGGAAGACTGATACCTGGGACAATTCCGTGGACCTGTCGTATTCCGAGGCCTGGCGCAAGAACCGCTGGGAGGCGATCTACCTCGACACGGTGTACGCACCCACGCTCGTCTTTGACATCCGCACTGGCCCGGCGCCGTACGCCGCGACGCCCGGATTCAACCCGGCGGATCCAGCCATCCAGTCCGTCTCGCCCAATCGCAATGGCTTCAATGACGGGCCGGAGGAGACCAAGGACCGACTCACCGCGTTGGCCGCGGATTTCAGCCGTTCGCTCGAAGGCGGTGTGATCGATGCCTTCAAGTTCGGCGGGCGGCTGTCCGTACGGGAAAAGACCCACTCGCGCAGCCAATTTAATCTGTGTGCCGGTACGGGTTCCACCTGTCCGGGCACGCAGACCATCAGCCTGGCCGGCGCCGGACTCGAGTCCTTCACGGTGCCGGGATTTACCGCACCACCAATGGTCTATGGCAACTTCGATGCGCTGAAGGCCATGATCTATCCTGACGATTCGGTGCCCTCGTGGGCGGATCAGCCCGGCCAGCGCTTTGACGTCCAGGAAAACACATTCGAGGTCTACGCCAAGCTGGACTTCAAGGGAAGTCTGGCCGGCAAGTCCCTGACCGGCGGATTCGGTGTCCGTGTGGCAGAAATGAACACCACGAGCTCCGGATTCGTCACGACCGACGGCGGCGCGACCTATACGCCCGCGTCGGTTGCCAACACCTACACCGATTACCTGCCCAGCCTGAACATGGTCCTGCACCTCTCGGATCAGCAGCTGCTGCGATTTGGCGCGGGTGTCGCCATTGCCCGCCCGCCCCTGGATGCCTTGGTAACCGGCTTTTCGATCAGCGCCACCGGCAGCCCCAGGACCGGTGGTGGCGGCAACCCGCTATTGCTGCCGTACCGGGCCGACCAGGTGGATCTGTCGTACGAATGGTACTTCCACGATGAGTCACTGATGGCGCTGGCGGCCTACTACAAGCACATGGAGAACATGATTGGTGCCAGCCAGTCGACTCAGATGATCGGTGGGCAGACTGCAATCATCACCTCGGAAAACAATACCAAGGGTGGCGATCTGCACGGCCTGGAATTCACGTTCCAGACGCGCTTCTATTTCCTGCCGGGGATATTGAAGGATTTCGGAGTCTATGCGAACTACGCCTACGTGGATTCCAACATTCACGAGGTCGCACCGGCGTCCAACCCTTATCCGATGGTTGGACTGGCGAAAGGCACGTCCGAGCTGGATCTGTCCTACAGCAAGGGGGGCTTTGAATCGCGCCTGGCCTGGAAGCACCACACCGACTTTACCGTCGCTCCCACCTGGGTCGGTACTACACTCAAGAATCTGGCGGCCGAGAGCATACTCGACATCAGCTTCTCCTATGATTGGGCCCAGCGGTACAGCGTGCGCCTGCAGGGGCACAACATGACCAACGAGCGCGGCCTGTTCACGACCGACAACAATCCGCAGAATCTTGCCAATGACAGCGGATATGACGTGTTCGGCCGTTCGTACCTGGCGGACTTTGCGGTCAAGTTCTGAAGGCTTGAGAGTGGACGGCGGCGGGGCGGCACTCATGCGCCCCGCCGTTTCATGTCGGGGCGCCTGAATGAATCGCGTCGCCATTGTGACGGGGGCAGGCAGCGGCATCGGCCGCGCCGTAGCGCTGGCGCTGCTCAGCGAGGGCTACGCCGTCGCGCTGGCCGGGAGGCGCAAGGGGGCCCTGCTCGAGACCATTGCCCTGGCCACCCCTAAGGCGGTTGCACTGGCCGTGCCCACCGATGTGTCCGATGAAGCGTCCGTGGCCGCGCTGTTTCTCCTCACGGCGGAGAAATTCGGGCGGCTGGATCTGCTCTTCAACAATGCCGGCATCGGCGCGCCGCCCACGGCGCTGGAAGATCTGAGCCTCGGGCAGTGGAATGAGGTGATCGCGGTCCACGTCACCGGCGCGTTTCTGTGCGCCCGGGCGGCGGTGCGCCTCATGAAGCAGCAGCGTCCGCCCGGCGGCCGGATCATCAATACAGGATCGCTCTCCGCGCAGACCCCGCGCCCCCGCTCCGCGCCCTATACAGTGGCCAAGCACGCCATCAGCGGGCTGACGAAGTCACTGGCGCTGGACGGCCGGGCGCACAACATCGCCTGCGGCCAGATCGACATCGGCAACGCGGCGACGGCTATGACCGCGCACATGTCGGGCGGCGCACTGCAGCCGGATGGCACGCTGATGGCCGAGCCCACCATCGATACGCGCCACGTGGCCGATGCGGTCCTGTATATCGCCCGGCTCCCGCTCGAGGTCAACGTGCCGACGATCACGGTGATGGCCTCGCACATGCCCTTTGCCGGGCGGGGCTAACGCTGGAAGAGGAGGGTGGTCATGCGCATTCATTCCGCGCTGTCCGTCGTGCTGGCAGGAGCCCTGTGGTGCCAGGGCGTGTCGGCCGCCCCGAGCGCGACGGATGAGGGCCCGGCCGTACGTGCGGTGTATCTGGACAGTGCCGGGGTGATCCGCTGGCGCGACAACCGGGAGGAGGTGGCGCTCTACGGTGCCAACTATTGCATCATGTCCGGCTCGGACTACCGCATGGCCGGGCTCGTCGGGGCCGATCGCAAAGCCATGATCGATGAGGACATGGCGCAGTTTGCCCGCATGGGCTGGACGGCCCTGCGCCTGTGCTCCTGGGGCGATTGGGAAAATGCCGACCGGGCGGGGAATCTCATCGTCAACGAGCACGTGGACCTGCTCGACTACCTGATTTCGAAAGCGCGCGAGCGCGGCATCTACATCCTGCTGACGCCGATACACACCTACAACCCGGCCTGGGCGGACCAGCTGGACCAGCCGACGCAGAACGTGGGCTTTTCGCGTTACTTCGAACGGCCCGAGATGGGCACCAACGCCGCCTCCATCGAGGCGCAGGTCAACTACATCCGCCAGCTGCTCGGGCACGTCAATCCCTACACGGGTGTGGCGATCAAGGATGAGCCGGCAGTCCTGTTCGTCGAGATGATCAATGAACCCGTGCATCACCCGGAAGACAAGCCCGGCTCCATCAGGTACATCAATACGCTGGTCAGCGCGGTGCGCAGCACCGGAACGCGCAAGCTGACGTTCTTCAATGTCTCGCAGGATTTCGCCATTGCGCCGGCGATCCGGGATTCGCGCGTCGATGGCGTCAGCTTTGGCTGGTATCCGACCAGCCTGGTCGCGGGGCGCACGCTTAAAGGGAATTTCCTGCCGGCCGTGGATGGGTATCCTGACATGCTGCGCCCGGAGTTGGCCGGCCGGCCGCGCCTCGTGTACGAGTTCGACCAGGCGGACCTGGTCTCGGGCTACCTGTATCCGGCGATGGCCCGCACCTTCCGCGCAGTGGGCGCCCAGCTGGCCACCATGTTCGCCTACGACATGCTGCAGACCGCGCCGTACAACCTTGGCTGGCAGACGCATTTTCTCAACCTGGTTCACACGCCGAGGAAAGCGGTGAGCGCCGTGATTGCCGCCGAGGCGATGCGCCGCCTGCCGCGGATGAAAGCCTACGGCCGCTATCCGGACAACCTGAGCTTCGGAGATTTCCGGGTGAGCTATGAAGGCGATATGAGCGAGCTGAACGCGCCCGACGCGTTCATGTATGCGGGAGACACGCCTGATTCGGCGCGCGACCCGGCGTCCCTGCAGCGCATCGTGGGCTTTGGCTCCTCCGGTACCGTCGACTACGAGGGCACGGGGTCGTATTTCCTCGACAAACTGCGCGAGGGCGTGTGGCGCCTCGAGCTCTATCCGGATGAGATCCTGGTGCGTGATCCCTTTGAGCAGCCTCAGCCGGGCAAAGTGGTGTCGCGCCTCCTGTACCGCTCCTGGCCCCTGAAGCTGCGGCTGCCGGACCTCGGCGATGCCTTCAGTGCCACGCCCCTGAACGGCGCCGGCGCTGCCGCCGCGCGCGTGGCGAGCAGCGGCGTCGTTGCGGTCGAACCCGGGGTCTGGCTGCTCACACAGCGGAAGGAGGATGCGAGCGGCAACCTGCCCACGCGGGTAGGGCGCGTGGGAGTGAGCGAATATCACGTCAACGCGCGCGTCTCCTATCCCGATCTGGTCCAGACGCTCACCGCACACGAGTTCATGGCGGGCGCGCCCGTGGAGATTCGCGTGCGCGTCGCCAACGATGCGCTGCCGGATGCGGTCAGGCTGTGGGTACGGGCCGCCGGTGCAGGATTTTCCGCCAGGCCGATCGCCATGCAGCGCCAGCGCGGCAATGACTATGTCGCGGTACTGCCTGCGGATGCGCTTGCTCCCGGGCTGCATGAGTACGCAGTGAGCACACAGAGCAGAGAACGGGTCACGACCTTTCCGGGCGGCGTGCCTGGACAGCCCTTCCAATGGCCGTTCCGCCTGGACACGATCTGGTCATTCAGCATTACGCCGCCCGGCACGCCGATGCGCCTGTTCAATCCCGGGCTGGACTACGCTCATCTGTCCTTCGTACGTCCGGGAGAGCAGTACCGCAATCCCTTCTTCAGCCTGACACCTGGAGAAAGTGCCGACGAGTCCGCGCTGACGCTGGATCTGCCCGATCTGGGTAAGGACACCCCGGAGCGTTACGCGGCCGCACTCTATATCGGCGATGTCATGGCGGTCCGCAAGGCGGATTTTGCGCACGCAGAGGCCCTGCACGTCACGCTGAAGAGTGACGGCGGATCACGCAAGACGGTGCAGCTCACGCTGGTCGAGAAGGATGGGACGGCCTGGATGGCTCCGGTGACCGCTGCCGGCGGCTGGGCGACCGTCACTGTTCCGCTGGATCGCCTGCACCTCGCCCGCAGCATCCACATTCCCAGTCCCTATCCGGGACTGTGGAACTACTGGCGCGAGGCGGCACAGGGTCGCGGCGGTCCCGGCGATCACATTCACCTGGAAGACGTGGAGCGATTGCAGCTCGTGGTGACGCCCAACGCCGGCGCGACCGCGGATGACGACGCCCGGGGTGCATCAGTGGAATCGATCACGCTGTCTTTCGCCCGCGGCGGATAGGCGATGGCCGCGCGCTCGCTGTGCGCTGCCGTGCTGGCCAGCGGCTTGCTGCCCGGCGCGGCGATCGACGCTGGCGGTATCGAGCAGGCGCCCACGGCCGGCACAAGCTGGGTGCTCCCGCTCGCCGCCACGGTCTCCTTGAAGATGGCATGGATTCCTCCGGGCACCTTCCTCATGGGCAGCGCGGCCTCCGAGCCCTTGCATCGCCGTGACGAGGCGCCCGTGACGAGGGTGCGGCTGAGCCGCGGCTATTGGCTCGCGACCACGATGGTCACGATCGGTGAGTGGAAGGCCCTGATGGGGCGCGGCGTGCGCGCTCAGCTCGAAAGAGCGCTGCGCGATGACACGCTATACGAGTTTGGCGCCACGCAGCAGACCCTGCGTGCCTACATGCATTTTGCCGCTGATGCCGGTCCGGGCGAATACCTGACGGGCGAAGACGCTGAGCTGCCGATGTACTACGTCAGCTGGCAGGATGCCGTGACTTTTTGCAGGACACTCAACGTGCGGGAGCGTGCCGCAGGGCGCCTGCCGCCGCACTACGAATACGCGCTGCCCACCGAAGCGCAGTGGGAGTATGCAGCCCGGGCCGGTGCCACGACGCCCGGCCACGCCGGAGACTTGCAGCCGAACGATCGCCCCGCTGCGCTCCTCGAAGACATCGCCTGGTACGAGGCGAACAGCGCAAGCGGCTATGTGGGCAGGGGCTGGCTCATCAATGGACGCCGGGCCGGGCCGCACGCGGTCGCGGGTAAACGGCCCAACGCCTGGGGCCTGTATGACATGGCCGGGAATCTGTGGGAATGGTGCCGTGACTGGTACGGACCCTATCCTGGTGGAGAGGTGGTCGATCCGGCCGGTCCGCGATCCGGCCTTGTGCGCGTCAATCGCGGCGGAAGCTTTGGCAGCGGTGCAGCGGATGAGCGCTCAGCCGCCCGCGCGGGTAATCCTCCCGCGGAAGCCAGCGCCTTCAGGGGGTTTCGTCTCGCGCTGGTGTACCGCTAGGCGTGCGCTATTTCGAAAATGAACAGAGCACGCCCATCTGTACCGCCTTGGCACAATCAATGGCCTCGTACGGGTTGGTGTTCCCCGGCGCCGGTATGAGCGCAACCGAGCTCTCGGTGTGCTCCGCACAGCGGTACTCGATGACATAGCGCTTGTGCACCTGCTCCTGCCCCATGATCTGGATCTGATCGATGTTGCACGACACGCCATTCTGGGCGAGCGCCGCGCGGAACGTATCCGCCGCCACGGGCGTCTCGACGGGGCCGGCGTCCGTCAGCTTGCACTTGATGCCGCGCTTGGCCGCTTCGGCACAACTCATGACCGAGACCGGACTGTGCGAACCGGCCTGCGGTGACTGTACCAGGTAGCCGTCACCCTCCTTGCAGGCGACCTCGGAATACTCGGTGAGGGACGCCTTGCTCTGGCCAAACCACTGCAACTGCTTCACCGTGCAGGCCGCACCCTTGCCCGACTGGATCAGCCCCGCGACCCAGGCGTCTACGTCCTTGTTCTCCGGCAGCGTGCACAGGTAGCCCGGTTTCGCGCCCTTGGCCACGTCGGCTTCGCGCGCATCCTCGGCGTGCAGGCAGGAAACCCCAATCGGCGGATCGCTGCCCTGGCTCATCAGCAGATAGCCCATGTCATCCTTGCAGGCGACCTCGTAGATATTCGCCGGCAGGTCCTTGCCACCCGTTTTTGGCTTGAGCGTGCCGGACACGACGAGTGCCACGTTGCTGACCATGCAGTTGATCTGCAGTGCCACCAGCAATGCGGCACTGTCTGAGCGCACCTTGGCCTGGGCCGGCGTCTCGTCCTTCCGATTGGCATTGAGCTTTTCCAGATCCTCGTGGGAGATGGATCCGTTGAGCCGGCTGTTGTCCTGCGAGTAACCGCCCGGCTGGCTGTGCTGGGCGAGTGCGGTCGCGCTGATCGCCAGCAGAAATCCGCTCAGGGCGACAGAGCCGGCAATCCTCAAACGGCACAGTGACATAGACGATTCCTTGCCGTTGTCCACGGCGACGATTTGACCCGCTCCCGTCAGCTCGAATGTCACCAGATTGTCGGCCGTTGGGCAAAGATTGCCGTGCCGGACCCCCGAGCCTGGCTACGGCCGCTTCGTCAGGCCCTGTTGGTCCAACCAATCCAGCAGTCGCTGTGGCCACGCGGCCGACGGGCCCACATTCTCGGCGCGCATACCGAATCCGTGACCGACGCCGTCGTAGATGTGCAGTTCGGCCTTTGCACCCGCGCGCCGCATGGCCAGATACAGCTCGGCCAGCCCGGAGGAAATGGCCGGCTGGTCGTCTGCGCCGCAGAGCAGGAATGCCGGCGGCGTCGCGCCCGTCACCCGCAGGTCCGCCGGGATGCCCGGATACAACAGCGCCTGGAAGTCGGGGCGCGAGCTCACGCGTGCGACCGGGTCCGCGGCCGTGGGCTGGGCGTCCTCGTAGCGCGTGCTGGCCAGGAACGCCAGCTCACCGCCGGCAGAAAATCCCAGCACCCCGATGCGGTGGGGATCGACCTGCCATTCGGCGGCCCTGCTTCGCACCAGGCGGATGGCGCGCCGCGCGTCGGCCAGCTCATCGCCTTCGACGCTGTAGCTCGAGCCGGGCTGGTGGGCGAGCCGGTACTTGAGGATGAAGGCTGCGATCCCGTGGTCGGCGAGATATTCGGCCACGCGGTAGCCCTCGTGGTCCATCCACAGCTCCACATGGCCTCCGCCCGGCATCACGACGATGGCGGCCCCCGTTGCCTGCTCGCGGCGGGGTGCGTACCAGGTGAGCGAGGGCGCATGCACGTTCGAGACGACATGGTCGCCACGCTCCGTGACGCGGACGGTCTCCTTATCCCCGCTCCGGCCTCCCGAGCCTGGCGCGTCGCCCGGCCAAAGCGGAATGGTTTGCGGATCGGCGGCCAGTCCGGCCGGGCAGAGCAGCAGCCACAGGAGCGCCGCGCCAAATCCGCCGTGGGTGATTCGACATGCCGTCGGGTTCATGGACGTCCTCATGGTGCGGCCGCGACTGAAGTGGCCGGCCACACCAGTGTACGCTCGGACGCGACCGTTCCGGCCGGCCGGAACACGCGGACCTCCAGGTGCAATGAGCGCCCGGTGGAGCTCGGCGGCAAGCGGCCCTTGAGCTCCTCGGGCGCGGTGAACTCACCGAGCTGCCGGGACCCGCTCGCCAGCGCGATGCCGGCCTCGTCCTTCAGCGCCCACACCAGCTGATAGCCGTGCAGAGGATAGGAGGGCAACTGGCGCTCCGAATTCGGCGTGACGGTCACTGCGAACCCGGTTGCGGGAGCGCCGGTCCACCGTGCTTCGATGCTGGCCTGGGCCGTGAGCTGCTTCCACGCCGCATAGGAAGGCTTGGGCCGCCGCATCTCATCCACCACGCCGTGCTCGACAAAACCCTCGACCAGTCCGGGAGACAGATTGCGGCGCGACTTGTAATCCTGGTAACACCACATGATGGCCCCGGCGATCCAATCGCGTGCGGCCAGCATCGGCAGCTGCTGCTCGATGGTGCGGATGCGGCTGGGATCGGCATCCGCCAGCTGTTTCGCAAACATGCCGGGAAATCCAAACTCGGAGATGATCACCATCTTGGACGGAAACAGTGTGTTGACCTTGTCGAGCGCGGCGTCGAGTGCCGCGGCCGGCCCGTGCCAGGTGCCGAAGTACTGGTTCATCAGGAGGAAATCGGCGTCATTGGCCGCCGACTGGTCCGCGCGCTCGAGCTTGGGCAGATTGTCATCGGCGAAGCTGACGAAGCGCTGCGGGTCCAGCTGCCGGATCATCGCGCGCATCGCGCGAAAATACTCTATGCCGGCGTGGGTGCCCCAGGCGCTCTCGTTGCCGACACTCCAGGCAAAGATGCTGGGGTGATTGCCGGCCTCTTCGATCATCTCCCGCATCTGCTGCTCGGCCAGCGCGAGCACCTTCGGATCCGCGAATTGCGCCTCGCTGAACTGCCACACGGGAATTTCCGGAACCAGCATGATCCCGTGCCGGTCGGCGTAGTCGAGGATGAAGGGATTCTGGGGGTAGTGCGCCGGCCTCGAAAGCGTCGTGTTCAGCGCCTTCAGATCGTCATAGTCACGACGCATCGTTTCCGGGGTTTCCGCGAGCCCCTCGGCCGGGGAATCCTCGTGCCGGGCAAGCCCGGTCAGGCGCACCCGCTCGCCGTTGATCAGCAGATGCCGGTCCCTGATCTCGACCGCGCGCACACCGAAGGTGTCGCTGTGGGTATCGATGGTGTGCCCGTCGCGGCCGATGATATCCACGACCATGCGGTACATGTCGGGATGGTCGATGCCCCAGAGCCGTGGCTTCGCCAGATCCAGCGATAGGGCCACGTCCTCATCGCCCTCGCCGAGTGCGAGCGGCTGGGTACTGCTGGCGCTGAGCCGATCATTCGGCCCGTACGCCCTCGCGCGCACCTGGACCGGCGTGCCGGCCGGCAGCGCGCTGTGGAGGAACACCTGGTCGCGCACGATCCAGCCCGCCGCGTGTTGTTCCGCGCGGATACTCTGGCGCCTGACCCAGGCCGGCCCGCTCTGGCTGAGCCAGACATCGCGGACCATGCCGCCGTAAGTCCACCAGTCATACCAGGACAGCGGGGTCCCCCGGGCGCCGTAGCCGGGGATCGTTGCGATCCCGGGCCGATTATCGATGCGCACCGCGAGGTAATTCCGCTCGCGCAGCTGCGCGGTGATGTCGAAGGA
>WNFL01169006.1_pt2 | contig 13471 bp, 12 predicted proteins | sample 5400361 | NCBI WGS metagenome assembly WNFL01 (sample SAMN13153351, study PRJNA577476) | soil metagenome | isolation source: 40 cm soil on Douglas fir-dominated hillslope | place: USA:California | collected 2013-09-17
CCTCTCCGGATCCAGGAGGTCGCCGCCGAGGTCGGCCTGACGACCCGGTCGATCCGGTACTACGAGGAGATCGGGCTCCTCGCGCCGGCTCGCAGCGACGGCGCGTATCGGCTCTACGACCGCGAGGACGTCGAGCGGCTGCTGTTCATCAAGGGCCTTCGGGACGACGCGGGGTTCAGCCTCGCCGAGATCGGGCAGCTCCTCGAGGATGAGGAAGCAAGAGCCCGCAATCGGGCCCGCTTCAAGGCCACGGACGATCCGGCCGAGCGGCGCGCGCTCGCACTCGACGGCATCGCCCGTGTCGACCGCCAGATCGAGACGCTCCGCGCCAAGATCACCCGGCTTCGGGCCATGATCAACGACGCCCGAGCCCGGCGCGACCGGCTCGCCGCCCGGGTTGAGGAGATCGACGGCGGGGCGGCTCGGACACACGTCCACATCGAACGAGCCCGGACCACCCCGACCGACCCGACCGAGCCGCGATGATCGGCTTCGGCTCGGCTGGCACACTGCCTGCGCTTCGGCATCGCAACTACCGGCTCTTCTTCGCGGGCCAGGGTCTCTCGCTCATCGGCACCTGGATGACCGCCGTGGCGCAGTCGTGGCTCGTCCTGCAGCTGACCGGCAATCCCTTCGACCTCGGGCTCATCGGCGTGTTCCAGTTCACCCCGGTCCTGATCCTCGGCCTGTTCGGCGGCCTCATCGCCGACGCGCTGCCGAAGCGCTCGACGATCTATGCCACGCAGATCGTGGCCATGATCGTGAGCTTCACGCTCTTCGCCCTGGCGGCGACCCACACGGTCCAGCTCTGGCACGTCTTCCTCCTCGCGGTCGTCATGGGCGTGCGGAACGCGGTCGACATGCCAACGCGACAGGCCTTCGCCGTCGAGCTGGTCGGGCGCGAGGACATCGGGAACGCGGTGGCGCTCAACTCGGCGATGTTCAACGGCGCCCGAATCGTCGGGCCGGCGGTCGCCGGCATCACGATCGGGGCGTTCGGGGTGGCTCCGGCGTTCCTCATCGATGGCGTGAGCTTCCTCGCGGTCCTCATCGCGCTGTTCGCGATGGACGCCGACGCGTTCCGGGCGGGCCCGCGGCTCGAGCGACCGGCCAGCGTCGGCGCGGTCGCGGCGAACCTCGCCGAGGGCCTGACGTACGTGCGACGGACGGGCGTCGTGTTCCTCGCCGTCGTCGTGGTCGGCGTGGTCGCCACGTTCGGGATCAACTTTTCGGTCGTGATCCCGCCGCTTGCGGCGATGACGCTCGGGGTTGGTGCCGTCGGGTACGGCTTCCTCATGGCGGCATCCGGGGCCGGCTCGCTCGTGGCAGCGCTCGTCATCGCGTTCCGCGGGACCCGGCCGAGCCGGATGCTGCTCGGCGCGCTCGTGCTGGGCGGCGCCGAGATGGTCATCGGCGGGAGCGGGAGCTATCCGGCGGACCTCGCCCTGATGTTCCTGGCCGGCGCCGGCGCGATCACGATGATGGCGACGGCCAACACGACGATGCAGCTGGCCGTACCGGACGCCCTGCGCGGCCGGGTCATGTCGGTCTACACGACCGTTTTCGCGGGCACGTCACCGGTCGGCGGGCTGACGATGGGCGCCATCGCGTCGAACTTCAGCGCCGCGACGGCCCTGTTCGTCGGTGGGTTCGTCTCGTTCGTCGCCGGCCTGGCGGGGGTCGTCTGGTACCGAGCGCTGAAGGCCTCGGGCGGGATCCCCGAGCGGGTCAACTCGGGTCGGGCGCGCGGACCGGTGATCACGCGTTCGGGCGCGAGCGCCGCAACCGCGACGGGAGTCGCAGCAGCCGGCCCGGGAGCGGCGCCGCTCAGCCGGTGATCTCGGCGCGCTCCGTGAACCCGAGCGCCACGACCAGGGATCCGACGAGCCAGACCCCGACGAGGATCAGCGCCGTGTCGGCCGAGAGCGCCGCTGCCGCGCCCGGTCCACCTCCGCCATTGGCGGCCGAACGGCAGGTACTTCACGATGTCCGGCAGGAAGATCGTGGCGAACGTCTCGCCGAAGTAGAAGGCGATGCCGGCGCCGATTCCGGCAAGCTGGCTGCGGGCGAGCGTGGCAATTGCGAAGCCGAGGGCTGCCTCCTCGGTGACGGCGAACCAGCCTCGAATGAACTCCTCCGGCAGGCGCCCGAGCGTCGCCGCGTCGCTGAGGCCCGTTGTCGGCACGTTCGCGATCGTCGCCCCGACGATGGCCGCGCCGACCCCGATGGCAAAGGTGAGGGCGAGCCCGACGGCGACCATGGCCGAGATCGCGGCGAACGTCAGGAGCATGTAGCGGGAGCGGCTCTCGCCCCGGGCGACCGCGTTCTTCAGCGTCCCCCAGCCCCACTCCGAGCCGGCGATCGCCGCGCCGTAGATCACGGCGAAGAGACCACCGAGCCCGAAGATGAACGACAGGATGATGTCGTAGGCCGCCGGGAACGTGACCAGCAGGAGCGCCTCCTGCTGGGCTCGGGGCGAGCCGGATCGTTGCGATACGGTCGCGGTGGCGATGATGATGAGGACGAGCAGGCCGACCAGCAGGCCGACGGTCACGAACGATGCCGGCCGGCCGACGAGCTTGCGGATACCGGAGCGGAAGATCCTCATGACCGGATTCCCTGGAACGTGCCTTCCGAGCCGGCGTGCGGCTCGCCGCCGGTGAGCTCCAGGAACAGGTTCTCGAGGTCGCTCCCCGACTCGAGCGCGGACGCGAAGATCCCGGCGCCGGCGAGCGCCCGGTTCACCTCGCTGGCGCGATCGGGCCTGGCCTGGACGCTGAGCCAGGTATCCGACAGCTCGGGCTCGTTGCCGGCCGCCGGGATCGCGGCGGTGGGCCCGATCGAGGTGAGGGTCGCGATCGCCGCCTCGACCGAGGCGCGCGCCACCCGGACCCGGACGACCGCCTCGCTGGCCAGCAGGGTCTCGAGGCTGCCCTCGCGAACCAGGCGCCCGGCCGCGATGATCCCGACGACGTCGGCGAGGACCTGGACCTCGCCGAGCAGATGGCTCGAGACGAAGACCGTCTTGCCGGTCGCCGCGAGGTGCCGCAGCGTCTCCCGCATCGCGACGATGCCGGCCGGATCGAGGCCGTTTGCGGGCTCGTCGAGGAGCAGGAGCGTCGGATCGCTCAGGAGCGCAGCGGCGATGCCCAGGCGCTGCTTCATCCCGAGCGAATAGCTCGAAACCTTGTCCTTCGCCCGATCCCGGAGCCCGACGAGCTCGAGGAGCGCCTCGACGCGGTGGCGTGGCACGGGCGCCCCCGCCGCCGCGAGCTCGCGGAGATTCGCCCGGCCGGTCAGGTAGGGATAGAACGACGGCGACTCGATCAGGGCCCCGACGTCGAAGAGGCGGCGTCGGTCGCCCCGGGCGAATGGTCGCCCGAGCAGCTCGATCGAGCCCGCGTCGGGGTGGAGGAGCCCGGTCAGCAATCGCATCGTCGTCGTCTTGCCCGCGCCGTTCGGCCCGAGGAAGCCGTACACGACTCCGCTCGGAACGGACAGATCGAGGCCGTCGAGGGCGACCCGCGAGCCGTAGCGCTTGCGCAGGCCGCGCGTCGCCAGGGCCAGGGTGCTTGGGGAGGCCGTCACGACCAGAACGATAGCCGACGGGCAGGAGCCCGGGATCCGGCGCCTGGCCGGGATCGTCCGGAAAATGTTCGGAGCGGCTCCCGAAGGAGCCGCTCCGATGCTGTCCCGGTGAAGGTATCCGTCGAAACGGACGCTTCTGCCACGCGTCAAGGGCATCTATCACGTCGGCTGTACCGACTACCCTGACCCAACCTACCCATGACCTTGCCGCTGGGGCAGCGCGCCCCGCGCGAACGCGGTGCGTGGTGAAGTCTAGTCGGGCTGAACTCGAAAGCCAAGGGTTTTCGGCGCGAAGTTGGTAAAAAACCCTTAACGCTTCACGCTCCGGTGTGTTGCGGGCGCGTTACAGGCGCATTGCAGGCCCGCGACTCACTCCTCGTTGATCGTCACGGCGGTGATGGCGACGGGCTCATCGGGGAGGTCGCGGGAGTTCCTCGGGGCGTTCGTGATCTTGTCGACGACGTCCATCCCCTTCGTGACCTGCCCGAAGAGCGTGTAGTTCTTCGGCAGCTTGCCGGTGAGGTCGGCCTGGCAGATGAAGAACTGGCTGCCGTTCGTGTTCGGGCCGGCGTTGGCCATCGCGAGCGCCCCGCGGCTGTAGTCGCCCTGGATCGGCTCATCGGCGAACGTGTAGCCCGGGCCGCCCGTTCCGACCCGGCTGGCGTTGAGCGTGGCCTTCTTGCCGTGCTGGCCGTCGCCGGCCTGGGCGACGAAGCCCGGGATGACGCGATGGAAGATCACGTCGTCGTAATAGCCCTTCTTCGCGAGGTCGATGAAGTTCTGGGTGGCCTTCGGCGCTGCCGTGGTGAAGAGATCGACCTCGATGTCGCCGAGCTCGGTGGACAGGGTGGCAGTGGTCATGTCGGCTCCTTGCTAGGGATTGGCAACGGTGACCGAGACCATCTCGATCGGGTTGGTGGGCAGTTCGGCGTCGGCGGCGGCGGCGATCTTGTCGGCTACATCCATCCCGGTGACGACCGTGCCGAAGATCGCGTAGGTGTTGGCCGAGACGAGGGCGCTCTTCGCGTCGTCCGACAGGACGATGAAGAATTGCGAGCCCTGGCTGTTCGGTTGGTTGTTCCGGGCCATCGCCACGGTGCCTCGCCCGTAGGTCGCGGTGACGGGCTCGTCCTTGATCGTGTAGCCAGGCCCGCCGGTGCCGTCGCCCTTCGGATCGCCGCCCTGGATGACGAAATCGGGCACGACGCGATGGAAGACGAGGCCGTCGTAGAAGCCGCAGTCGGCGAGGGCCACGAAGTTGCCGGCCGCGATCGGCGAGAGGTCGGCCTTGACCTGGATGACGATGTCGCCCTCGGACGTCGAGATCGTCACGGTCCGGGTCTGGCCGGCCGGCAGGGCGGCGGGCTGGCTCGTCGGGCAGCCCTGGCCCCGGGCGGCGACCGACGCGGCCGGTGACGGGGATGCGGACGCTCTCCCACCGCCGAACACGAAGACCGCGGCCACCGCCGCGATTCCGATCGCGACGAGGAGGCCGGCGACGAGCGGCGTCGACCAGGGCGATTTGCTCGGCGGCGGCGGCCGGCGCGTCCCGGGTTGCGGCGCGGTTCCGGCCGCGATCGCGCGGCGGCGCGCGCGCCGGGGAGCGGAGCGTGGCGACTGGGTCACCTGGCAGCCTCATTGGCGGTGGCGTAGTCGAGCGCGCCGGACAGGAGCGCTTCGCCGAGGATGATCGCTGCCGCGCCCGCATCGCGCACGCGACGGATGGCGGCGACGTCCCGGGCGCCCCCGGCGACCACGAGCTCGGCGTCGACCGTGCGAGCCACGGAGGCGAGCGCCGCTACTCCCTCGTCGCCTGTCGCGTGCGACAGGACGAGGCGGGCGACGCCCCGGCCGGCGAGCTCCGATGCCAGCTCGAGCAGGGTCGGGGCCTTCGATCGCCGCCACGGGAACGCGGCCAGGCGATCCGGGCGTGCGTCGAGCCCGATCGCGAGCCAATCGCCGGCGACGGCCAGGCACTCGCGCAGGAGCTCCGGCTCGTCGGCAAGGGCCGTCTCTCCCACGACCCGGGTCACTCCCGCAGCGAAGGCGAGCCGGATCGCGTCGGGCGAGCCGATCCCCCCGGCCAGCTGGAGCGGCGTTGCGACATGCGCGGCGATTGCCCCGATCGCGTCGAGATTCGCCGGGCTGCCCTGCCGGGCGCCATCGAAATCCACGAGGTGGATGACCGGCGCGCCCTGGGCCACGAAATGCTCTGCGATCCGGTCGGGCCGGTCGGTGGGCGCGCCGACACCGGTCGACACCCCGGGCCAGAACACGAGCCGGGAGCGACCGCCGGCGATGTCGATCGCCGGGATCACCTGCAAGGCAGGTCCGTCACGCTCCGACGGCGGCGCCGCCAGCCGGGCGGGTCTCCTCGAGGCCGGCCTGGATCGCCGCGATGGTCGCCTCGACATCGGACGCCTCGACGCCGTAATGGGTCACGGCGCGCACCTGGCCGTGCCGGTAGGCATCGAGGAGCACGCCGCGGGCCCTGACGGCGGCGAGGAACGCGTCGCGATCGCGATCCACTCGGAACAGGACGAAGTTCGTTCGAACGCGACCCGGGTCGAGCGGTCCCGGCTCGGGCTGCGCGACGTCGCCGGCCGACAGGATCGCCGCTGATTCGCTCAACGCCTCGGCGAGGCGGCGGGCGTTCGCATGATCCTCGGCGAGACGCTCGATCATCCCCTCGGGCCCGTCGCGCAGTGCGATCAGGCCGGCGGCCGCGATGATCCCGACCTGTCGCATTCCACCGCCGACCAGCTTCCGCGCCCGGCGTGCGCGCCAGATGAAGTCGTTCGTCCCGACGACGACGCTGCCGATCGGGCAGGCAAGGCCCTTCGAGAGGCAGAACGAGACGCTGTCCGCCGGGCCGGCGAGATCCGCCGGGCCGACCCCGAGGGCGACGACCGCGTTCCAGAAGCGGGCCCCGTCGATGTGCAGCGGGACGCCTCGCTCGCGGGCGATCGCCGCGACCTCGCGGGTGTATTCCGGCGTGACGGGCTGGCCCATCGAGTGGGCGTTCGTGTTCTCGAACGTGATGAGGCCCGTGATCGGCTCATGCGGGTCGCCCGGATCGCGGAACGCCGCCTTGATCGCCTCGGGATCGAGGGTGCCGTCGGGCCGCTCGTCGAGGGTCCGGATCGAGGCCCCGACGACGACGGCATGATTCGCCGCTTCGTCGAGGACGACGTGGGACCGGGCGCCGGCGATCACCTCCTGGCCACGGGCGAGGTGAGCCATCAACGCGACGAGGTTGCCCATCGCCCCGGACGGGACGAAGAGGCCGGCTTCCTTGCCGAGGAGCTCTGCAGCGCGAGCCTCGAGGGCGCTGACCGTCGGGTCGTCGCCGAAGACGTCGTCGCCGACCTCGGCGGCGGCCATCGCCCGGCGCATCTCGGGCGTCGGCTTCGTGACGGTGTCGGACCGGAGGTCGATGGGGGACATGGGCGGCGAGGATATCGCGGGTGTACGGTGCGGGCCGATGCCGACCGCGCAGGAACGCGACGAACAGGACGCGCAGGATCCGTTCGCGCGCTCGCTGAAGGAGCCCGGTTACCGGATCGCCGCCCGGATCGAGCGCCCGCCCGATCGCCGACCCCAGATCGTCACCGCCCTCGTGGCGACCACGATCGTGCTCGCCATCGTCGTTGCGGCGCTTCGAATCCAGGTCGAGGACACCGCGAGCCTGCCGTCGCAGCCGCCCCTCGCCAGCGGGATCGCCGGTCGCATCCCGACGCCGTTGCCGGCCCTCACCCTCGGCGGCCCGACCGGGTCGATCGCGCCGTTCCCGGTCCTCTCCGGCGGGCTGCGATGGCTCGATCCCCGGACGGGCACGATCAGCGGCCCGCCGTTTTCCGGAGGCCGTGGCTGGGTCTTCGCCGGCTCCGACGGCACGGCGACGTGCGTCTGCTACGACTCGCCCTGGTCAGCGACCGGGACGATCGAGCGGACGACGATCGTTCGCTACGGCCCGACCGGCGCCGAGCTCTCGCGCACGACCGTGGGCGAGCTCGATTCGCCGACCCGGTCCGGTGGTGCGATTGCTCGGGATGTCGCGATGTCCGCAGATGGCCGGGACCTGTACGTCGCCAGCGTGGTGCAGGAGACGGTCGGTTGGGCGATCGAGCTCGATCGGATCGGGCTGACCGGTAGCCCCACGCGCCTTGCCACGCTCGATCTGGGTGGAGCCGGGATGAGCCAGGCGCTTGCCAACGCCGGGACGATCAACGTCAAGCCCTCGCCGGTCGTCCGAGTGTCGCCCGACGGGCACCTCGTGCGGGTTGCCGTGCGATACGGGGCATCGGGGTCCAGCCTCAGCGTGGGCTGGCATGAGATGGTCGCCCTGGTCGACGCGGGACCCGCGACCGACAGCGGTGGCGGCGACCTCGTGATGCGCAACCTGGGAGGCCCGGGCATTGCCCAGGATCCGGACCGCTGCGACCGCGAGGCATTCGTGACGCCGACGACGTACGCGGAGCTCTGTCGCATCACGATCGCCGACTCGATCGTGCCGATGGCGCTCCTGTACGGGCTGGACGATCGCGTCACGCAGGTCCAGGTCGGCCAGCCGGTCGGCCGGGACGACCTCGACTGGCTCGTCAACGCCACGAGCGGCGTCGTCTATCGCTGGTCGCGCTTCAGCCACATCGTCGCCCGTCTCGACGTTCGAACCGCGTCGGTGACCGAACGGGTCCTCGACGGCGGCACGATTGGCCTCGCCGAGGTGCCGCCCGACTCGACGGCGCCCGCATCGGGGTCGGGCCGCGCGGCCTGGGATTCGCTCGCATCAGCCGGCAAGGTCCCGAAGTCGCGCCTGGCCGGCTCCGTCGACGGGTCGATCCTGTACGCGGTCGGTGCTCAGGCCGGGATCGGCGGCGGAAGAACAGGCCCGCTGTTCGCCTCGACCGGGATCTGGGCGTTCGATGCCCAGACGCTCGGCCTCGTCGCCCATTGGCCCGCGGCAGCCATGTACGACCAGGTCGGGGTCACCCCCGACGGACTGCACGTCCTCGCGGTCGGGCTCGAGGGCATGACGCCCGACGGCCGGCTCGCCGACTGGGACAGCTCGCTCGTCATCCACGATGCGGTCGACGGCTCCGTCGTCGAGCAGATCGGCCATCTCGTGGGCGACGAGGGCTTCTTCGTCGACCTCCTTGCCCCTGGGCCCGCACGGTAGGCGACCCTGCTATCCTCGCGGCTCGCCGCACGGACCCGTGGTGTAGCGGCCCAACATGCCAGCCTGTCACGCTGGAGATCGCCGGTTCGAATCCGGTCGGGTCCGCCATCCACTCGCCTCCATCCGACGCCCCGCCCGCCCGCCCGGACGGGGCGTCTCCTACGCTCTGAGCCGTGAGCTTCCGGCGGACGTCGCGGCGTCGCCCGCTCCTCGCCTTCGCCGGCCTCGTCGCGGCCGGGGTGTTCATCGCTCTTGCGGCCTCACTGAACCCCATTGCGCCCGAGGCGACCCACGCTTTGCCGACGCTGCCGGTCGGCTTGGGCTCGTCGCTGCCGAGCGGCGCGCCCTCGTCCAGCGTGGACTCGCCGTCGCCAAGCCCCGACACGAGCATCGCGATCGTCCCGGTCACCAGCTTCCGAGCCGGGTGGGGCTCGACGGACGCGATCGAGGTTGCGGCCGTCGCGACCGGCAAGAGCAGCCGCTACGCGTCGATCGAGGTGCTTGCCGCGAACGCCGAGGCGACGCTGGCCGCGATCGGACTCGCCAGCGGAGCGAACCCCAGGGTCATCCAGGCAGCCGACGCGCCCACGCTCAGGGGCCACCTGGCCTCGCACCCGAACCGCCTCGGATTCCTTCCCGTGGCCGACGTGGACCCGAGCGTTCGCGCGCTCGCCTGGGACGACCTCTCGCTGTTTGGCGTGCGCCGACTCGCGACGCTGGAGGGCTGGCCGTTGCGGATCCAGCTCCCGCCCGGCACGGTCCCCGCGACGGTCCAGTCCTACGACCCGGCCACCGCCTGGACCCTCGTCGCCGGCGGCGACATCAACCTCGACGGCCAGGTCGCGTTCCACGTCAAGCAGCTCGGGCTGGGCGTCGACTTCCCGTTCGCGGGCGGGACCGCCGAGATCACCGGCCACACCTGTTGCAGCTTCGCGGGACTGCCGCTCCCGAAGGCCAGGCGCACCGGCAATGAAGGGGCGATGCACGACGAGCTCAGCCTCGCCGACCTCGCCATCGCGAACTTCGAGAACCCCGCCCCGGACAACTTCGTCTACCACCCGGCGGGCCTCAAGTTCAGCGCCGATCCGGACCTCATCGCGGGTCTCGCGAACGCCGGGATCGACTGGGTCTCCCTTGCGAACAACCACATCGGCGACTTCGGCGACCAGGGGATCCTCGACACCCTCCAGAACCTCGATCGATGGGGGATCGCCCATGGCGGGGCCGAGGCGGATCTCGACTCGGCCCGGGCGCCGTCGCTCCTCCAGGCTGGCGGGACGAGCGTCGCGATCCTGGGCTACGACACGATCAAGGCGGCCTACGGCGCAACCGCGACGAGCCCCGGCTCGAACCAGATGAGCGTCGCTCGCGTCACCGCCGACGTGAAGGCCGCGCGGGCCGCCGGGGCCGGCCTCGTGATCGTGTTCCCGCACTGGGGCGTCGAATACAGCGCGACGACGACCGCCCTCCAGCGCCGCCTCGCCCACGCCGCCATCGACGCCGGCGCCGACATCGTCATCGGCAGCCACACCCACTGGGCCGGCGGGATGGAGGTCTACAAAGGTCGGCCGGTCTTCTACTCGCTCGGCGACTTCGTCTTCAACAGCACGCGCTCGGAGCAGACCGAGGAGGGGATCGTCGTGGAGCTGACGCTCGCCGGCAGCCGCCTCGTCCAGGTCAGGCTGCTGCCGTACCTGATCCTCGACGGCTCCCAGCCGAACCTGCTGGACCCCGCCGGCAGCGGCAAGGTGGTCCTGAAGCAGGTCTTCGGCGCGTCAGCCGGATTGCCCTGGTAGCAAATCCGCCGGCGGGCGCTCGTGGCCCGCGGGCGTGGCGTCCTCGGACGCATTCACGCGATGGCCGGTCGTCGATCACCTATGAACGTGGTGCGTGGTATCCAACGGTGGCCAGCGGCGGAGGCAGTAGATGCCGTCGATACATCCCGAGCCGAGCTCGCAGCGGGATAATTCGGCCACAGTCGGTTCGAGCCGCGCCTCGAACTGCTGGACACGACTCGCCAGGCGTGTATTTGAGCGCGGTCGTTCACGCTCCGGCCGGCAGGCCCGCGAACAGGTCGGTCTCGGGAAGCTCGACAGGGATGCGGGCCTCGCGGAGGACGTAGGCCTCCTTCGACCAGAACTCGCCCCAGCCGTCCTTGCCGACCTTCAGGAAGAAGCTGTCCGCGCTCATCTGGGTCACGTGGCGGTGGATCGCCGCCCACTTCGCATCGAGGACGTCACTGACGTCGACCCACGTCGTGATCGACTCGTCCGGGACGAGCATCTTCGCAAACCGCTCCTGCATCGCCGCGAGCTCCTCGGGGCCCGCGTTCTCGGGCGGCGCCCACGGGTTCGGCTCACCGCTCTCGGCCAGCCGGTCGGTCATGGCCTGGCGGACCGAGGCCGGGATGGCCTGCTCGTAGAGCTTCAGGGGCGTCCACGGGGCCAGCCCGCCATCGGCGGCGGCCGGGCCGGTGCCGCCGTGCTCGGGCGCGAGCTGCTCCGGGTACCAGGCCGCATCGCCGGCGCGATCGAAGGCTCGGACGGCGACATCGTGGGTCCGGATGTGGTCCGGATGGCCGTAGCCGCCGAAGTCGTTGTAGGTCGTGATCACGTGCGGTCGATGGGTCCGAACGAGCCACGTCAGGCGGCCGGCGGCCTCGTCGACATTGGCCTGCCAGAACGAGCGGGCATCGGCGTTCCCGACCCGACCCATCATGTCCGAGTCGCGGTAGCCGAGGTTCTCCCACTCGGTGACGCCGAGGTCGCCCAGCGCGGCCTCCAGCTCCGCGGCCCGGAGCTCGCCCAGCCGGTGGTGGTTCTCGGGCGTGTCCATCGCAGGCACGACGATCTCGCCCATCTCGCCGCGAGTGCCGGTGACGAGGACCACGCGGTGGCCGTCGCGGACGGCCTTGGCCATGACACCGCCTGTCCCGATCGTCTCGTCATCGGGGTGCGCATGGGTCGTCATCAGGGTCAGCCGGGCGTCGTTCATGGCGGAATCCTAGCCGCGTACCCGTACCTTCGTCCCGAGGACGCCTTGTTGGCCCCGTTGCATCCTGACGACGTGATCGGTGCCATCGGATCGCGCCTGCGCCTCGTCATGCGCCAGCCCGCCGCGGGCAGCGGCGAAGCCTCCGTCGCAAGGGTCCGTGAGCGCGACCAGGAGGCCGACGGCCTGCCCGAGGTCGACTTCGTCGCCTACACGTCCGATGAGCGGCTGTCCGGGCGTGTCCGGCTCGATAGCTCGCGGCTCTCCGACATGCTGAATGCCCACGACGAGTACGTGCTGGTGGACGCGCTCGCCGAGCGCCTGCCCCGGGGCGGTTCGCTGGTCGTGTCGGAGATCCTTGTTCGGCGCAATGAGCTGCCGCTGGTCCACGCCGCGGGCCCGCGCGGCGACCGGACGCTCCGGGTGCCGACGCGACCGCACAGGATCGTCCTTCGGTCGGGCCGCTACCTCGTGTTCGGCCGCCTCCACAGCGGACCCGGCGAGGATCCGCTCGCGTCGCTTCGGGCCCGGCGGCCGATGGTTCCGCTCACCGACGCGACCATCGAGTTCAGGCGCGGGGCCGAGATCGTCGTGGAGCCGATCGGGACGATCGTCGTGAATCGCGAGCTCGTCGACTGGGTCCGCGAGGGCGTGCCCCTGGGCGGCGGCGCCGAGGTCCCGTGGGTCCCGAGCCGGCGGCCCGCCCATGACGAAGCCGATGAACCCGTCGAGGCCGGATCCGCGGTCTGACCCGCCTACCATCGCGGCCATGCCCGGCCCGCTCGATGGGATTCGCGTCATCGACTGCTCGACGGTCCTCGCCGGACCGTACTGCACGATGCTCCTCGGCGATCTCGGGGCGGACGTCATCAAGATCGAGCCGCTCGAGGGCGACGCGACCCGGGCCTGGGGCCCGCCGTGGGTCGGGGACGAAGCCGCCGGCACGCAGACCGCGACGTACTACCTCGCGATCAATCGCAACAAGCGGAGCCTGCGGCTCGATCTCCGGAGGGAGTCCGGGCGCGAGGTGCTGCGGACGCTCTTGCGCGGCGGGGATGTGGTCGTCGAGAACTTCCGCGTCGGCGGGTTCGAGCGGCTCGGGTTCTCCGATGCCGCGCTGCGTGAACTGAATCCGGACCTGGTCCACCTCGCGATCAGCGGCTACGGCACGCATGGACCGGCCGCCGCGAAACCCGGCTACGACTTCGTGATCCAGGCCGTCAGCGGGCTCATGTCGATCACCGGCGAGACCGATGGGCGGCCGCTGAAGGTCGGAGTCGCGATCAGCGACGTCGTGACCGGCCTGTTCGGGGCCGTGTCGATCCTGGCCGGGTTGCTGGCACGAGGGCCGGGTCGTACTCGCACTGGCGCGGAGGAGGCTGCGGCCGGCCAGCGGATCGACGTCTCGCTCCTCCAGAGCACGCTGGCCGTCCTCGTGAACCAGGCGCAATCGACGCTCGCAACCGGTGTCGCGCCCGGCCGCCTCGGCAACGCCCACCCGAGCATCGTCCCGTACCAGACGTTCCGAACGGCCGACGGTGAGATCGCGATCGGTGTCGGGAGTCAGAAGCAGTGGCTCGGCCTGTGCGAGGTGCTCGAGCTGCCCGAGCTTGCCAGGGAGGCGAGATTCGCCACGAACGGCGACCGGGTCACGAACCGGGTCGAGCTGGTCGCGCGGCTGGGCGAGCGGCTGGCGCAGCGCGCGAGCGACGA
>WNFL01096745.1_pt2 | contig 13467 bp, 9 predicted proteins | sample 5400361 | NCBI WGS metagenome assembly WNFL01 (sample SAMN13153351, study PRJNA577476) | soil metagenome | isolation source: 40 cm soil on Douglas fir-dominated hillslope | place: USA:California | collected 2013-09-17
AGGTGGTTGCCGTGCACGGCGGCGTTCGACAGCGCCTCGGCGGTCGCGACCGCGAGATCGGCACGCCGGTCGGCGGAGAGGCCGACGTCACCGACCGCCTCGAGGATCCGCTCGACGGTGGGCGCGATGGCGGACCGGCGGCTGGGCATGCGGAACCGCGTGAGGATCGGCCCGCTTCTGCGGGCCAGGCGGCGCAGTCGGGCGACCCGCGATCTTCTCTTGGGGCTGGGCATCAAGGAAAGGACTGTGTTGATTCTAACCGGAACCGGCCCACTGTCCATTCCGGCCGGTTTGCTCCCGGCGTCCGTCCTGTGGTCAGCTTCCCGGTCTGGAAGCGATTCGGGTCTGGTGACCTGCGCGGCCTTCAAAGCCGTCCGGCCCCGGGCTGACCCCCGGGGCGGTAGGTTCGATTCCTACCCGCTTCCGCCAACCACTTGAGACAGGACTTGGCCTCCGGGGCACAGACTCAGGGCTCGGGGCTCGGGCGGCGACGGTCGAGCCAGCGGTTCAGGATCTCCGTCCGGTCGTTGAACACGACCCCCCGGACCACCCCGGGCTTGAGATGGGCGAGCGCCTGGCGGATCGCGTGGTGCGACGCGTGGCGGGCCCGCACCACGAGGAGGAACCCGTCGAGGAGGTCCTGCAACATCACCGAGTCGGCCACCGTCTCGAGCGGCGGGCAGTCGAGCAGGACGGTGTCGAAGCGCGACCGCGCGGCGGCGAGCAGGAGCCCCATCGACGCCGAGGCCAGGAGCTCCGAAGGCTGGGGAGCGGGCGCCCCGCCCGCGAGCAGGTGGAAGCCCCAGGGCTCGACCCGGCGCAGGGGCACTGCCCCCGACGCGGGACCGCTGAGCCACTCGCTGAGCCCGGGCTCGGGCGTGAGCCCCAGCGCCTGCTCGAGCGCGGGCTTGCGCAGACTCGCCTCCACGAGGAGGACACGCTGCTCCGGTTCCTGGGCGAGCGCGCCCGCGAGCCCCACCGCCACGGCGCTCGTTCCCTCCTGGGCGATCGCGCTGACGAGGCCGAGGCAGCCGAGGGGCCGATCGGCGCCCAGCGCCCGGACCTTGGTCCGGAGCACGCGGAAGGACTCGAAGGCTCGAGAGTCGGGGGTGAGCAGGGCGGCGAGCCTCGGCTCCGCGATCTCCGCGGCCACCGAGGCTTCGTCGGAGAACCTCACTACGATGCCGCGGTCGGGCGGGAACAAGGGGAAATCGGGCTCGGGAGACGGCAGATCGGGCGAGTCGGGCGGCGAGAAGCCCAGGCCCTCGTCATAGGCGCGCCGCTTCTCGGGGTCGCTCAGGACCTCGTAGGCCTCGCGGACACGATGGCGCTGCAGCGCCGCCTCGGTCGGCTCGAGCACCGAGGTGGTGGCGAGCGAGTCCTCCAGATAAAGGTTGATGCTGAAGCGGTAGGCCCTTTCGACCTGGTCGGGCGAGGCCCGCGGGTCGATCCCGAGAACGCTGTAGAAGGTGTCCTGCATGGTGCCCTCAGTAGCCCTGCCCGAGGCTCTCCCCCCTCACGAGCCCCCGCGTGAGCTGGCGGATCCCCTCCGCCGCGCGCGAGGTGGGGGCATCCGTCATGAACAGGCGGCCGCGGCGAACCGCCTGCCACACCGCGTCGTCATGGACGACGAACCCAACATAGCTCGCGGGCACGCCGAGGTGCCGGACGCAGGTGGCCGCAAGCTGATGGCCGACCGCGACCTCGGCCGCGTTCCGGACCTCGTTCACGACGAAACAGGGCTGGAACGCGGCCACCTCCACCCGCAGGATCGCCGCCGCCTGGGGATCTTCCGCCTCCACTCGGGCGATGAGGTCCGCGGGGGTTCGGATGCCGGAAGGGCCCTTCGGGTCCAATGCGGAGTCCACGAGCGCCCGCACGGCCGCGGTCGGGGCGGCCGCGCGCAGACGCCGGTAGAGCGCGGCCTTGATGAAGCGATACCCGTTCTGGACCGACGCCGGCTCGGGCACCACCGTCAGGATCGAGACGTCGGCGAGCAGGAAGAAGTCGAGGACATTCTCGGAGGTGCCGGCCCCGAGGTCGAGGAGCACCATGTCGGCGTCGAGGGCACGGATCTGGTTGAAGACCCGCACCTTCTGCAGCGGACTGATGTTGGGGGCGGAGAGCAGATCGGCCGCTCCGCTGATCAGGCGCAACCCCTGGGTCGGAGTGGAGGTCAGGATGTCCTCGAGGGACGAGCTCCGGCCCTGGATGAAGTCCCCGAGGGTGCGAGACGGCGCGGGCAGTCCGAGGCGGAGGTGGAGGTTCGCCCCCCCGAGGTCGGCATCGACCAGCACGACCTTTCGACCCATGCGGGCGAGCTCCCAGCCGACCGAAGCGGCCAGGAGGGACTTGCCGATTCCCCCTTTTCCCCCTCCGAAGGCCCAGATCCGACGGGGCCTCCGGGGAGCGGCGCCGGGGCGCGCATCCGAGGCACCCGGGGGCATCTTGAGGACCATCACGCCGTCGCGCGCCGCGCGAGCGGCGCCGCGCGCGGAATGCTGACGAGGACGGGACAGGACACGAGGTCCTCCATCGCGAGGGCCACCGTAGGCTCAATCGGGCGCATGGGCATCACAATCCTATCTGCGACAGTCGCCTATCGCAACGGTGCGGGAACCCTGATCGATAATCGATGGGAGGCTTCATCGGCAGCGACGGCTACGGAGCCGGTGTCGAGGTGCAGAGCGACGGTTCCAACCCCTGTGCCTCGCCAGAACGGAATCCGTCACGCTGGTGGGATGACGATCCGGGGCAGTAGGCCGTGGAATCAGTGCATAAACGGTGGCCCGCCGTAGTTGTGCCATGCTCGCGGGAGCATGACGGCCCGTGGAAAGCGTCCGCGCTACCTGTCATGGCTGGCGGATAACAACCAAGGCAGACACTGGCACCCAGCGCGGCCAGCATAACTCAGCCGCAGGAGAGTGAAAGCACGCAGCGCGGCGTCGGGCGCCGCCGGCGAGTCACACCTTGGGGCCGGTGAAAACCCTTACGATAGACGCCCGAAGGTGGGATGAAGGCTTTGACGCAATCAACCTCGACCCCAGGCTACGGCCTCGCCGTGACCGCGCTCATCATCGGAATCGTCAGCCTTCCACTCGTGGGGTTGTGCGGTCTCGGCATCCCGACAGCCATCCTTGGTTTCGTCATGGCCGTGCGCGCTCGTCGCGTGGCAGGACAAGGCGCCGAGGGGGCGCGTGGTTTAGCAACCGCAGGAATCGTAGTCAACGGCGTGCTCTTGGCGCTGGCTGGGGTTGGTTTTGCGATCTTCGGCCTAGCTTTGTTCGGAACCCTCTGGACAAGGACGCTCCCAACCCAACGGCCAAGTATCGCGGCCTCGAGAAAACCAGCCCACGAGATGCCGACGCTGCCTTCGCCTCGGATAGCTGGGGGAACGGTGCCGCCGGAAACACTTCCTGATCTGCCGAGGACTGTAGCCCTCGGAGAGTCGGTGAAGGTCGGGGCGCTAAGGGTTGCTGTGCTGGCGTACGTCGAGACGGACAAGTGCCCTGAAGGTGGTGGCCGTCCCGCTCAAGGCGCGAAGTTTGTAATCGCGCAGGCGTCCGCGCGCAACGACGGGGCCGAGGTCATAGATCTCCCGCGGATTCACTGGATGCTCGACAGCTACGATGCTGGCCTCGGTGCCGGGCACTCGTGTCGGTACAACCAGCGGGCATTTGGGAACGCCTGTTGGGTGTCCGGGGGGCGCCTGTTTCCGGGGGCGGCGTGCGAGGGATGGCTCCTCTTCGAGATTCCCGAAGGGGTGGCCACGGAATCGACGAAGGTCCGAGCGCAGATCAGTTCAGCCCGGAGTGGAGTGGCTGGCACGGTGACCTGGCAGGCGCGGTGAGCCTCCCCGCGCGCCCCGCCGAAGTTCAGAAGGCTCTCTCGAGTTGCCCCCTCTTCCGCGTCTGGGCCGCAAACGCTCTCTTGAGGATCTTCGTGAGGTCGCCACCGCGGCCAAGCTCTAGGCCAGGCAGTAGGCTCCGCGTCGAACTCTGGGACTGCCTTCCACTGGCCCTCACGGCACCACCACCGTGACGTCGAGCAGCCGGGTCGCGTCCATGAAGCCTGGCGTTCCCTGGGGCAGGACCGCGCTCACCAGGACCTGCGCGGGATAGGTGCCTGTCATCAAGCTCGCGCACGCTGCCGTCAGCTCGAGCGAGCCCGGTCCGGCGTGTTCGGCCGGCGAAACCGTCACCACGGGCGTGTTCGACCGGGCGCGCCAGACGGTGGCCGCCGAGTCCGCCTCGATGGCCACGGCGCCGGTGGCGGAGCCGCCGCAGACGAGTTGCAGCGGGGACTGCCGCAGCCAGAACGGGCCGTCGGGACGCAGGGCGGCGGCGGCCCCCGTTGCCCGAGGGACGATCCCGAGCTGCACGGAATCCCCGTCGGAGATGCCGTCACCGTTGGTGTCGGGGTTGCACGGGTCGGTTCCCATCGTGTATTCGGCCCGGTTGGTGATGCCGTCGCCGTCGGGATCCGCGTCTGCATCGGCCACATCTGGGTTCAGGCACGCATGCGCGCTCTCGTAGGCGTCGGGAATGCCGTCCTGATCGGTGTCGGGCTGCACCGTCACCCTCACCCCCGCCAAGCCGAGCTGTCCCGCGTTGGCCGCCCAGAGCAGGATGGTGTGCGTGCCGAGGCCCAGGGTCGCCATCGGCGAGCCGGTGCCCACCACCGCACCGTCGACGGTCCAAAGGAGCGTGGACGGATCGAGTGGATCCCCCTGGCGGTTCTGGGCCGTCCCGGAGAGGATGAACGGCCGCCCCGCGACCAGCGGGGACGCGGTCGTCGGGGCCAGGATGGCCACGATGGGCGGCGCGGGGTTCACCGTGAAGGCCCGGCTGGCCGCGGACGCGGTGGCGAACTCGTTGCTCGCCACCACTTTCAGTCGGCCCGTACTCGAGGGCGGCAGGTCCCGGGCGGACACGATGTGGAAGTTGCGCGCGATCCCGGTAACGAGCGGGAGGACCGGCCGACCGTCGCCGGGGTCGTAGAGGACCTGGTAATGCTGATGCGGACCCGTGGCCGACCACGTCAGCAGGATCGTCGGTCCGGTGATCAGGGTCCCGATCGACACCGTCGGCGGCGCCGCGGCGGGATCGGTCGAGAACAACGTGGCCGCGTTCTTCACGATTGCGTACGAGGCCAGGTCGGCGGGGGCCGGCACCACGAAGCTCAACGGAAGAAGGTCGGTGTCGCCGTGGGTGCCCTCGAAATCGACGTCGAACGGATAGCGTGTGATTTCGGACCCGTCCGCCCGCCGCAGCACCAGCGCGTAGGGCGTGCCTGGCGCCTCCGCGGGGATTAGCGGATCCACGGCGGTCTCGAGCGCGCCCCACGTCGGGGTATATACGTCGGCTGGGGTGAGGGTCCCGGTCACCTCCAGCATGGGTCCCCCGGCCGTCGGCGCCACCGGAGCGTAGGGGAGCCCCTGGTCAATGGTGTAGAGCTGGTTCCACTCGTAGCCCTCGTACATCATCCGGGGATCGTCGCTCGACAGATCGACGTAGGGGAACATGATGGATCGCGGCACGAGAGAGCCCACGGTGTGTCCGAGGGTGTCTACGAAGCCCTGGTCGAACGCGGGTAGCGGCACGTCCTGGTGGAGGGAATGATGGGCGTGGTTGACGGGGTCGTAGTTGGGGCTATTCACGTCGACCAGCCCCAGACAATGCCCGTCCTCCTGGGCGATCGTGATGGCCCCCGGATCGTTCGCGTTGGGCGTGATGATGGCTCCGGCCGTCGGGGAGGCGCCCCCGTTCCAGCAAGACTGGCCGCCGCCGTTGCCCACCGGGAAGTTGGCCGCCACCACCGCCTTGTCGATCCTCTTGACGCTGTTGTTGATGGCCCAGTTGTTGAACGAGGCGACGTAGATGTCCGACGACGAGCGGGAGTGCGCGTCGCAAGCCCCGTCCGTGGACTCCAGGCAGGTGTAGAGCGGCGCCGTGATGTAGGGGAACCTGGCGTCGGCCACCGGCCAGGCCCGGTGGAGTTGCTGCATGGCCACCGCCAGGCGACTGGCGGACGGGACATCCCAGGGCTGGAACAGGCTCTGGATGAGCGCGTCCACGCGAGGCGTGACCAGCAGCCTGAACGGCTGCGTCTGTAGGAACTGCGCCGACCCGAGGAAGAAGGTTTTCGGCGCGCCACCGTTGAGCGCAAGCTCGAATGAGAAGTCGTACAGGCCCGGCGAGGCCATGAGGCCTCCTCCGATCCAGCAATCGAATGTCGGCTGGCCGTCGAGCCTCGACGTCTGGTAGCCGTTGGGATGCGGGGTTCCGGATCCCGTCCAGGCTCCATACGAGAAGAAGGGGGCGTCGGGCACCCACTGGCCGTTGCTCCAGTGGTAGGGCTGGACTTTGCAACTCGCGGTGGTGACGTTCGCGAGCGGCCAGCCGGAGATCTGCGCCCGCACCAGGGTCGTCTTGCCGGCGATGTACGCGTAGGGGTCCCCCGCGGTGGCGTCCCAAGTCAACCCCTGGGAGATCGATTTCGCGTCCAGGTGGGGCGGCACCAGCGACCCCACCGCCGGGGCCATGCTTACGGTCCCCCACGACCGTGGCTGGTCAAAGGACGATTGCGAGGGCCAGTCCACCGATCCGTCGGTCAGGCCGTCCACGCCGAAACGGACGCCGGGCATGGTCTCGAGGGCCAGGGGACCGGTGATCGAGGACGAGATCATGAGCTCCCCCGTCCAAGGGCCCCCGCCCACGCCTCCGGAAGCGGCGGCCGACCACATGTCGTCGAGGACAGGATCGCGCACGAATCCCGCTCCCGCGACGGCACCCCGGAAGGAGGCACGGGCTCCCGTCGCCAGGAGCTCGAGCCGCACGACGTTCGGTGCGGGAGACCCTCCGGTGCCCCCGCTCGGATCGATCGATACCTCGAGGGGTCCGGTGGCCGAGGAGGGGATGCCCGACACGCAGACCCACAGCCCTCCCGGCTGCCAAGCCGCCCGAACGATGCCAGCCGGCGCGCCCACCGACGACGGCCAGAGCAGCACCGCCACCGCGCGCGAGCCGTACGCCGGATCGGCGCAGGAGCCGTCCAGGACGATGGAGCCGACCGCCGCCTCGGGGACGCTCGCGACCAGGCCGTCCGCCGGCCACGCCGCCGGGGCCATCACGATGGACAGGGCCGCCCCGACGCAAAGGGTGGTCCGACGAAACATCTTATCGCCGCTCTCGCACGTTCTCATGATTCACCGCCCTCACTGTCAGGAACGGAAAACCGGGGCGGAAGCGGACACTCCCTGGAGACTCTGTGTCCGCTTCCCGCCCTCGGTTCCGTTTCTGAGAGTAGGGGGGCTTCGAACCCCAAGGAGGACGGTGATGACGCGCTGCCACAGGTGGTGGGCCTTCACGGGTGTGCTTTCGGTCTCGCTGCTCGCGGTCGCAGGCTTTGCCGCCGGCCAGGAGGGGGACCGGGTCACGTTCTACGGCGTCGGCCAGCCACGCGGGCCGGTGACGCCGAGCGAGTTGCGCATGCGTCATCCGTTGCGGCTCCTCGAGCTGTGCCAGAGGGTGAAGGCAGGGTCGCTCGACCGGCGGCAGGTGGAGCCGCTCGTGGGCGGACGAGGCATTCTCGACGCGCTTCTGGCGATGGACCTCGATGCCCTCTACCTGAAGCTGACCGGCCCCGCACCCGTCGGCGCCGCACGCTCCCAGAGCTCGCCTTGGTACCAGATCCTCACCAATGGTGAGACCGCCCCCCTGCCGCAGCCCGACCCTCCGGCCCCGATCGACTTCGGGGATCTCGCAACTGGCGACACCCACACCCGCGCGCTCCGGGTGACGTCGCTCGCGGACGGGATGGTCGAAGCGCGGATTCCGCCGGACAGCCTGTTCCAGGTGCTGTCCATGACAGCCCAGGACGGCGTGATCCTCGAGCTGCCGACGGGGGACGGCGGTCCCCTGCGCAGGGGAGCCCGTGTAAAGCGCGTCCGCGCTCCGGAGATCGCGCGCCAGCAGCCGCCCTGGCAGCTTCCGGTCCGGGCGGGCCAGGACGTGGACATCGTCGTGGGCCTGCCCGTGGGCGCCGCGGTCCCGCCCGCCGGGAACCTCTCTTCCGTCATCACCGTGGGCGATGCCCTCGAGGGGGCCTGGCGCCAGGACGTCCCCATTCAGGCCATCCCGGCCCTGAAGGGCGACATCCGCGTCACCGTCGCGACCCCCGAGCCCCTCCTCGATCTCGTGGCCGACGCCTACTACAACCAGTACGTCCCCTACACGTTCGTCGTGCCTCTCTTCGTTTCGTACCCGAATCCCGCGGTGGCGGTTCAGGGGACGGTGCAGCCCCTGTCGCTCCCCCCCGGCGTGTCCATGCCGACCTTCTCGTTCTCCCTCGGGCCGAACCAGACCCGCGACCTGTCGTTCACGATGTCGATCGATCGCTTTTACGCCGCATACACGGATCAAGAGGTCCTGCGCCAGTTCTCCGTTCGTGTGTCCTACAAGACGGTGGCGGTGCCTCTGGCTTCGCGCACGGAGACCCTGAGCCTCGCCTTCACCTTGTACCCCGCTACCCAGAGCTGGAGCACCTCGGCCAAGGTGGGGGGTGTGCAGTGCGAGGAATCGGTCTACCTGTTCGCCACCGGCGAGACGACCCGGTCCGGCTGGTGCGACAACCGGAATGCCTACACTGCCAAGGTGCTGGCCAACGGCACGCTCGTCTTGCCCAAGGTCGTCTACGACATCTTCTCGATGGGTTGGTTCGACGGCCCGGTCTTCAGCTCGTCCACCGTGACCATCCCGTACTTCCAGCAGCACTACCTCTTCGTCCGCGAGCAGTCGTTCCTCGTTGCGTGGACGAAGTTCTAAGGCGATGCCGGTTGGTCAGGTCAGGCGCAGCTCATCGTGGAGGCAGCGGAGGGACCTCGCCGCTCGCGGCCAGATCGCGGTAGAGGAAGGCCCGAGCCTCGCGCCAGTCGCGGCGCACCGTGCGCGCGGTGACGCCGAGGACCTCCCCGATCTCCTCCTCCGACATGCCGCCGAAGAAGCGCCATTCGACGATGCGGGCGAGCCGTGGGTCGAGGGACTCCAGCTTGGAGAGCGAGCGCTCGATGGCGACCAGCTCGTCCGCCAGGGCGTCCGCGGCGATGGCGTTCTCGTCCAGGACTTCTGCCGGCTCGGCGCGTCCCCGTTTGTCCGCCTGCCGCCGGCGGGCGACGTCCACGATCACCTGCCGCATGGCCCGCGCGGCCAGGGACATGAAATGGCCCCGGTCCTGGATCTCCAGGGAACGTCCCTGGGTCAGCTTCAAGTACGCCTCGTGGACGACCGCGGTCGTGCCGAGGGTCTCGCCCGGGCGCCCCCGGCGGAGCTGCCGGTGCGCGACGCGCCGGAGCTCCGCGTAGAGGGCCTCGAAGATCCGGTCGAGAGCGCCGCGGTCGCCCAGGCGCGACGCCTGCAGCAGAGCCGTGATGTCCGGCGCGTCCATCCCCGCTGACGATAGGGATCCCCTCTCCTGATTGCAAGCGGCGAAGCTGCCGATGCTCAGCCGCCACCGAGCGCACGGCGGACGGCGAGGGTGCGCAGATCGGCGGGCCCCAGGTGCGCCGCACGCCACCGGAGAGAGCTCTGGAGGTGGGGGAGGGCCTCGTCGGCCCGGCCGCTCCGGGTCAGGACCTGGCCCAGAAGGAGGTTCGCCGTGGCCAGGTCGCGATGGCCGTCGGGAAACCTGCGCTCGAGGCCTTCGAGGCCGGCGCGTAGCAGACGCTCGCCCTCCGCTGCCTTCCCGTCGGCCCAGAGGGCGGCGCCGGCGTGCACGCGAGCCACCATGGTCCCCGGATGGTCTTTCCCGGCGCTGCCCTCGAGCCGGGCGAGCGCTTCCCGGCCAAGCTCCGCGGCCCGGGAGCCCTGACCCCGCTGCCGCGCGAGATCGCTCGCCACATCCAGCGCGAACCCGAGGTCGGCGTCGCCGACCTTCTGGGCGCGGAAGACGGTGACCGCATCCGCGACGAGCCCCTCGCCCTCGTCGAGGTGGCCGGCCTCGGCCAGGACGATGCCGGTGTAGCACCGCAGCCACGCCAGATCGCCCGGCGCCACTCCGGACTGCGCGCGGGAGATCCTGAGGACCTCGCGGACGTCGCCCTGGGCCTGGGTCAGGCGGCTCGTGTGCGCCGCGATCATCCCCTGCCAGGCCAGATCACCCGCCACCTGGAGGTGGCTTGGCCCCAGGCTTTGCCGATGGATGGCAGTGGCCTCGACGATCGGGGGCAAGGCCTCTTCCCCCCGGCCCTCGGCGTCGAGGGTGCGTGCCAACAGGCGCAGGGTGAGCGCGAGCTTGTCGTGCCGCGGGCCCAGGACGCGCCGCTGGCGCGCGACGACGTCCTCGAGGAGCGGCCGCGCGTGCGCGAAACGCCCCAGGCGGAACAAGTCGAAGGCAAGGTTGTACCGGGTGATGAGGGAGCTGGGATGGTCGGGGCCGTTGTGGCGCTGGTCCCAGTCCGCGACCGTCGCCGCCAGGGCCGCCGCTTCCTCGAGCCGTGACCCGAGCACGAGGGTGATCGCGAGGGTGTTTCGCACCATGCTGGCTTCGGGGGAGTCGTCGCCCTTCGTCTCGACGAAGAGGGCCAGGGCCCGCCGGTTCAGGTCCTCCGCCCCGGCGAGATCGCCCAGGCTGCGCTTGATGCCCGCGAGGTCCCACAGGAGCTCCGCCACCTGCGGCGTGCGCTGGCCCCGCTTCTCACGCTCGATGGAGAGCGCCTCCTCGAACATGGCGCCCGCCTCATCGAATCGGGCCTGCTCGTACTTCACCCCGGCGAGCTGGGTCAGCGACTCGGCCACGGCCACGCTGCGCGGACCGTCGAGCTTTCGGCGCCGTTCGAGATCCGCGCGCACCAGCGGCTCCGCGCGGTCGTACTCCCCCAGACCGTGGAAGACGCTCGCGATGAGCCGCGTCACCTCCGATTGCACCTCGGGCTGGTCCCGCAGCTCCGTCTCGATGCGACGCGCGCCCTCGTCGAGGAGCTCCCGGGCCGTGCGCTCGCGTCCCTGGGCCTCGGACGGATCCGAGGCCGAGAACAGGCTCTTGAGGAAGTCCTTCACCGCTTCCGCCTTGCGAGCCTCGCGCTGGGCGCGACGCGCCTGCCAGGTGGCGGCGATCAAGCCTCCGACGAGCGAGAGGATCACCAGCGCGGCCGCCGCCGCGGCCACGCGGTGGCGGCGCAGGAACTTCCAGGCCCGATAGGCTGGTGCGTCGCCGCGCGCGGAGACGGGCTGCCCCTCGAGATGGCGGCGGATGTCGTTGGCCAGGGCCTCCGCGGACGGATAGCGCCGCTCGGGCTCCTTCTGAAGGGCCTTGAGGACGATGCGGTCGAGGTCGCCGCGCAGCCGGCGCCGCAGGTGGCCCCCTTCAGGCTTCGAGCCCTGGACGGCCGCGCGGTCGCTCGGCCGCATCGGCTCCTGGTCGAGGATCGCCTTCTCGAGCTCCCCCGCCCCGCGCCGGGCGAGCCGATAGGGCCGCTCCCCCGTCAGCAGCTCGTAGAGCAGGATCCCCAGGGAGTAGACGTCCGTGGCCGTCGTCACGGGGTCGCCCCGGACCTGCTCCGGGGCCGCGTACTCGGGGGTCATGGCCCGCTGGGTCGTGCGCGTAGCCTCCGCTTCCCCCTCGGCCCCTTCGGCCAGCAGCTTGGCGATCCCGAAGTCGAGTAACTTCACGCATCCCGTCGCGTCGACCAGGATGTTGGACGGCTTGAGGTCGCGGTGGACGACGAGGTTGCGGTGGGCGTATTGCGCGGCCTCGCAGATCTCGAGGAAGACGCGCAGTCGCGACTCGACCGACAGACGGTTCTCTTCACAGTAGGTCGTGACCGGCCGGCCCTGGACAAGCTCCATCACGAAGAACGGAGTGCCGTCGTCCATCACTCCGCCGTCGAGAAGGCGGGCGATTCCGGGGTGCTGGAGGCGGGCGAGGATCTGGCGCTCCTGGAGGAACCGCCGCCGCCCGTCCGCGCCGTGCAAGCCCTGCTTGAGGAGCTTGACCGCGACCTGGTGCTCGAACTGGCCGTCGGCCCTCCGGGCCAGATGGACGGAGCCCATGCCGCCTTCGCCCAACTTGTCGACGAGGACGTAACGGCCGACGGCGAGGGGCGCCGGGGGGGCGTCCTCGGGCAGGGGCTCGATCATCTCCGCGATCAGGGGAGCGGCGCTCTCGACCGCGGGCGCGGCCAGGAACCCGTCGTCCGCCGCTTCCGCCTGCAGGAGCTCCTCGACCAGCCGTCGCAGCTCGCCGTCATTGCCGCAGGCGTCCTGGACGTATCGAGCCCGCTCCTCCGCCGGCAGATCGAGAACGGCCCCGAGGACCGCGCTCGTTTGTCGCCATCGTTCCCGGTCGAGGGGCTGGTCCATCTTCCTGGCTCGTTCGCTACCCTACCACTTCAACCGCGTGGCCCGGCCGTCGGGCCACCCGGTCCCGCGGTCCGCTAAAATCAAGCCAGGGACATGATCACGCTGGCGAAGGACCTGGCCGTCAACCTGCACGAGGACCGCCCGGGCATGCTGGCCCGGGCCGCTGAAGCCATCGCTTCGGGCGGCTTGAACCTGGACGGCTTTGCGGAGGTCGAGGGCATCCTCCACATGCTGACCTCAGACCCCAAGTCCGCTCGGCTGGCCCTCGAAGCGGCGGGTCTGCGGCTGGCGGCGGAGCAGGAGGTCGTGGTGGTCGTGGTCGAGGACCGGGCTGGCGCCGCCGCCCTGGTCTTTGGGCGGCTGGCCGAGGCCGGGATCAACGTGACCTACGCGTACGTGGCGTCGCGCAATCGCCTGATCATCGCCACGGACGAGCCCCGAAGGGCCATGGACGTCCTCGCCGGATAGCCGGGGCCAGACGGGGTCCGCTCCCGCTTGTCTGGGCGGCGCTCTGGCTGCACCATTAAGGTGTGGCGCGGCCCGGTCGGGAGAGCGGGGGGGAGGTCAAGGAGAAGCGGAAGGACAAGATCCGAGAGCCGCAGCTCTACAACGTGATCCTCTACAACGACGACTACACCACAATGGAATTCGTTGAGCACGCGGCGGAGGCGTTTCGTATCATGATAGACGTGCACCGCCGCGGACGCGGGGTCTGCGGGGCCTACACCTACGAGATCGCCGAGACCAAAGTGGCGACGGTGCACGAGATGGCGCGAGGCGAAGGGTTCCCGCTCCGTGCCGGCGTCGAGGAGGCCTAGGGGAGAAGGATGTTCACGGCATCGCTTGAGCGCGTATTGAACGTGGCGGCCCGGGAGGCATTGGCCCGGCGGCACGCCGACCTGACCCTCGAGCACCTCCTGTTCGCGGCCGCCCACGACCCGATGGGCGAGGAGATCCTGGCGGCGTCCGGGGCCGACACCTTGCGGCTCAAGAAGGAGCTGGACCAGTTCCTGGAAGAGCAGGTCGACGAGCTGCCCTCGGGATCACGCAAGGCCCCGCAGCAGACCCTGGCCTTCCGCCGGGTCCTCCAGACCGCGGTCGTGCACTCGCA
>WNFL01230625.1_pt1 | contig 13467 bp, 14 predicted proteins | sample 5400361 | NCBI WGS metagenome assembly WNFL01 (sample SAMN13153351, study PRJNA577476) | soil metagenome | isolation source: 40 cm soil on Douglas fir-dominated hillslope | place: USA:California | collected 2013-09-17
GGAGTTAACATATGGTGCTGGCCCACATAATGATTTTAGGTTTAGGACGTGAAGATCCTGGTTGTTAACCCTAACTCGTCTACATCTATCACGGACAGACTCTCTGAATCTATCGAGCCGCCTCCTGGGGTCCAGTTGACTTGGTGGACGGCTCCTTCTGAAGCGCCCCCCTCAATTGACGACGAGGAGACCTCCGATTCGTCAACCGCAGTTTGCCTTCCTCGCATCCTCGAATTGTGCAAGCCAGCGGCGAGTGCTGGTGCTCTCACCAGAAGCGTTGAAAGGCTCTTCGACGGGATCCTCGTCGCTTGCTATTCGGACCACCCATTGATCACGCTCCTTCGCACCCACCTTGAGGATCCCCCTATCCACGTGCTGGGAATACTTGAAGCCTCGGTGGCGCATGCCTTGCTTCTTCCACAGCAGCCCCCCCTGAATAAGTTTGGAATCATCACGACAGGACAGACATGGGAACCTGTGTTAGAGAGCGCAGTGAAGATTTTCCTCGGAGTTACCGAAAGCGAACGATTCGCCGGCGTCAGAAGCACTGGGATTGGTGTCTTGGGATTCCATGGCCCGGGGGAACGAGATGAAGTAGATGCGGGTGTGGAAAAGGCCGTACAAGAGTTGGTCAAGAACGGAGCAGGCGTTATTATACTTGGATGTGCAGGGATGAGTGGACTGGAAGCGAGCGTCAAGCGTGCCGCATCCCACGTCGGGGTCGGATCCGGCAGGGCGGTTTTGGTAGTGGATGGAGTGCGAGGAGGGATCCAGCTCCTTGTGGGGCTCATCAGGTACACTCCAATGCATTTGGTACAGTCTCGATTTGCGTCTGCTAATTACTATCCCCTAATAAGGGCAACCGCTGCATAATGATGCGCGACTCAATTAGACGCCAACTCGAAATTCGCGCACTCTTTCACAGGAAGCTTAGTCTCTTCCTATGTTGCCGCGTGTCCTGTATTCTAGATTTGCTTGGCGAGGCGAGTACGAGCGTGCGAGCAGGCAATCATAAGGTCTTATAAGACCAAGACCAGAAGCCCCCACCTGCCAGTGCGAGAGTCTCACCTTCACCGACACTACCTACACTACGCTATACCTCCGCACCTCCGCTACAGCTACAGCTACCCACTACGCACCCACTTGCTTTCTTGTTTTCCAGTTTAGTACACCACGCACCACGCACCACGCCAATGACGACGCCTACGCATCACAAGCATATTCCCCAAGAACAATTACAGCGACTCCGCGCAGTGCACAAAGGTCCCTTATTTCTGCAAACAGAGCCACTGTGGGTACCTCAACGTAACTTGCGGCATGTGCAACTTCTGTATAACGTGTCTCGATTCAGGTTTCTTCACCACTCCCGCATCTGGAACGGAAGTATCATTAACCAGGCTATTCTTCTTGCTCAACCCCGTTCCGCTGAGGATGTCACCCAGTGAGCTCAAGTCTTCGTGCTTTCACATGTGTCACCAAACCCATGGTTCTAGTCTCGTCAAGTTCTGCTTGGAGACCAAACTCTCGCCCTCCGTCAAGGCTGGAGGGTATGGCGTCGCGGGTACGAATTATTCCCTCCGTCTGGGCTTCGATGATCACCACCGAGTACTTGTGCAGGTTGGTCAATATCGGGGGATGTCATTATTGACCTATCCCTATTCCGGGACATTGAAATTGAATTGCCTTCCACCACCCCAGCAGCCGACGCTCTCCCATACACATCGTTGCGTCACCGTCCCATTACTGGCACCTCCAAAAGACCCCAGCCTCCGGTTCAAGCCAGGCCCTCTGATACGAAGCGACGCAAAGCCTCGGAAGCATTCACAGATGACCCCCCGCCTCCCAGCAAGTTCATCTCAAGCCGCCAGTTACTCTGCGAGGAAAAGTATGAAGTTAGTTCCATGTTCTTGGACGGGCGATTGACCTTCCCAGAAACCGAAAATGGGAAGGCTCGGACATCGGCAGAGGCCGTCATTGCAACCCCAAAGGATTGCGACGAACGGCCTGCAGTGCGAAGGCGGCTGCACTCTTCGTCTCCCTCGTCTCTTCCCCATTCATCGGTCGGTGTCCCGGCGGACGAGCTCAACCCCTCGTCAGGACCGGCGAGCGGGAGCTCAGATCCCCTCCACACGGAGGAAATTCCAACAGCAGTCCCCGAACCACCGATTTCCACCCTTAGCAATACTTCCGTCATTTTCAACCCTTCCGCAGACCCTCTGCTTGAACGAGGACCCGCTAGCTGGGAGCGCCTCTTCGCACCGCTTCCGTCACCTCCTGCAGGTGCTACCCTCCGGCCACTCACCGCGGGCGATCCCTTCGCCTACGCATTTGAAGAGAGCCTTCATGGAGGCCCCGCTCCCAGCTACTCCGTATCGCGCGTTCCGTCATCATACACATCACCATTTTCCTTCCCCTCGACCTCGGACTATCGATCTTCGATAAGCTGGTCCGATTTGGAGGGTTGCCCGCTAATCCCACCTTGTTGTCAGACGAGGTTTCCTTATCCACTGCGTCGGTTCCGTATGTTTATGTGACATTTGGTGCTGGAATGGGCCAAGAGGACGTGGATAAGTACATGGCCGAGCATCCCATTCCTGCTCACAGCGCCATGGGAACCGCAAGTGCGATACCATATTACATTCCATTGTACGTGCCAAAACCAACCAAAGCATTTGGTAGCACCTGATGACCGATTTAGTGCTGCTCATCCTGTCGGCTCTGGGGTGATGTTGTTAGGAGGGTTCGGGTTCTTAAGCCGCCTCTACGGGCTGAGCATCGATGCCCTAGTGGAGGTTGAGGTGGGCCTTGCTGAAGAAAGAGAACCCGGGTATGATGATTCGAGGTTGAAAATACAACTGAGGGCTGATTAAACCGTAGAATTGTTTTGGGCAATCAAAGGCGCAGGTCCTGCATTTGGAATCGTGACAAGGTATGTCGCAAAGGCATACCCAGTCCCAGTTGTGTTTGCCGGGAATCTTGTTTAGTGAGTACTATTTCTGCGAGAGTCGAGGCTTACACTAATATGATATTACAGCAACTTCCGACCGACTACTGCTCCATCGCTTTTCAAACACATCCGAGATTGCTCGAAAGGAGCACCGCCCGAGCTCTACATCAACGTCCTCCTGACGGCGGGACCGAAGCCCGAGCAAGCAATCCTTATCGTACAAATGTGCTCTATTGGAAATAAAGCGAAGGGTACGCCATTCCTCCAAGCGTTGCTGAGTTGCGATGTGGAGAAAGTCCTCTTGAATGAGGTCGCAGAGAAGAGCTTCCTCAACCAGCAAAAAAGTGTCGCAAAGGTGTTGAGAGGCGAAGGTGAGCCGAATTTAGTACCTTCGTGGGATTGGGATGAGAAATTAAAAGCACTCCCACCAATAAGCCGGACGCCAGTGGTTTATAATGTCTGACCTCATTTCATCGCTGACGGACGAGATGATCAATGAGACTTGCATCAAGTTCCAGAAAACGCCACCTGCCTGTAGTAAGCCGTACGAGCCCAGTTTGTTTCTTGCAAGGCTTATCACGACCCCAGCTTGGTTCTTCGAGTTGGCAGGGGGGAAGCTGCCGGAATTCGAGAACACCTGTGTTCCCAGGTCCACAAGGGAAGCAGCCTTCACGATTGCTGCTCTGCACCAGTGGCCCCTGGAAGAAAATGATCCGCGATGCATTGATAGCGCGGCGGAGGTGAGGCAATTTAAGTTATTCCACCCATCTATTTATAGAACCTACCTTTCATTAGTGGATCGCAAATACCGTGAGCAAGACTTCGGTTGGAGGGCCTCTCCCTTCCGTATGTATTCCGGTAGCCGCAAGACGACTTGGATTCTGACCTCCTCTCCAGTTTACTGGACGAGAGCCTCTACGGCGTATTATAGGAACCTACGGACCCGACAACTGGACGCGCTTGCGGGAACTGAAGAGGAAATACGATGCTGAGCTGATGTTCAAGCACAACTTCTGGCCAGCAGTCGAGGAGATGGCAGATGGCGTTGGAGATTATGACATTGATGGCTTGAAACCCAATAAAGGCAAGCAAAGAGCCATCGACGTGTTGAGCTAAGCTCTTCAAACGGGTCAATGACGAGGCTGATTTTTCGTTGGACGACAATTCCGTTTAAATACTTCGTGTGTATATCTGTGGAATATGTCCTATGTTTCATACAACCTTTGTGTATCACTGGGATCGGACTGGTCGACTCTACGATGTCATTCCATCTACGCAACACTTGCTCTCCGCGACAACGCGCATTTCCGTTGTACATCATCGAAAACGCCTTCGACGCTGTTCGAGCTCCACCTTTAGCGTGCATAGCGTCATAGAGTAACCCGCGATGGCCAAAAAGGTTAGTCCGTGCTCTTGAAATATCATTCGTGTTGCCGGCGACCACTAACGGCCCTTGATCTTCAGAAAAAGGGCGCCGCCGCTGGCGGAGGCGGTGGAAATGCACAGACCACTGCAGATGACTTCGCTGAGGAACCCTCAACCGCGCCGGCTGAAGGGCTTGGAGCGGCGACCACACTGGAAGATGCGACTGGCAAGAAGAAGAAAGGAAAGGGCAAGAAGGGAAAAAATAACAAACAACAGGACGAAGAGGAGGAGGAGCGCAGGCTACAAGAGCACGCCGACTATCTTGAGCAACTCGACGCTGATGCTGAACAAACTCCTGCTCAAACTCCAGGCGATGAGATATCCCCACCCCGTTTTCCAGAACCCCAAATCCCTTCTGCGATCGGTGGTTTTGGCTTACCATCATACCCACCAGCCGGAGCTGGTGGTGGTGAGGATGACTGGGGCTTTGGAGAACTTGATGACGAACCTCAGCACGAACACAATCATGAACCCCCCAAATCGCCAGCACGCTCTCCTTATCGAGCGCCGCAGGGCCTGACCTCGCAATGGGCTGGTGAGCCTTATGTGCCGTTAGGCAGCCAGCCTCCCGTTCAAGCTTCACCCAAACCGTCTCCATCTCGTGCCGCAGCTCAACTCCCCACTTCGAAATTCGATTTCTCACAGCCCACCCACCCTGTTGCCACTTTCGAGAATAATTGGTTCGATCACCCACCGCAATCTCCATCTAAAGCTATGCCTCCCTTACCACATACCGCAGCCCCTGGTCAACCGTCGCCCAGACGATCTGCCATACAGATTCCCTTGGAATCACACACTCGACCAACTGGCGGTGGCCCACGTCCTCCCCCAGTCCCAATCGAGGGTCTTGCGACTAAAGCTGAAGCACTGGTTCACCAGTATGCACCTGATCCGGAAAAATACCAGGAGCGTATCGTTCAAGTACGGGCGCCTGAACGGGGGAAGCCCGAAGATAGCGAGTTTCTCCGCCGGGTCGGCGGTAATGTGAAGCCAGATGTCGTATTTCTACGACGGCATTTCCACGGAGAGGGTAAACTTAGCGAGTCGCAGGCCATCTGGATCCTTGAGAAAGCCGCAGAGATTTTCCAGTCAGAACAGAATGTGTTGGACCTGGAAGCGCCCATCACGAGTTAGTCTAAGGTCCTGCCCGGACGCTCTGTCGTACTGATGCAAGGTTAATTCCAGTCTGTGGTGACATCCACGGACAATATGTAAGCTAATTCCTTGGGAAGCGCCCTGCCAGTGCTGACATTTGGGCGGTAGTATGATCTCATGAAGCTGTTCGAAGTCGGAGGAAGTCCGAGCAAGACTCGATATCTTTTCCTCGGCGATTATGTGGATAGAGGTTCTTTCAGCATCGAATGTGTACTCTACCTGTTCGCTTTGAAGATTTGGTACCCGGACACTTTCTTTTTGCTTAGGGGTAATCACGAGAGGTACGTCATAAGTCTCGTCTCCACGTGTTGCCTAGTGTTAATGTCGACCAGTCGTAATCTCACGGAGTATTTCACTTTCAAACTCGAATGTGAGTCGTAACCTGTAACTCCTCCCGTGCACCTATCAATAGTTTGGTTCTTTGGTGCCACCTAGGCAAAAGGAAATATTCGGAACATCTCTATGACGTCTGCACCTCCGTCTTCGACAAGCTTCCCCTCGCAGCGGTCGTCAACAAACAATTCTTCTGCGCCCACGGTGGAATTTCTCCCCATATGCAAACGCTTGAAGACCTGCGTGTCATCGATCGGTTCCAGGAGCCGCCTTCCACTGGCCTGATGTGCGACGTCCTTTGGTCGGACCCCGCCGAAGGGAGCATCGAGGGCGAAAAGGCCGACTTCGTTAGCAATGCGGCCCGTGGGTGCAGTTACTACTATAGCTACAATGCGGTGTGCACGTTTCTCAAAAGGAACAAGCTATTATCTGTCATACGAGGGCATGAGGCTCAGAAGGAAGGATATCGAATGTACAAGAAGACTCCACATGGTTTCCCTTCGGTCATCACTGTTTTTAGGTTTGTCATATTCCAATTGCTGGAATTTAGCGTTGACAGAGATGGCTATAGCGCCCCGAACTATCTAGATGCTTATCAAAACAAGGCTGCGGTGATAATTTACGATCAGAAGCTCACGGTTCGGCAATTCACCCACCAGCCTCATCCTTACTGGCTACCAAACTTTATGGATGCCTTTACCTGGACCTTGCCCTTCGTCGCACAAAAGGTTGCCGATATGTTCCACGGCCTTCTCAGCACTATCTCTACCGATGAAATGGAAGAGGAAGAAGCTCATGCGGAGGATTTGCAAGCTGAAGAGATCGCTGCCCGTAGAATGCGCATCAAGCAGAAGATCCGCGACGTGGGCAAGATGAGTCGAGTATTCGCCGTGTTACGCGAGGAGAGCGAGAGAGTTTCTGAACTCAAAGGAGAAGGACCGCATGCGGGAGAACATTCTGACCAGCTGCTCATGCAAGGGCTCCTGGAACTTGGTTCGGAGGGAATAAGGAAGGCCATCAAAGACTTTGACGGCGCGTACGTACTTTACATCTGGTCGCAGCTTGAAACTGACACACAAGTAGGCGCCGCGCGGACTTTGACAATGAACGGTTACCGCATTACGAACACACGGCCGTGGATAATGGGGCCAACCATCACGCTCCTTACGGTGCAACCTTCGTTAGTCCTAGCAGCCGACAACGTAGCGTGGAACACACTCTCAAGCTCCTTCGTAAAGCGATGGATGAGGAGCGTGACTTCATGTGATGGCCTTCACCCCTTCACTATATTTCTATTGGTTTCGATGATTGCAGCCACTGCTCGTGTCAATGTTGTGAACCTGTAGAGGGCTTCTGTCTTCGCGCAATCTCGCGCATCTAACGTGATCTATTTTTGTTTGCTATACGTACTTTTTGAAATTCGAGACTACTTTCATACCGTGACTGGTCAGTCGCTAGGAATGAGGAGGCCTCACGGCGTCTCTGATTCAAGGCATAGCCCCTGGGCAGCTATGTGGAGGTTTTCCGCTTCCTTTGCTCCTCCTTTGGTCTCTGACTCCATTTCAACGGTGTTGGTTTCCTCCCCTGCTTCCATTTGTCCCTCTTGAATCCCCATCACTTCCACAAAGTATTTTGCGCCTTCCTCCCATCCCGCCAATTCGGCTTCACCCAACGGACTTCGACCTGCTGAGTTATGTGCGTCGATAAGCGTCGGACCTGGTCCCCTTGGATGTTCGATAAGAGCCTTTGCAATCTGGAGGTGAGAGTTCATCGCAGCCCAGTGTAGTGGCGTAGATCGACCAGAGGTATTTGGAGTACCGAGAAGCTCCGGTAATATATGCGGCAGAACATAGCTCAAAAGGTCTAAGGTTGTAAAAAAAGCCATAAGTCTTTTCCGCCGCATAAGAGTGAGGAAGGGAAGAGGCGGCCAAATGGTGCAATGGATTCACAGGAGCAATAGGGGTTGCATAAGAGGCATATAGTCCGATATCGGAATGCGGCGGAGACAATAAAATTTGAGCGCCGCACTGACTGTGCAGCATACAAAATGCCTCAAATGTATAATCGAGACGCACCTGAATGCCCATTTCCGCATATCATGTGTAGTACAGTGCTTCCGCTCTCATCGCGGACTTCGTTGATGGGTTTCCACCCAAACTTTTCGACAAACGATTGCAGCTCCTCTAATTCACCGTATCGGCAATTGAGGAGTACTTCTTCTAACTCCCCATGCGATGGCTCCATCGTACTATACGTCTTCGGCTCACAGCCTGGAAAGACCTGAAGTAGTTGGTTCAAACTTATGGATGAGTGTTCAAAGGATTGACTGGGGTATATAATTACGACTTAGGGTACAAAATGTCCTTTCGATACATTGAAACGTAATTAATGGCATCGGGTTCGTCACCTTTCAGGTGGGTGAAACGGTCATTTGTGAGGAATCGGTTTCAGGTTTGAAGGATAAATCATCTACAACACCCATCACTTCCGCTAGCTGAGAGCCAGCTTTCCGCTCCCTTTCCTGCAATTCCTTGAGCAGACCAAGAACGTTTTGTAGCCCTTGGGTCTGTAGTCCCTTCGCTCGAATCTCACCACCGGCGGCGTAAGAATCACCTCCGCTTTCATTCGCTGCCGCATTCAGCAGCAACTTCGTCTGTTGGACGAGGACGGCAGAGGCTTCGATACTCCGCTTCCTTGTGCTTGGGCTAGAGCTATAAGTTGTCCCAACGCTGGTGGTCCTTGCAAGTCTCTCTGCTGATTCTTCAAGAGAGTACAATCCTCTTCGTCCGAAGTAATCGCGTGCTTGATTCGGTTCGATTATATGTGGCGGCAAACGCTCATTGAGAATATCAGATTCACGCCTGCAAATGGAGATTTTAGAGGTCTTTGCTTTGTTCAAATGTATTCGGCTAGGTGCGTACGCTTGATCGAAGCCAAGGCTTGTATTTCCACCTTGAGCGGTGAGAGATGGTCCACAAAGAGGAGGGGAAGGGAGATTGCGGAACTCAGTTGCACCTTCCGTGTCAGAGCGAAGCATGGTGTAAATATGCCCCATGGCCGACCCTTGTTGTGCTCTTCCTTGTGACTGTGGGAGTGAGGTTTGCGAGAAGTGTTGCGGGGTGCCACTATCGCTATCGCTGCTCTCAAGTTCGTCAGGGTGGAATATATCAAGGATCGTTTGCAGCATATCGATGGCTAAAGAGTATGTCAGTGGCTTGATTCATAGATTCCAAGGGACAAGGCAGACTTTTCTCTGCAACGAAAGGAAGACTCCAGGAAAACGCATCCATCATGTTTGCCAAGACGAAAGGGTGGGGAGAGTGGTGGTACCATCGGATCCCCACCTTCTCTCCATCATAATGAAGGATCGAGCCCTTATTACCGTATGCATCACAGTAGTTCGGAGCCGAGAATACCGTGATGATCGAAGCGAACCCTTCTGGTGTTGCGCGGTACATTCGATAGCCCTCCACCTGGGCTTCGTGGGCCCGAATAATACATTTAAGTCCATTTCTCCTCAGGAACTTGCAAGTATCGTGATAACTATAAAAGGGGCGTTATTTCGAACATATAAAAGGCAATGCTACTCACGTATAATAATAAGAACAACCTCGAACGCGATTCTGGGGGAAAGAGATGTCCATAAGCGTGTTGAGTTCTTCTGCAGGGTCCGACCATAGGATGTCACACATGACTCCGGAGTCAGGAGGTTCCTGGAATCGATTGATCTGGTCTGTCGCTTTAGGTATAGTAGTAAAAGGCGCAAATCCGCTCACCATGTCCAAGTCGTCGATGGTATCCATGTCGGGACTGATGCCACCGTGTGCACAAAAGAATTGATTGTCTACTATGGCCGCCAGAGGCAGAGTATCAAAAACCTCCATAAACGCGTCGTACACCAGCTCCGAGTATTTGCGCAAGCCTAGCCGATTCGCTATCACCGGTTAAGAATGAAGCGAAAACGTGACCACTTACATTCCAGTTTGAATGTAAAGAAAGAGGTGAGGTGCCGGCTATGAACCGAAATCCATTTAGTCACCTCTAGGAACCAAAGAACCTACAAGGGCATACCTTTCATGGTTCCCTCTCAGCAAGTGAAAGGTTTGAGGTGCAGCAATCTTGATGGCAAAGAGGAATAGAACGCATTCGACGGAGAAATAACCTCGGTCAACATAGTCGCCCAAGAAAAGATATGCACTTCGGAGAGGGTTCCCGCCCAACTCCGGACTCATCATGTGGACGAGGTCATACTGTGCCCGCAGACGGTCCGTTAGCTAATCTGCATCGGGAACAGCTTGTAATAGGCCACGTACGTATTGTCCATGAATGTCCCCGCAGACTGTAAGTAAATGGAACGCTGGTTAGTCCAAGTTTCGGGAGTGCTCAGGAAAAAGTACTTGTAATCGGCGCTTGCAGTCGTAATACGTTTGGCTCAGCCTTGAATATCTCCATTACTTCACTGAGGATGAAGAAAATTTGTTGCTCAGTTAATTTACCCTCTCGAAAAAAATGCTTCCTCAGGAAACCGATATTAGGGAGCACTTGATCGCCGATCTGTGCGTAGAAGTCTCTATCATCTGCGATACCCGCTGGTACGTGCACCTATACACCCATAGGCTATGTAAATAACGAGGACTTCGATTGCTGGCCGCCAGCACGAAGGCGAAGAACGTACTTCCTTGATGACACGTTCTCTCAAGTCCTGAACGTTGTACTGTTTAGCAAGCTCCCAAGCATCTATGATTTTTGGAGTAGCGTCGACCATCACAATCTCAGGTGCCAGGTGCGAGTATGGGGGGTTCAGCGCAGTTCCGGTGACTATGGTCCGGATTCGAGTGTCTTTTATGTTTTTATACGACAGATGCGGGTGGAGAGTGTATTATAGAATGTCCTTATACTCACCCAAACAGGCGCTGTGATCCACATGCGACAGGGCTGTACAGTCATTGCTGACCACTACAGAGAATTGGACCGGCTTTCGCTTCTTGTGCTATCACTCTTCCCGAGATGGCCTGTCGTTGCACCGCGCACTCGGTTCGTATTTGAGGACAGAGAAGCGTTAGCAATCTGGGTTTCCCCAAGCGCACCACGCGACCGTGTCGTGTGACGGCCCGTGATCACTCAAAATTGCCACTGGAAAAATAACATAATAGCCTTGGGTGGCCACGTCCCTTCGTTCATTCACAGCAACGCATAGTATTTCACCCTACTCATTTGGCGGTTTTCCTTTGTGTGACATTCCGGCGTGACAACGAAGTCTAAACCTCTCTAAATTGTACCTACAAGTACACATAGATGAACTGTACACTATATTAGAAGGATTGGTATGGCTGCAAAGCGCCAAATAAAGCAGCCCACCTGTTTTTCATTGCCACCACTCGGCATTAAAAAATAGAAATTTCGAATAATCATAATATATTGGTACTATATATCAGTGCGACTACTATGTATCACTGTCCATCTTATTTCTGTAATTAGGAGGGTTGGGTGGCAACTCCATTCACAGTGTTTGTTTGCCACCACCTGCGTCCGCTTATCAAACATGAAGCTTAGCCTTCAATGCAAGTCCTCAGATAAAAAATTAGAGATGTATTAGCGACGATTCCTTGAAACTGGAATCCAGAAGTGCAGCTCTCACACGCCCGTAATGATAAGTCCCTCTTGTATGGCTTAGAATATCTTGTGCACACATCTCAGGCGAAGGTGCGAATCTCTTCCTCAAAATCTCTTCCTCAGTAGCAGAACGATACGTCCGGGAATCAACCCAAACGTGCTTCAAATTACAAATTTGACGGAAAACCCAAGGTCGAGGATTGCCGCACTTTTGCGCGGCGGTGGCTTTTTTGTTTCACGTTTCCCCTCCAGCCGGCGAATATCCTTCCTTGAGCCCCCTGACACTAATATTAATGTGGTACCGATGCTGCGGTCCTCACGTACAGCTTGTAATTAAAGAAGGCGAAGTGATGTGACGTTATTTGATCCACTTTTCGGGTGTTTGAAATGCCGCGGCATCATTCCGCGGGCCCAAGCCGCGGACATACGCCATACGCAAGAGTTTGGAACTCGAACCTTTGTGATGTGATAGATGCTCCGGAAGATAAGAAGGGAGCAAGTACTCGGTTCCCCCTTCACTGACCTCAGGTTTCCCTCATTACGACCACCCAGCCATGCAACTAGCACTCAGTGCAGGAACCCTCTTGCTCCTTTGTCTCTCATCTGCTTCTGTAAATGCGATCGTTGTCCGCGAATTCGAAAATTTCCAGGATTTCGACTACTGTGGAGAGATCGTCAACCCATTCACGGGCACAAGCCAATGTGTATGCATGTGAGTGTCGATTTTGGTGATGTCCTACTCAAGATCTCTGAACAAATTCAATTTCCAGTAACCAATTGAATGAAGCCCTGGTACACACTCGGTTTGAGGGTTTGGAACCCTTGTTTGATAGGACTGTACGTGCTCGTTTACTGAGAAACTGAAACGTCACCCATAATTTTTAATAGGTTCGCGAAGGGCCCGCCTGCACTCCACCCTCGAGTAGCTCGGATTTTGACTTCTCTCCCCTCACCACTGATTCGTCAACATCACCTACTACTCCTCTCGCCACGGCCACGTCATCCGATAATGTGGAGGGAGTAGGAAACGACCTGGAATTCGATCCACTAGACCGCCTCAATGAGACGCCCTCAGAAATCTCAGACACTTCGGATGGTCGTGACGGAGACGAGTTGGACGACGCGGACACGTATGGATGGTTGGACTTCAGCCTCAGCGTACTGAGGGACGAGTAACTTTTCGATTGGCTTGAGGAATCGTGTCACCAGGCTATTGGGGTACAACCTTTCGCAACTTGTTTGATGACTTGTATATTTATTGTACAACCATTTAAGTAGGACTATTGAACCAGACACGCTTCATGTTACAATGGAAAACCCTCCTTGGACGTTGTTCTAGTGTATGAGAATCTCTCAAATGGGTGTGGTGCCGGTTTGACAAAATGGATTTCCTGTTTGAGATGGCCGACGGCCAACCAGTCAACATGATCTAGGCTTCAAATTGTACTATCCATGTCACATATTGAAAATTAGTTTATAAAAGGTTGATCAACATTGGCTGTGTCTATTGCCAGTGAAAGATTTTCCGGAGCGTATCTCCCGGCCTTGCAGATGTGATAACGTTGGTATCAAATGATTGTAGATAATTTATTGGACTTAAAGTTTGCAGCACCTGTAATTGGTACCACATAATCTTCACGCCTAGATCTAGAGCCCTTCCCTGTATTCCACCTGAAGACCCGCAATGATAGGTGGCTTGGTGCAAACAATCAAGTACAGTACTCAATATTTTGTTATTCAATATTTCCATTTAATATGTAGCAATAGACGATGTCGACGCGCTAGTCGGGCTCCACCATTCAGAAAGCCATTAGCTAGTGTACGAAAATAGGAACAGAGGAGAAGGTCATTCACTACATTGCCTCCCTTCCGCGCTCGTCCTCGCCCATCATATGAGCGAGACCCTCGTTCGCTTCATCTGTCTGTTGTTCAAATACTTCGAACGCCACATTCCTGGTCTTCTTTCCGTTGGCACGCCGCTCAGATTCGGCAGA
>WNFL01035047.1_pt1 | contig 13465 bp, 13 predicted proteins | sample 5400361 | NCBI WGS metagenome assembly WNFL01 (sample SAMN13153351, study PRJNA577476) | soil metagenome | isolation source: 40 cm soil on Douglas fir-dominated hillslope | place: USA:California | collected 2013-09-17
TCCGGTCCAGCGGTGGAACGTCGAAGAGAGATGGCTGGAACTGCTAAACCCCGCGCGCATGGCGATTTCGTCAATGGTCAGGTCGGGTTCGCCAAGAAGTAGATTCTGCGCACGGGCGACGCGCTTTCTCACAACATACGCGTGGGGAGGCACACCGACGGCCTGACGAAATGCGCGCTCGAAATGGCGAATGCTCATCCCGGCGAGCTCGCCGAGCTGGCGCAGCGCGATGGGCTGCGCAAGATTCTCTTCTATGTAGTCCAAGATCAGCTTCAGACGGCGCCCCGGGAGGCCGCGAGAGGCCCGTGGACGAGGCACCGAGAGTGTTGAATATGAGTGGATCAAGTGATGTGCCAGGAACTCGCATGCGCTTTCCGCATACGGTAGTTCCAATGGCGAACCGCCCTGCACTTCTTGAGCCAGGCGAGTCGCCACCCCTTGGATCACCGGATCGTGCGCGAGGAATTGCGGAATGAGCTCAACGTTTCGTGGATCAGCTTCCCAATGTTCTGAAATCACGCGCGAGAGGAAGGCGTCAGGTATGAGCAATACGATCGCGCGAGAACGCCCGCTCGCTTGCCAGGTCGCCTCGACATTGGCTGGGGTGAAATTCACGGTTCCCGGATCGCTCCAACCCTCGACTGGCCTACGGGCCATCTCTCGACGGACGCGATGCCTCCCGGAGAGGTACACCCCCAGCGCGTGATCGGCGAACGCACCTGTCGCCTGGACTGGCGTCGCTCCAACCACGAATAGGGAAAATGCGTTCCACGCCGCTGACACGTTCGACGGCGCATTTAGAAGGTCGGAAAATCCGGAAGCCGTTACCGCAGGTTTGTCCATTGGCTTGACACTCCAAGTCCGGAGCCAGGACCAAGTGCACCATTTGGCCCGTCTTCACAATCGCGACACTTCATCATAAACCGCGCAAAAAAAATGGTGGCCGATTACCTCGCCTTGAACTGGCGTCCACGGTCCCGTTCAATATGTCTGGGTGAGTTGATCTGAATTAGGAGAATGGCAATGAACGCCACGACCGGACTCGACGCGCTGCTCACGCCGGAGCGAAGCGTACTTCTGCTCATCGATCACCAAGCCTTTCAATTTTCCAACCTGCACAGCCATGAGCCGACGCTGATCATCAACAACGTCGTGGGGCTCGCGAAGGCGGCGAAGGCATTCAAGGTCCCCACGATCCTCACCACCGTAACCGAAGAACGCGGCGGATACCTGCTCAAAGGCCTCCAGGACGTCTTCCCTTCGCAGAAGCCGATCAACCGGACCTTCATCAACACCTGGGAAGACAAGCGCGTCGTCGATGCAGTGAAGGCGACAGGGCGGAAACAGCTCGTCATCGCGGCTTTGTGGACCGAGGTCTGCCTCGCGATGCCGGTGATCCAGAGTCTTGCTGATGGTTATGACGTCTTCTTCGTAACGGATGCATCCGGCGGCGTATCGCGCGAGGCGCACGACATGGCGGTCCTGCGCATGGTCCAGGCCGGGGCCGTGCCGATCACCTGGATCGCGGTCATGAGCGAGTGGCAGCGCGACTGGGCACGCGAAGCGACGGTCCCGGCCATCGCCGAGGTCACCGTCGCTCACGGCGGCGCATCAGGCGTTGCGTTCGCGTGGGAGCAACAACTGCTCAACGCGGGCAAGAAGTAGGCGTGTAACTGCCCGCCCGCACTGGCTGGAGCGGGGGCGCCAGGATACGCCCGTTTCCCACCGCCTCAACGCCATCCGACCAAGTCCGTTATCGACTGCGGACTCAACCGATCGAAAGCCGCGCTCGCATCACTTGACGACTGCGACATTCTCCCAGGGCATGGTCGCCCCGGGAAGGTCGACCGCGACGGTGGTCGTCGTCTCCGGCGCGATGAATTTCGCCCAGGTCGTCATCATCTTGCCGGCGCCGAGCACGATACCCCCGGCGCGATGATCGGGCGTGTGTACCGCGGCGATGAGAATGCCCTTCGTGTCCTTGGCGACCTTGATCTTCACGCGCGAGGCGGTGTCAAGCAGGTTCGCGTCCCACGAGAGCTTGAACTTGTCCCCCCACGAGCCGCCGGTTCCCTTGGTGAGGAGCTGCGGCTTCTGGGTCGTGTTCTTGAGCGTCCACGTCACCCGGATATCTTCGGGGCTGGTGCGCTTGACCTCCGTCAGCTGGATCTTCACCCCGTCGGGAGACTGGCCCACGCCGCGGAAGTCCTGCTCCTCGCAACAGGGCGTCGCGGCCAGGGCGGTCGCGCAAGCGATGCCGATGAGGCCCGCGCTCATTCCGTAAAAGATCTTCATCGGTTTTCCTTTCTCCAGGTAAAGCGCCTCGCGGCCGGCGGCCGTGGGTGGATGAATGATAACGTGGGACAACGCACCTACGCCGCGCGGGATTGCATGAGAAAGTCGCCCTCGACGTATTTCGGAATATCGGCAGCCTTCGCGGGCGCGGCCACCATCAGCAGGAGCGGAATCGCGATCCCCGCGCCAAGAGCGATCAAGGACCCCTTCCGGCGGCTCGGATAGTTCAAGGCCATGTAGATGCCCAGCAACGCGGTCGCGATGAGCGACACGCCCATCAGGGCCACGAACCATTTCATTGGCTCGGACTGAGGCGGCGGCGTTGCCGTTGCCTTCGCGGTCTTGGGCTTTGGCGGAATCCACGCCTGCTCCTTGTGGAACTGGCCGAACCACGCGACCCAATCCGCGAGGCATTCCTGCTTCTCGCGACACGACTCGTGCAGCTTGAACACCTGCAGCGTTCCGCTGAACGCGAAGAAGATGATGAGCGGCGCAAAGAAGACGCCGAGGTAGAAGTGAACGAGCCGTACCGTCTTCATGCCTGTTTTCCTTCTGGAGTCATTTCAGTCCGATCTCGAGCGAGTCGCGCCCCACGATGACATTGCCGTCGTAGTGGGTGCGCACCGCGCGCTTCCAGTCGTCGTCCGGGATGACGGGATCACCGCCGGGAACGAAGTGGGTCAGCACGAGATTGCGTGCTTTCGCCTGCGCCGCGATCCGGCCGACGTCTTCGGCGAGCGTGTGCGACGCGCGCAGATGGTCCATCAACGTCTTCGCACTCGGGTTCAGCTGGACGATTCGCTCGAGCGCCGGGCCGTACATCACCTCGTGCACCAGGTAGTCGCAGTCCTTCGCGAACTCGGCGAGCGCCGGGAAGTAGGCCGTATCGCCGGAGAAAACAACGGTCTTGCCGCCCTTGATCTCGAACTTGAGCGCGTAGCTTTCCGTAATCGGCGGGTGGTGATTGCGCAGTGCCGTAACCCGCACCTGGTCGTTTTCCATCACGGGTCCGGCGCGATACGTGCGGACGTTGGAGAGCTTGCGCGGGTCGGGGCGTCCTTCATCGGCCATTCGCGTCTCGATGTCGAACTTGTTCGACTCCATGGAGGCGCGCACCAGCGGCTCGACACCCTCCGGACCGTATACCTCGATGGCACGCGGGATGGAATTCGCCCACGCGTTATAGAGCAGCGTGCCGAGCTCGAGGTTGTGGTCGGAATGGTGGTGGGTGATGAAGATGGCCCGGATCGCTGTGAGCGGCAGCTTCTTCTCGACGAGGCGATAGCTGACCCCGTACCCCGCATCGACCACGTAGACATCGCGGCCAATGACGAGCGCATTGGACGAAGGAATCTGCGCCACGCCTCGCAGGCTCGGGCCGCCCTTGGTTCCAAGGAGGATGAGGCGTGGATCGTCGCCTTGAGCGAATGCCGGCAGCGACAGAAGCGTCGCACCGGCGCTCGCTGCCATCTCAGCCAGGAAGCGGCGTCGCGAAATAATCTTCATTCGGGCTTGATCCCCGCATCGCGAACCAACATCGCGGAGGTTTGCGACTCCTGCTTCAGGAATGCCGCGAAGGCTTCGGGCGTGCTCGCCGTGACATCGAAGCCGCGGGCCGTGAGCGTCTCCTTCACCTTCGGATCGTTGAGCGCCTTGACGATCTCCCGATGAAGCCGGCCGACCACCTCTCGCGGAGTGCCCCCGGGTGCGAGAAGCCCGAACCAGGTCTTCGCCTCGAATCCGGGGACGGTCTCCGCCGCGGCCGGCACGTCGGGAAATTGCGGGATGCGTGTCTTGGCGAGTGTCGCGATGACCTTCATCTTGCCGGAGCGCACGTGCTGCTCATACAGCGGTAGCGTGCCGAACACGAGGTTCACGTGCCCGCCGAGGAGGTCGTTGATGAGCGGCCCACCCCCCTTGTAGGGAACGTGCGTCATCTTCACGCCCGTCAACTGGCTGAAGTGCAGTCCCGACAAATGATTCGAGCTCCCGGCCCCCGCCGAGCCGTACGTCACTTTTTCCGGGTTCGCTTTCGCATAGGCAATCAGCTCGGGGATTGTCGACAGAGGGAAGTCGGGGTGGGCGACGAGGATTCCCGGGGATTGCACGAGCAGGCTGATCGGCGCGAACGACTGCACGAAATCGTATTGAACCTTGTACACGTGGTGATTCACCGCGTGGGTGTCCCACACCTGGAGCAGCGTGTAGCCGTCCGGAGCCGAGCGCGCCACCTCTCCAGCGCCGATGCTGCCCCCCGCGCCCGCTTTGTAATCCACGATGACTGGCTGCCCGAGGAGATCGCCGAAGGTGGGCGCATAACTTCTCGCGACCAGGTCGCTCGAGCCACCGGGCGGAAATGGGACCAGGATGCGAATCGGCTTCGACGGGAAGCCCTGCGCGCCAATGGTGCCGGCAAAAAGGACGAGCGCCAGGGATGCGAGATAGCGGATCAGGGTTCGCACGATGTCACCTCCGAGTGAGGTCTTATACCGCAGCAAGTAGCGCGCCGCCATGGGCGAAGTCTCCTGCTTGACAGATATAATCGACATCACCGGTTCAAGGAGCAAACATGGAAGACCGCATCGATTCCGATGGCGAACCCGCGGCCTCGGCCCCCGACATCGGCCTGGGGCGGATCGGCAGGGCCTTCGGCTATTCCTGCGAGGGGCTGAGTTGCGCCTGGCGCACGGAAGCCGCGTTTCGCCAGGAAGCGCTGGCAGCGATTGTTCTCGTGCCGCTTGCATGCCTCCTGCCACTGCCGCTCGTGCACCGCGCGATGCTTGTCGCGAGCGTGCTGCTGGTGATGATCGTCGAGCTCATCAATTCGAGCGTCGAGGCCGCCATCGACCGAATCTCCCTCGACCACCATCCGCTTTCCAAGCGCGCCAAGGACACGGGAAGCGCGGCCGTGATGCTGGCGATCATGGTCGCGCTGATCACCTGGACCGCCGCGATCGCCGGCTGGCTCCTGTCATGAGGGCCACCCGTGGCGGGTGAGTGTTTCGCTCAATCGCCGCACGTCCTCTTCGTCGACATAGACCTGGGCGGAAACGCGAACGAGCAACTCGTCGCCGAACTTCATCGCCGCCACCTGAATGCGATCGCGATCCCACAGCGCGCGCATGACTTCCACCGCGTCCTGCGCCGTGGCGGGCCTGCGCTGCGGAAGCACGAACGAGCGCATCGCGGCGCACATGTCGATCGGTCCCACCTGCCTCGCACCGATCGAAAGCAGTAGCTCGCTGCACTTCTGCAGCAAGCGGCCCGTATATGCGCGGGCTGCCGCCGAATCGAGCGCCGTGAAGAATCTGAGTACCGCGGGAATGGCGAGCCACGCCGAATTGTCGCGCGTGCCGGTGTAATCGAAGGATCTCGGGAATCCCATCTCGATGAAGTGGCTGACGACGTTCGGGCGCGTCATGGGGCCAACATCCTTCGACGCGTAAAGGAAAGCGGTTCCTTTCGGGGCGAAGAGCCATTTGTGCGCGTTCGACACATACCAATCCGCCCCGAGAGCGGCAAGATCGAGCGGAATCTGCCCTACGGCGTGCGCGCCATCCACGAGAACCCGCGCGCCGAACTTTCGCAGGTCGGGAAGGATTCGCTCGAGCGGCATGAGAAGCGCCGTGGGCGACGTGATGTGATCGACGATCGCGAGCTTCACCGACGGTGTAGTCGCCGCGGCGAATCTCGCAACCACTTCGTCGGCGCTGGTCGGAATGGGTATTCGCACCACGAGCGGCGTCGCGCCGGTCTCGGCGCATCTCGCGTCGACCATCAGCCGCACCGCGTTGTACGTGTGGTCCGTGATGAGGACTTGATCGCCCGGGCGGAGCTCGACCGAGCGAAGGATCGCCTGGGTTCCAGTTGTGGCGTTCTCGATGAAGGCCAGGTCGCCCTCGCCCGCGTTCACGAAAGCCGCGAGCTCGGAGGCCGCCGCCCGAAGCGCGGTCGCCCCCGCGTCCGGCATCACCGCGCGGCGGAAGTGCAGGTCCGGCTGCGACTCCATCTCCTTGCGGATGCGATCCTGTTCCGCGAGGATCACCTTCGGGCAGGCGCCGAAGGATCCATGGTTCAGGAAGGTTGCGTCATCGGCGAGCTCGAAGGGCTGGCGCATCGATCGGCCGAATGGCAAGCGCATGGAAACCATGTCAGGCTGCCTTGAAGTCGATGAAGCCACGCGCGACATCGGTATGCGTGAGCTGCACGCGCACGCGCTCGCCGACGCGAAGTCCCTCGAACCCGCGCACGATGCGTCCCTCGGCCGCCGGGCCGGTGATACGCACAAATGTTCCCTTCTCGGAAGCGCCCGTCACGATGCCGTCGAACTGCGCGCCGATGCGCGACGCGAGGAGAACCGCCGCCGCGGACTTCGCGACCTGCCGCTCGACCCTCGCGGCGTTGTCCTCCTGTAGCGTGCAATGGGTCGCGAGCGCCGCGAGGTCCCCGGCGCTGTAGAGAGCGGGTTTACCGGCGAGCGCGCCCTTCACCAGGCGCTGGGTGATCAGATCCGGATAACGGCGGTTCGGAGCCGTGGAATGCGTGTAGTCCTTCACAGCCAGGCCGAAATGGCCGGTGATCGGGCGTCCCGGTATCTCGACCTCGTACTCGCCCGACCCGAGGAGCTTCACCACCGAGAGCGACAGGTCGGGAAAGCGCTCGGGATCGGCCTTGCGGCGCTTCGCGAGAAATGCATCCAGCGCAGCGGGGTCGGGCACGGACGGAAGCTTCTCGCCAACCTCGGCCGCCAGCTCGACCAGGCGGCCCCAATGCTTCGGCACGCGCAGCACACGGCGCAACGACGGCATCCCCTTCGCATCGAGATAGCGCGCGGTCACGCCGTTGGCCGCGATCATGAAGTCCTCGATCAGCTCCTTCGCCCGATTCTTTTCGTCGGGGATGAGGTCGGCGAGCGTGCTGCCGTCGAACACCGCGTGGACCTCGATTGTTTCCAGCCTCAGCGCGCCGTGCTGCTGGCGAACACGGCGCAGCGCTTGCGCCGCGCGATCCTGGATGCGCAATTGCTCCTCCAACCCAGCAACCGCCGCGAGCCTGGGCGGAGCGGGCGCCGCACCCTCGAGCCACCTGGCGATGGAGTTGTAGGCGAGCTTCGCGCGGTTGAGAACGAGCGCCCTGTAGATGTCGGTCGCCTTTACTGCGCCGTCGGGAGCGACCACGATCTCGACCACGACCGCGAGGCGCTCCTGGCCTTCGGCAAGCGACGTAAGGTCGGTCGAGAGCTTCTCCGGCAGCATCGGGAAGATCTGCGCGGCCGTATAGACGGAGGTGGTGTTGGTGCGTGCGTGATCGTCGATCGCTGAATTCTTCGCCACGAGCGCGTCCACGTCCGCGATGGCCACGAGGATCTTCATGGCGCCATCGGACAAGGGCTCGGCGACGGAGAGCTGATCCAGGTCGCGCGAGTCGTCGTTGTCGATCGACGCCCACAGAAGCGCGCGCAGGTCCTTCACGGCGGGGGCGGTCGCGACAGCCGCATGCTCGGGAAGGAATCCGCGCGCGAGCATCACGTCGTGCGCAATGCGCTGAAGCGTCGCCTTGCCATTACCGTGAGACGGCATCGTCATGGCGAATACCCGTCAGGTTCTCTCCACGACGCGAAACACGTACTCGCGGTCCAGTCCGACGAAGCCTTTCCTCGCGCGTTTCACGACGATCTTCCACGTCGTGAAGGATTGAAGCGTCTTGTCGCTCGGCGAGGCATTCCCGGCGATCTCGGTGTCCATGACGTGGGCGATCGACGCCGGGCCGAGACTCAGGTCCTTCTTCATCAGGATCTGCTCGCGGTGTTGCTTCGTCGTGCCGCTCTTGCTTTGCTGCTCGCACACGACGAAGACCTTGAAGAAATCGAAGCGCGCGGGTCCGCCCTGTCGGATCGAGACGCGCATCTTGTCGCCGGGCCTGAGCGGCTCGTGGTCCAGCTCGACGAGCGGATCCGGAATTTTCATCGCGCGCACACCGCTCATGGCGAAGCGCACCAGCCCGACCTCTGCCGCCACGGCGATCAACACGAAGAACCACCAGTTCTCGATGCGGCTCGCGTCCTGCACCATCCACGCGATCGTGGCGAGAAGGCCGATGGTCCAAAGGACGAGAAGCGAAGCGACGGCAATGAGCGCCATGCTGCGCGACAGCTCCGGAGAGAGCCGTACGGCAAGCACGTCCGCGCGGCCGCCGTCCGCGATGGCCATCGCCGGTTTCCGACGCATCAAGCGATGATCGGCACGATCAGGTACATGCCGCAGTATACGGCGGCCCCCATCACCGACTGATACGGTGGGGCGAAGCTATTTCCGAATCTTCGCCTTCGACCAACACCGCGTATTTGACGACCTGGCCGCGGATCGTGACGATCTTGTTGCGCAATCGAGAAGAATCAAGTGATATGTCACAACAACAAAGGGAGCAGCACGATGAGATCTCTGATTGTCATGTTGATGGCCCTAGGAATGGCTGCGGGGTGCGCCTCCATCGAGCCGAGAGCATCCACCGACCGGTATCTGGGCTGGCACGCGCCGCTCGGCAAGGGAACGACGACGAGTTACGCCGAATTCGACGCACAGGGGGCGCCCAAAGCGATCGGCCTCATCTGGTCTTCGGCGGCGCTGGAGGGGCTGCCCGCCGACTCGGACAACCATCGCTGTCATGGCCGCACCAAGGACGGCTTGATGGATAACTCGACGAAATGCATCCATTCGCATGAGCACGTCATGCCCGTGCCGGACGCCGCGGCTCGGCGCGCGGACATCCCGTTCAAGTGGGTGCTCCTCAACTGGAATCCGAAAGGGCACATCCCGCCCGGCGTCTACGACGTCCCGCACTTCGACGTCCACTTCCTGATGGCGCCGATCGCGAAGATCTTCGCGATCGAGCCCGGGCCCTGCGGTCCCGAGTTCGTCCGCTGCGACCAATACAAGCTTGCGAAGAAACCCCTGCCGCCGAACTTCATGCACGCGGATTTCAAGGACGTGGATGCGGTGGTGCCGGCCATGGGCAATCACCTGATCGACGTCAGCGGACCCGAGTTCAACAAGCAGCCTTTCACGCGCAGCTGGATCTACGGGGTCTACGACGGCCAGGTGATCTTCTACGAGGAAATGGTCACGCGCGCCCATCTTCTCGGCAAGCAGAATGCCTGCACGCCGATCAAGTCGCCGAGCGCCGTGGCCGTGCGGGGCTACTATCCAACCGTTTCGTGCATCCGGCACGACCCCGCCACCGGTGACCACTCGGTCTCGATGGAGCAATTCGTCTTGCGCGAGGCGAGCGCCCCGGAGCCGATTTCGATGGCCAAATAAGCGATAAACTCACTCGATGAAACCCCTCCTCGCCCTCGCCGCCCTCATGACCTCCTCCATCGCATCGGCCGCGCCTTGCGGCAACCTCCTCGACCACACTGTGAGCGACATCATCGGCACCAAGGAGAACCTCTGCCAGTACGCGGGCAAGGTCGTGCTCGTCGTGAACACCGCGAGCTATTGCGGCTACACGCCGCAGTACAAGGGTTTGCAGGCGCTCAACGAGAAATACAAGCCGCGCGGGCTGGTGATCCTCGGCTTTCCGTCGAACGACTTCGGCCAGCAGGAGCCGGGAAGCGAGAAGGAGATCGCGGACTTCTGCGACCGGACCTACGCCGTCAAATTTCCGATGTTCGCGAAGACGTCGGTGAAGGAGCCCGGCGGCTCGGCGGTGTTCGACGGGCTCGCGACGGCGACGGGCCAGCGGCCGAAGTGGAATTTCCACAAGTACCTGGTCGCGCGCGACGGCAAGACCGCGGCGAGCTTCCCCTCGAAGGTCGAGCCTGAATCGCCGGAGTTCGTGGCGAAGGTCGAGGAGCTGCTCTCGGCGCGATAGAGTTCGCGAGAACAAAACAAAAGGGCCTGTCGATTCGACAGGCCCTTTTCACTACGGAACCGCCGGCTTACGGGCAGTTGGCTTTCAACCCCGCTTCACCGTCGGCATACGTGCCGATGCCCACCGATTTCGCGTTGCCGAACACGCACGACGCCGACGTGCCGGAGAGCTTCGGTCCGGCCATGCCCGGCTGGTTCGTGTAGCCCCACGAATTCACGGAGATGATCGGGCCGTTGCCGACACCCGGAGTCATGTCCATGGGCTGAACCCACGGGCCACCCGACGCACCGCCGGTCAGTCCGCAGTTCCCCAACCACCAGTTGACCGTGCCCGAGCTTTCCTGCGTCATGCCATCGGCGCAGTACCGGAACATGGGATCGAGGCTGTACGAATAGCCCAGCGCATGCGTCAGATTCGAGCCCGCCGTGATCGACGGCGCGGCAAAGCTGATGGCCATGGCAACGACCGCCGCATCGAGACCTTCCACCCCACCGCCAAATCCCGCGGTGTGCGCGCCGGAATCCTTGACGACGTAGAACGCGTAATCCCAGGCCACGTTGTTCGGGAAAGTCCCGAGGGTCCAGTTCACGTCGACCACGCCCAACGACGGCGCCCAGCAACCGATCGGGTCATTCGCGCAATTCCGGTCGGTTCCCGTGCCAGTCGTATGGGACTGGTCGGGGATGAACAGCACGTTCTTGGCAAACGCCTTGTTGGCGTCGTCGTAGACGCAATGCGACGCGGTGAGGATCACCGAGCGACCGGAAGTTGCGTCGTCGACGACCGTGCCGGAGCAGACATAACCCGTCCATGGTCCCTTGCGCTTGGCGTTGGCCGGCATCTCGAAATAGATGCGGCCGGCGGCGCCCTGCACGACTCCGCCATTTGTCCATTGCGCCTCGGGGACGCCGCCCGGCGGCGGCGGCGGAGGCGGCCCGCCACCGCCCACCGTGACATGGAAAGCAACTGCCGGGGTGGTCGTGACGTTGCCGGCGCCCTTGGTGGCATCCTTCGCCACGATCGACCAACTCCAGTCGCCATCCGTCAGTCCCGAGAGATTCACGCTCCATAAATCGTTGGCGCCCTTGCCGGCGGAAAACGACTGTGCGATGCCGCCGTTCGGCTGGACCCGGACGGTTACGGACTTGACGCCGCTCGCGTCTGCAACGGTCGCCTGAAAGGTCGCCGACGCGCCCACGGTCGTGTTGGCTGCGGGACTCATGTTGCTGATGGTGGGTCCGGTAACGTCGCTCCCTCCGCCTGGACCGGCTTGCGCAGCGATGTCATGGCCGTACGGCGTCAACGCATTGCCCGGGCCCCGAAGGTATCCGAGACCACGCTGATCGATGACCAGGTCTCGCGGGATAGCGGCGGCCCTGCGCTCGGGTGTCCAGTGTTCGATGACCGCCGCGGCACTGGCTTCGAGCCCCCGCGCGCTTTGCGCTGCGACGTTGTCCGATACGGCGACGCCAGCGAGAAATGCCGCGAATCCTGCGAGGACTCGGGCAAACGGTCGAATAGTCATGGTGGAACCCTTCAATTTTGAGTAGCGCATTTAATCACAACGACCGGCGGAAATGCGCAACTCTCGAGAGCGAAGCCGGTGTTGCCCCGCATTGGGAGAAGTACACGGGCGGGGCGCAAAAGTTGGTCGCGGATTGCCCTAGAGAACGTCGAGCCCCGGCATGCTCCCCGCCCCCTTCACGCAGTGCCACAGGTAGATCGCGACCCCGGGGTCTCCCGTCCACAGGGAATAGCGTCCCTGGCCGTATTTCCGGCGCATTGCTTCGCCTTGAACGAGGGCATGCATCGCGAACGCACGCGCGCGTTCGAGCCAGATCGGATCGCCGGTTCGCCGATGAAGCTCGAGAAACGCATAGCCGTTGCCCGCGGTGCCGTGACAGAGCCCATGGCCCTTTGCCAGCGGCCCGGCGTGCCACGTGGCGTTTCCGGCCATCACCAGCATGTCGTCCATCGCCGGCGATCGACCTGCAGGAAAGTGCGCCAATCCGGTCACGATGCCGGGCGCGCCATGGCACCACTGGATCAGCATCTTGGTTCGGCCGTCACGTGGCTTGCCGATGCTGGGCGGCCAATTGGCGCGGTCTTTGTCGACCATGGCGGTCGCGCAAACCGTTTCTGTGCAACGGTCGTAGAGCGTCTCGCGCCGTTCCGGGGAAAGCAACGCCGCGCCGCGCAACAGCGGATACGCATTGCCGGCGAATCCATGTCCTGCACCGAGCAGCTGCACCACCTCGCCGTACAGATCCTGGGTCCAGATGTGGCAGGGCGCGTTTTTGCTGGGGAGCCACGTCCGCCAGAGCTGCTCGACATTCTCGAGGAAGAGCTCCTCCCATCGCCGCTCACCGGTCCACTCGAGCATGTGCAGCGCGCCGACCATCGTGCCCGGCGCCGCCCACAGCGCCTCGTTGATGGGATTCGGGATGTTCTCCTCGATGGCGCTCCAGAGACGATCGGCCGTCTTCGCCGACTGCGCGAGGCGCCAGGTGACCAGGAGTATTCCGACTTCGCCGAGGAAGTACGACGGCACGATTTCACCCGTATCGGGCCGGTCGAGATAGGATCCGTAGGTGCGCTCGATCAGCTCGGCGGGTTTGATTCGCAGCCGCGCGGCGCCTTCGCGCTCGAGATACCACATCGCCCATAGCGCCCCGGCCGCGCCCATGTAGATGGATTTGTGCGCCGGCTCCGAGCCGCTTGCGTCGAGGGGATGCCAGGGCCATGCACCGTCCGGACCCAGCGCACCCTCCAGGTCATCCACGATGGCTTGAATCGCAGCGCCTGCTCGCGCCGGATCCCACGCGTTCTCTCCGAGCGGTTCGTGCCGCGCGGAATCGAACAGCATCGTTTCGCTCATTCGTTCGAGGCTGCTTTTGCCGGCAGGCGCCTAGCGCTTTATCGGCGAAATCCCGGCAGTGCGATTGCGCTCGATCGAGCGCGCGACGAACCCGGAAGCGTTCATCTCCTCGGCGAATTGCTTCAGGTATTCCGCCGCCGCGCGCCGCTCCAGCGGCGTTCCGATGCCGTGCTCGACTGTCGTGAAGTTGCCGTCGAGAAGCCGCGCGCCCGGAAGCTTGTCGAGGTAGCGCAGGAATGTCGGCTTGAGATTGGCCCACGCGTCGAGGCGTTGTTCCGTGAAGGCGTTGAAGGCGGCATCGTTGCCCTTCACTCGGACCACGGTCGCATGGCGCAGCGTGCGCGTCAGGTACAGCTCGTATCCCGTTTTTTCCGAAGCGGCGATGCGAATCCCGGGAGCATCGACTTGCGCGACCGTCTT
>WNFL01163126.1_pt1 | contig 13465 bp, 14 predicted proteins | sample 5400361 | NCBI WGS metagenome assembly WNFL01 (sample SAMN13153351, study PRJNA577476) | soil metagenome | isolation source: 40 cm soil on Douglas fir-dominated hillslope | place: USA:California | collected 2013-09-17
GCGAATCCGTTGAGCTGATCCACCATCGTGTTGATGGTGTTCTTCAGCTCGAGAATCTCGCCCTTGGCCTCCGCCGTGATCTTCTTCGACAGGTCGCCTTTGGCGACCGCGGTGGTGACGTCGGCGATGTTGCGCACCTGGTTGGTCAGATTCGTCGCCATGCCGTTCACCGAGTCCGTCAGGTCGCGCCACGTACCACTCACGCCTTGCACGTTCGCCTGTCCGCCCAGCCTTCCTTCCGTACCCACCTCGCGAGCAACACGCGTCACTTCGCTGGCGAACGCATTGAGCTGGTCCACCATGCGATTCACCGTGCTGCCGATGCGGAAGAACTCTCCCTGCACCGTCTTGCCGTCGATCTCCAGCTCCACCTTCTGACTCAGGTCGCCCTCGGCCACGGCCTTGATGACGCGGGCCACCTCCGACGTGGGTTGGACGAGGTCCGTGATGAGCGAGTTGAGCGCGTCCACGCTGCCGGCCCATGATCCGCCGGCGGGTCCGATGGTGGCGCGGTCGCGCATCTTGCCCTCGCGCCCAACGCTGAGGGCAACGCGGTTCAGCTCCTCGCTGAGTCGCGACTGTTTGGTTGCCACGTTGTTGAATATTTCAGCGAGCTCCCCGATCACCGGATCGTCCGCCAGCTCGAGGCGGATGCTGAAGTCGCCGGCGTCGAGCGCGCGAAGTCCCGCGAGCAGTCGTCGAAGTGAGCGATCTCGCCCTCCGCCGCCGCCACCGTTTCCGCGCGGGACGACGCCCCCTCCGCGAGGTGTCACGCGCTCCGTGACGTCGATCTCCGACGCCGCGGCTGCTCGGCGCGGTCGTCCGCGCTTTCCGCGGGCAGTGCCTGTTGGGCGAGCCGGGCGAGCGCCCTCGCGCTCCTGCTCCGGCACTTCGGGTCTTTCGCCGACGGTCACGGTCAGCTCCTTCAGGGAAGACGGATGGGAAGGGCCACGGGGATCCTCCGCGGCACGGCAGATCGTGCGTCGGCCCGGGACGACGGACGCACGTGCCGCCGCACGCGTTCAATAATTGTGCCGACCTCTGGCGTATCAGAACTGCGCGGCTCGGCTCCGGAGCAGCATGCAAAAAGCACACTCCGGGCCATATCAATTGATATTGATGGATCAGAGCTATCCGAGCGGCGGATACTCCTACGCAGGAACGTCGGCGACCACCAACCGCACCGGAATCCCGCCATTCGACGTCGTCGCAACCACCTGCACCGGAAAGCCGAGCTGACGCTCGAGCGCCATGTCCGGCGACAGCAGCGCGATCCGCCATCCCCCCGCGCGTTCTCGCAGCACCCGGCCGAACGTGGCCCAAAGGTCGCGCACCTTCGAGGACTCACCAACGCGCACTCCATACGGCGGATTCGTCACGACCCAGCCGCGCGCACCAGCCGGAAACGACGCCGCAGAAATGCTCCGCTCGGTGAACGACACGGCCTCCGCCACACCTGCCCGCATTGCATTCGCCGTCGCGGCGGCAATCGCGCCCGCATCTCGATCGCTGCCGATGATCGCGGCGTGCTCGCGCGCCACCGCGCGCGCGGCGAGCTCAGTCCGCACCTCAGCCGCGAGCGTCGCACGTACGCCCGGCCAATGCTCCACGGCGAAATGACGCCGCACTCCCGGTGCGCGGCCGAGGGCCACGAGCGCAGCCTCGATGGGAATGGTGCCCGATCCGCAGAACGGGTCCACCAGCGGCGCAGTCGCGTCCCATTCCGACGCACGCAGAAGCGCGGCCGCGATCGTCTCTCGAACAGGCGCTTTCGCCGTCGCTTCGCGATATCCGCGTCGATGCAGCAACGCGCCGGACGTATCCGCGCTGATGGTGCAGTGATCGCGCAGAAACCGCACGACGATCAACGTCGCGGCATCCAGGTCTTCGGCTTCATCCGCGGCCTCGCTCGTGCTTACGCCGGGAAGCGCGCGGCGCACCGCGTCGCTCAACCGCTGTGCGATGCCGCCCGTGTGATACAGCTTCGACTTCCTGCTCGTGACGCGAAATCGCACCGCCGCGCCCTCCCGCACGACGCGCTGCCACGGCACCTGTCGCCCGCGCCGCTCGAGCTCCGCAAAGGACCGCGCATCGAAGCTCGCGAGCCGCACCAGCACACGCGATGCGATGCGCAACCCGATGTTGGCGGCCAGGACGCTGCGCGCATCCCCGGACCACTCGAATCCGCCATCCACCGCGCGCACGTCGAGGCCGAGCTCGCGCGCCTCCGCCAGGGCGAATGGCTCGAGGCCCGGCGCGACAATCGCGAAGCAGTCGAATCCGGCGGCGGTCTCGGCTCCTTGTTGCTTCACTCGTCGGGCCGTTCATCGCGATGCGCAGCCCGAAATCCCTGCGCGCGGGCACGCTGTGTCGCGGCGAAACGCGTCAGCGACGCCCGGCCCTCACGCAGCGCAATGCGCGGCACCTGAAGGACGCCCGGCTCGGCGGCCGTCCCCACGAGCAGTGCCCAGACGCGAAACACGGCGCGGCGCAGCGTCGGCAGATGTTCCGCGATGGCCAGCGTTTCGTTGAACACGGCATTCTCGTGCGGCTCGACGTCGAACCGTCCGCGATGCAGTTGGTCGGCGTCATGACGAACGCCGATGTGATGCCGGACGCGAATCGCGGGATCGTACACGAGGATCCACCCCTTTTTTCGCATCGCCAGACAGAGCGCGAGCTCCCAATGCACCTGCGCACCAGTGCCGCGGAGCCGCTCGTCGAACCGGATGTCGCGGAGCGGCGACAGGCGGAACGCACAACAGACCCCCTTGAGGACGTCCACGTGGCGCGCGGCGCCGATGCCGGCGTGGTGATTGCCGATCGTCCGCCCGAACCATTGCACGCGGCCAACGTCTCTCGCGCGCGCATCCGCACGCTCCTGAACGTCGCGACCGCCCACTCCGCCGATGTGCGGATCCATCTCGAAAGCGGCGAGCAGACGCTCGAGCCACTCGGGCTCCGGTTCGGCATCGTCGTCGGTGAGGGCGAAGATGTCGCCGTCCGCTGCATCGAGGGCCGCATTCATCGCCGCGACCACACCGGGCCGAGCGACGGTGACGCTCTTCAACGCAGGCCACGATGGCGATAGGGCACTGACGACGGCCGCGGATTCGGCGTCATCGGCGCGCACGGTGACGATGACGGCGTCCGGCGCTCGCGTCTGCAGGCGAATCGCAGCCAGACATCTGGTCAGGTCGGCAGATCGACGATAGGTGGGAACGACGACGGTGGCTCTCATGCGCGCGGCAATATGCACGCGCGACAGATGTCATGTCATCGCGCCCGCGCATTCGTGCGATTCCAAGCAGGCTGGGCGCCGACGTACCGGGCCCGCTTCGTGCCTCTCGTATGCCCGTGCCGAAGGCCGCCTCGAGAGCCCGTGCGCGCGATGTGCTTCGCGACCGCTTCGGGCATGCAGATTTTCGCAAGGGACAATGGGAGCCGATCAAAGCCGTGCTGGAAGGGCGTGACGCCCTCGTCGTCATGCCCACCGGCGCCGGAAAGTCGATTGTCTATCAATTGCCCGCGCTGCTCCTGCCCGGACTCACCATCGTCGTGAGTCCACTCATCGCCCTCATGAAGGACCAGCAGGACAAGCTCCACGCCCACGGGGTGGACGCGCTCGTCATGCATTCGCATCTCAACACGGTAGAAGCGCGTGAAACCGCGCGCCGGGTACTCGAGGGAGAAGGCGAGATTCTGTACCTCACGCCCGAGCGATTCAAGGACCGTGAGTTCTTCGACCGCCTGTTGACGCGCACGGTGAGTCTCATCGTTGTCGACGAGGCGCACTGCGTAAGCCAGTGGGGACACGACTTCCGTCCCGACTACCTCACGCTCGGCTCCGTCATCGCGCGTCTCGGGGAGCCGAACATCCTCGCCCTGACGGCGACCGCAACCGCGGACGTCCGTGCGGACATCGTGCGGCAGCTCGGCATGGACGATCCGAGCGTCACCGTCACGGGATTCGCGCGCCCGAATCTCCGCTTCGAGGTACGGCGCACGGTCAACACCTCGAGCAAGGACGAGGAGGTGGAACGCGTCCTGGCCGAGTCGTCCGGCAGCGGCATCATCTACACCGCCACGGTGCGCGAGGCCGAACGGCTGTTCGAGCGGCTGAAGGACCGGTTCGGCATGGGGCTCTATCACGGAAAAATGAGTCCGACCGCACGCAAAGCGTCGCAAGACGCATTCATGGCAGGCGATCACGCGGCCATCATTGCCACCAACGCCTTCGGTCTGGGCATCGACAAACGCGACCTGCGCTACGTGCTCCACTACCACTTTCCGGGCTCCGTCGAGGCCTACTATCAGGAGGCGGGGCGCGCGGGGCGGGATGGACTGCCGGCATCCTGCATCATTCTCTACCGTGTTGAGGATTCACGTGTGCAATCGTACTTCCTCGGCGGCAAGTATCCGGACGTCGAGGAGGCCGCCAAGGTGGCACTGATGCTGGAGCAATATCCGCTCGGCGAACGCGTCGAGCTCTCGACCCTGGCGGAGCGGTCGGACGTGGCGCGGCGCAAGGCGCGCATCGTGCTCGTGCTGCTCAAGCGGCACGCGCTCGTGCGCGAGCATCGCGGCGCGCAGTGGGAGCGGGTGACCAGCCGGCTGACTTCGGTCGACCTCAGCGCGGATCTGACGGATTACGAGGCGCGGCGCGAGCAGGATCACGCGAAGCTGCGCGCAATGGTCGCGTATTGTCAGTCTGCGCGCTGCCGCACCCGCCATCTGCTGGAATACTTCGGCGAGGCGGTGGACGATGAGTGGACCTGCGGCAACTGCGACGCCTGCGACGCGCAACGCCGGTTCGCGCGGCGTGAAATGGTGAACGGTCAACGGTGAACGCCATTCACCGTCTTGTCACCGTTCCAGCTCCTCCTTGAGCGTCCTCGTGAGCGCCCCGTAATCCATTGGCAGATCGAGGACGCGCACGCGAAGCCGCTCGACCAGGTCGCTTGCATCACGGTGGCTGCGCTTGGATCTGACAAGCAGCACGCGCGCCTGCATCATGAGCGCCGGACCGATGAACTCGTCCGAGCACGTCTCGTCGTGATCGACGTCGATGAGCACGAGACGCGGGCGCACGCGGCGGACTGCACTGCGAGCAGTCTCATCGGTCCGAGCGAAATGCGGCGCATAACCCGCCAACTCGGCGGCAGCCGCGAGTAGCGCGGCCGCCAGTGCATCCGATGAGAACACGAGTATGGCGTGGCGGCTCACGTCGTTCGGAACAGCGGAGTGTGGCCCGTAGGAGGAAAAACTGTCTCTGTTATGCAAGTAGTGCGCCGCCTGACACAGTACAGTGGTGACGGCTGCCCTTGACGGATGCCTACGCCGGATAAACATTCGTCGCGAGCTCAGCGACGAGGCCGCTCGAAGCGCGTCACCGCTGCCCTGGTTTCACCTCAACGGGCTCTTCATTCGATGATGATGGCGCACGACACGGGGACGCCGCCGCCGAGTCCCTTGGCCGACGAGACGATTGCCGCCCTCAAGGACGCCCTTCGCCGGTACCTCTCGGATGGCCAGTCGCCGAGCCCGCTTCAGACCGCGCTGATGCTCGTGGCGCGCGAGGCGCACGAGAAGCACATCCTTCCCGAGCAGTTGCTCGTTACGCTCAAGGACCTCTGGAGCAGCCTGCCCGAGGTTCGGGCCATGTCGGACACGGCGGAGCAGGTACGCCTGCTCCAGCGCGTCGTCACGATGTGCATCAAGGAATACTACAGCGTCTGAAAGTCTGGCTCGTCCTCGGCGGATCCTGCTCGCGCTTTTCCTGATCGTCGCGGGCACGGACGCGACGGGGAAATGGCTCGCGACGTTGCCTGCGTTCTCGCGCGCCGCGTCGGCGGTCGTGCGCGGCGACGCCGCTGCATCGCTGCGAAGCGCCGCGCGTCCATCGGGCAACTTCGAGATCTTCCGGCTCGCGTCCCGGCACCTGCTGGCAGGAGACGACCTCTACGCCGAGTATCCGGCCGAGCACTCCGATCGCTTCAAGTACAGCCCGACGTTCGCGCTCCTGTTCGAGCCGTTCGCGTGGCTCCCCTGGCCGCTCGCGCTGTTCCTCTGGAACTCGCTGAACGCCGTCCTTCTCTTTCTCGCGGTCGAGCGGGTGCTCTCGGCGCGCGCGGCGCTCATCGCGCAGAGTTGTCTGCTCCTCGAGGTTCTCCGGGGCATGCAGAACGCGCAGAGCAACGCGCTGGTTGCGGCGTTGATCATCTTCACGTTCGCCGCGCTGGAAAAATTGCGGCTCTGGCAGGCCGCGGCGGCCACGGTGCTCGGCGCTTCGGTGAAGATCTTTCCGCTCGTCGCGCTCACGTTCGCCATTCCGCGCCGTCGGGCCATTCGTACGGGATTGCTGGCCGGTGGAGCGGCGACTCGCGCAGTACACGTCGTGGCGGGCCGTCGAGTCATTCGATGCGGGCCAGCGATGGTTCTCGGTGATGGAGCTGGTGCATCGGTGGACGGGGCTCGCAGTGCCGAACTGGCCCATACAGCTCGGCGGCACCATCGTCCTTCTCGCGCCACTCGCCGTGCGCCGCAATCGATGGGATGAGACGCCGTTTCGCTTTCTTTACCTTTGTTCCGTGCTGCTCTACGTGGTGCTGTTCAACCACCAGGCCGAGCGGGCCAGCTTCCTCATTGCGTTCGTCGGAGCGACGCTCTGGTTCGCGGACGATCCGACACCACTCCGCACGCTGCTGTTTGGTGTGGCCTTCGTCAGCATCCCACTCCTCAGCACGCTCGTCCCCGGCCGTATCTGGCGGGACGAGACGATCATGCTCTATCGGCTCGCGATTCCCACGCTCGCGATCTGGATCGCCGTGCAGCGCTCACTCTGGCGGCGTGCGGCAGTGAGCGATCAGGCGAGCGTCGCCTGAAGACTGATCGTCACGTTTCCTTTGAGCGCCGTAGAGACGGGGCAGCTTTCCTTCGTGGCGAGCGCGATTGCCTGGAATTTCGTGTTGTCGACTCCGGGCACGCTTGCGGTGACGGTGAGATCCATGCGCGTGATCTTGAATCCTTCACCCACCTTCTCGACGGTGCAGGCCGCCGACGTCTCGATGTTGGTGAGCGTGAAACCCTCCTTTTCGAGCCCCGCGCTGAGCGCCATGCTGAAACAGGCCGCCTCGGCGGCGGCGAGGAGCTCCTCGGGATTGGAGCCCGCCTGGTCGCCGAATCGCGTGCCAAAGCTGTAGTTCGCGGTAAGGCCGGTCTCGGAGCGGAAGCTGCCGTTTCCGCTCTTGAGCCCTCCGGTCCACTTCGCTGTCGCCTTTCTGGTCGGCATTGTTTCTCGTGCTTGGGTGGGCAGTGGGCGGCGAGAACGCTTGACGCGTTCACGCCATGGTTTTTATCTCCAGCATGACGGAACCCGACGACGCGTCGCTCCCGCCGTCGGTGGCGCGAGTGCTCAGCAGATTCCGCGCCCTCGGACGCGAGGAAAAGATGCAGGCCTTGCTGCACTATGCGAAGCAGCTCGAGCCTGTACCTGATCGCCTCGCGGCTCTCGATCGTGCCGCCTTCAACGTACCTGAATGCCAGACCCGCGTGGATTTGTTCCCGGAAGTTCGCGACGGCAAACTCTACTTCTACGCGGATCTCAACTCCCGGCAGTCGCCGACCATTGCCGCCTTCCTGGCGATCCTGTTCTCCGCCGTCAACGGCCAGCCGCCGGAGACGACGCTCGCCATTCCCTCGGATTTCGTGCGGCAGATGATGGAAGGAATCGGTCTGGCGGGGCGCGAAGCCGGTCTCAACGCGATGATCTCGCGCGTCAAGCGCCATGCCCGTAACGCAATCGCCGCCTGAACCCGAACGACATCTGATGGAACGAATCCTCAGCGCAATCGGCTGGATCACGTTGGTGCTCGTCGTCCTCGTCGGCCTCCTGTACGTCGGCGTGGTTTGGCTGTTTACCGCCCCATTCGATCCAGGCCGCTACCACGCGGGGCGCGCGTTCCGGCAGCTGGCTGTGGCAACGGTGACCTTGAATCCGCTCTGGCATTTCGAGACCGATGGGCCCACACCAGCCAATCCGCGAAACCCGTACGTCGCGGTATCAAATCACGAGTCTTACGCCGACATTTTCCTCATCAGCCATTTCCCGTGGGAGATGAAGTGGCTGTCGAAGGACACGCTGTTCAAGATTCCCGTCTATGGCTGGCTCATGCGGATGGCGAGCGACATCCCCATCAAGCGCGGCAAGCGTGAGAGTATCGTCTCGGCGGTTGCGGGATGCCGGGACCGGCTCGCGAAGCGCGTGAGCGTCATGATCTTTCCTGAAGGAACGCGCGCCAGGACGGACGAGATGCTCCCGTTCAAGGATGGCGCGTTTCGCATCGCCATCGATGCCGGAGTGCCCATCCTCCCGATTGCTGTGGCCGGAACGCGCTCGTGCATGGCCAAGGGAAGCTTCGCTTTTCGGCGCGCGCGTGCGAAGGCACGGGTGTTGGCGCCGATTCCGACATCCGGCCTGACTGCCAAGGATGTCGCGGCACTGCGCGATCAGACGCACGACACCATCGACCGCGCGCGGCGAGTGCTTCAGCGCGAACTGGCCGCCGAGGCGAAGTCCGTGTGAAAGACCTCCGGACAGCACCGCGTTCCGACGACGAGCTCGAGGAGCTGCTCTCCCGCCCGCCGGCTTCGCTCGTTTCGCTGCTGTCCACCCTCTCCGGCGATTTCCTCATTCTCGGCGCCGGCGGAAAAATGGGGCCTTCCCTTGGGCGAATGGTGAAGCGCGCGGCGTCCGGGCGTCGTGTGACTGCGGTGTCCCGGTGGACGGACGAGCAGGCTGCCTTGATGCTCCGTGCGGCCGGTGTCGAGACGATCTCTGCTGATCTGCTCGATCCGCGTGCCCTGGCGGCGCTTCCCGATACGGAAAACGTCATCTACATGGCTGGTCAGAAGTTTGGCACGACCGGAAATCCGGCCATGACGTGGCTGCTCAACGCAGGCCTCCCGACGCTCGTGGCCGAGCGGTTCCGCGGCGCACGGATCGCGGTGTTCAGCACCGGAAACGTCTACGCGCTCACACTGGCTGCTCAGGGAGGCTCGCGCGAGGAAGACTTGCTTGCGCCGGTCGGTGAGTACGCCTGGTCATGCGTCGCACGCGAGCGGATCTACTCGGCCGCCGCTGCGGGACATGACACACCCACGGCGATCGTCCGGCTCAACTATGCGCACGACCTCCGGTATGGCGTGCTGACGGATCTCGGGGTGAAGATCCAGTCGCACCAGCCGATCGATCTTCGAATGAGCTGGGTCAACGTCATCTGGCAGGGTGACGCGAACGCGTTCGCGATCGCCGCGCTGTCGCGAGCTGCCGCTCCGGAGCCGTTCGTCGTGAATGTTGCCGGACGTGAATGTCTGCGCGTGAAGGCGCTCGCGGAGGAATTGGCCGCGCGACTCGACTGCACGCCGTCATTCGTCGGCGACGAGGTGCCAGACGCGCTGCTGAGCAATTCGACGCGCATGGGCTCGATGCTCGACCTCGAGCCGTTGCACCATTCCACGCTGCTGGACTGGGTGGCGGAGTGGCTCACCTCGCGCGGGCGGCTGCTCGGCAAGCCGACCGGCTTCGAGAAGCGCGATGGCAGCTTCTGAGACGACGGTTCGCGAGAGACTTCAAGCCGGAACGGTAATTCCGGCTCATCCGCTCGCTCTTACGGAGCGGCGTACGCTCGATGAACGGCACCAGTGTGCACTGACACGGTATTACATGGATGCGGGCGCCGGGGGCATCGCCGTCGGGGTACACACGACGCAATTCGGCATCCGACAGCACGGTCTCTACGCGCCGGTATTGGAACTCGCCGCACAAACAGCGAGCTCATGGTTCTCGACTGGTCCGCGATGTGTACTGATTGCCGGAGTCATCGGTAAGACAGCGCAGGCTGTAGATGAGGCGCGTGTTGCGCACGACGTGGGCTACGACATGATTCTCCTATCACTCGGCGCCCTTCAGGGCGCTGATGACGACCAACTGCTGTCTCACTGTCGTGCTGTTGCCGACGTGCTGCCGCTATTCGGCTTCTACCTGCAACCAGCGGTTGGAGGACGCGTACTCAGCCGTGCATTCTGGCGCCGCTTCGCCGAAATCGAGAACGCCTGGGCGGTAAAGATTGCGCCCTTCAACCGCTATCAGACCCTCGACGTCGTGCAGGCGGTGGCCGAGTCCGGGCGTGATGACCTGGCGTTGTACACGGGCAACGACGACAGCATCGTCACCGACCTCTTGACACCGTATCCAGTACCGGACGGTTCCAGTCGCCGCATCGTGGGCGGCTTGTTGGGGCAATGGGCTGTCTGGACGCAGAGAGCGGTAGATCTGCTCGAGCGCGTGAAGCGCGATACGGGGGCGCCGGCGCTGACCTGGCTACGCGAAGGCGCGGCTATCACCGACGCCAATGGCGCGCTCTTCGACGCGGCGCACGGATTTGCCGGCTGTATTCCCGGCATTCACGAAATCCTGCGGCGGCAGGGGCTGATGCGCGGCACCTGGTGCCTCGACCCGGCGGAAACGCTTTCGCCGGGCCAGACCGAAGAGATCGATCGCGTCTGTCGACACTATCCCGAGCTGGCGGACGATCCTTTCGTCCGCGAGAATCTCGATCGCTGGCTGGCGTGACGGGGCGGTTAGTGGATCAGCTCACCGACCCAGCTTTCTCTGGCGGGGCGCTCGAACTTGCGTCGCCAGTCGCCCAGGTCCGACCTCTCCCTCGTGCACGAGCCGGTCGATGTCGCCGCGACCGACTGCCTGAATGACGCCGTGATGATCGCGATAGTAGACGCGCCCACCTCCCACCAGGCTGGCGTGCACGCTGTTCTCGAGCTGTTGAAGCACCCGAAACAAACCGTCGATGGAGCAGCCGGACGCACCGGTGTGGGTTTGATCCACCGCAACCACGAGGAACCGGTCCTCGATCCACTCGCGCGACACGGTGAGCGGCTCACCATGCGCTTTCCATTCCTTGAGGTGAGAATCCACACCGCTGAGCATCGTTTTCGCGGCGGCGGCGGGCAGCGCGGGGTCTGAAGCGAAGACCCACACGCGCGATGCATCTGGCAGGGACTCGAAGGCGACGACCGGCATGAGCGTCACACGCTGAAGGAAGGAACCGCCGCGCCTCTCGCGCAGCGCACTGTGCACCACCAAGATACCTCCGAGAAGGTCCCACACTCCAGCGATGGCTGCCGATAGCAGGACGACGAACCTGGCCCCCGATACGGGTGCGGCTGCGGACGAGAAGTATCGTCCGCTCTTCGTGCTGTCGCCCGAGCCCGCGTGGGTCTACGATCGCGACACGCTCGCATTCCTCGAGGTCAATGAGGCGGCTGTACGCTTCTATGGCTGGACGCGCGAGGAATTTCTCGGCATGACGCTCTGGGACGTGCGTCCGCCCTCCGAGCACGTGCGACTCCAGGAGGTACGGGCTTTGACGCCGCCGACACTGAGCCATACGTGGACGGCCACGCACCGGACCAAGGCCGGACGGCTCATGCACGTCGAGGTCTACTCCTATCCACTTGAATTCGCGGGCCGGCCGGCGCGCATGGCCCTCGTCCACGACGTCACGGAGCGCGAGGCAGCGGCGCAGGCGGTCGCCGAGAGCGAGCAGAAATACCGAACGGTCGTCGAGCAGATCAAGGATGTCTTCTACAGGACCGACGCGCAGGGCCGCTGGACGTTCCTCAATCAGGCATGGACGTCGCTGACGGGCAACAGCGTGGAAGGCACGCTCGGTACCCATCACCTTGCGTACCTCCATCCTTCGGACCGCACCTCGCTCGCCGACACGATGCAACCCATCGCCGACGGCGCCACGGACTCCGCGCTCGTCGAGCTGCGCTACTTCCACAAGGCAGGTGGCTACCGCTGGGCGGAAGTCACGATTCACGCCATCCGCGACAGCCACGGCGCACTCACCGGAACGATGGGCACGCTCCGCGACGTCACCGAATCGCGCGCTGCCCGCGAGGAGCGCAAGCGCCTGGCCGCAAACATCCGGCAGCTGCTCGATTCATCCGGCGAAGGGATCTACGGTCTGGACTTGCGTGGCGACGTGACCTTTTTGAACAACCGCGGTGCGGAGCTTCTGGGGTTCGAGCCCGCCGAGGTCGTGGGGAAGCCCATGCACGAGCTCACGCATCACACCCGAAGGGACGGTACGCCCTATCCGCGGCGCGACTGCCCGATGGAGAAGGCAATCATCGCGGGGGTCCCGTGTCACGTGGATGACGAGGTGATGTGGCGCAAGGATGGCACGTCGCTCCAGGTCGAGTACACGGCATCTCCACTGCGCGAGACCGGCCGATTGACGGGTGCCGTCGTGAACTTCCGCGACATCACCGCGCGCAAGCGTGTCGAGCTGGAGCTCATCGTTGCGCGCGACGAAGCACAGGCCGCCAGCCGTGCAAAGAGCGACTTTCTCGCACGCATGAGTCACGAGCTGCGGACGCCCCTCAACTCCGTCATCGGTTTCGCCAACGTGCTGCTCAAGAACAAGCGCGGCACGTTTGCGGACGACGAACTCTCCTACCTCAACCGCATTGCGACGAACGGCAAGCACTTGCTCGGCCTGATCAACGACATCCTCGACCTCTCGAAGATCGAAGCCGGTCGCATGACGCTCGAGCTGGACACCGTCATGCTCGACACCCTCGTCCGGGAGACCATCGAGGAGCTCGAGAGCCAGACGCGCGACACGCCGGTCACGCTGCGCGCCGAGCTTCCGCCGCAGCTCAGGTCGATCGAGACCGATGTGGCTCGCATGAAGCAGGTGCTGATCAACCTCATCGGCAATGCCATCAAGTTCACCACCGAGGGTGAAGTCGTGGTGAGCGTCGACACCGACGATCAAGGAAATCCGCTTCGCCTCACGGTCCGAGACACCGGGATCGGCATTCCCGCGCACCGCCTCGCCGCGATCTTCAACGTGTTCGAGCAGGCGGAATCGTCCACGTCTCGTCGTTTCGGCGGGACGGGACTCGGCCTCGCCATCTCGCGCTCGCTCTGCCAGCTCATGGGGCACCATCTCGAGGTCGAAAGCACGGAGGGAAAAGGCACCACCATGCGAATTCGGCTCGGGGTGCCGTCGCGCTCGTGGCGGCGCGCCACGCCCGCGGCCTCGCCAAGCGTCTCGTCGCGGCCATCTCTTGCCATCGAGGCGGCGCCTCTCGCGCTCGTCGTGGACGACGACATGGATGCCCGCGTGCTGCTCGGCCACATCCTGGAGGACGCCGGATGCCGCGTCGAGCATGCCGCCACTGGCATCGAAGGACTGCGCATGACGCGCGAGCTGCGGCCCGCCATCATCTTCCTCGACCTTCGACTGCCGCAGATCAGCGGCTTCGACGTGTTTCGCATTCTCCAGGAAGACGAGTCCCTGAAGGCCATTCCCGTGGCGATTGTGAGCGTCGTGGCGACCGAGTCTCGGGGAGCGCTTCAGGGAGCTGCCGC
>WNFL01386627.1_pt4 | contig 13465 bp, 11 predicted proteins | sample 5400361 | NCBI WGS metagenome assembly WNFL01 (sample SAMN13153351, study PRJNA577476) | soil metagenome | isolation source: 40 cm soil on Douglas fir-dominated hillslope | place: USA:California | collected 2013-09-17
GCTGAGCACGATATTGCAGGCCTCTCTGAGCCAAATGTTTCGAGAAAGCAATGCGTCCAGCTTTACGCTCGGCTTCATCCAAACCGGCATCACATTCAGGAACTCCGGATAGTTCATTTGCGCCGACAGGATCCCAATTTCCTGAAAAAATCCAGGAGTCTTTTCGATCCTTAGAATATCAAATCCGCGTCTCGTAAACTCCTGGCGGACCTGGTCTACCGTTTCCATCCCAATATGCCCGACGCGCTGAATAAAGTGTTTCTCGAACAAATCGGGCCAGCGGCGCTGGACGATGTTCGTCCAAAATGTATCATGTTTGACTTCGATGAAATGTAACGAGAGACCACCCACTTTCGTGGCTTGCGTCAATTCGTCATAGAGCCGCTTTTTCTCGGAAAACGGAATGTGGCCGATCACATCGGACGACGTCACCACATCAAATTGCCTGCCTTTCAGCGCAGTGGACATGCTCAAAATGTCGTGATGGATCACGGTGTCATAAACATTCTTTGCTTCCTCGAGCAGTGATTCGCTTAAGTCAATTCCCGTGACTTTTCCCAATTCGGCCAAATACTGCCGTCCAGAGCCGCAGCCAACGTCCAAAATCTCCTGATTGGGCTTCCGGCGCGGGACGTACCGCAAAAAAAAGCGGTCTCGCTGGGCTGAAACCGAAAGCGGAATCCGAATATGCCGGTTGATCCAGGAAAGCACTGGGGAGGATTCGATTTTCTTTTTCCGGTCGACCGCCTGGAGCCAGGCTTTTTCCTGAGGAAACATGCGCGCGGCGATTTAACCGCAAAGAACTCAACCAACTCAAAGAAAAACTGGTATCAACCGCACGCCAGCCCGCCCGGCTTGGGAAGTCTTATCCCCGGAGTTGCATCGCGCGACGAGATTGATCATCATCGGGCGAACTCACAACGAAGGTCAGGACAATTGAAATTCTCGCATTCCTACGGCCGGTGGTTTGATCCCCTTCAACCGTGAATATGGATCCGACCGGCGAGCCAAACGACCCAGCCGTCCTCCCCACGGACAAGACTGTCGTCGTTCCGCCGGAGGAAAAGCCGGGTGACAGGATCGGCCGCTACAAACTTCTGCAACAACTCGGCGAAGGAGGTTGCGGGCTTGTTTACATGGCCGAACAGGAGGAGCCCGTGCGGCGTCGGGTGGCATTGAAAGTGATCAAACTGGGCATGGATACCAAGCAGGTCATCGCCCGGTTTGAAGCCGAACGACAGGCGCTGGCGATGATGGACCATCCCAATATCGCCAAAGTACTGGACGCCGGGAGCACCGACAAGGGCCGGCCTTTATTTGAGTCAGAGGCAATTCGATCGAGCCGAACAGCTGATCAGTGAAGTTCCCGCTCATCAGTCAATTGGAGCTTTTTACAATGTTCTGCTTTTTACAATGTTCTCGGGGCGGTTCATGGGAGCCGCGGAGAATGGCTGGCCGCAATGACAAATTACTTGAAAGTTGTCGAATTCTTTCCTTCCGACTACCCGGCCTATCATTATCTCGCACCGTTGCTCTTGCAGATCGGAGACATGGAAGGCTACCAGCGTCACCGTCAACGGATCGTCCAACAGTTCGGGAGCACCTCTGATCCCATCATAGCCGAACGGCTCTCGAAAGATTGTTTGGTTCTCCCTCCCGGCGCAACCAACCTTGAGCTCATCACCAAAATGGCCGATGTCGCCGTGGCGGCGGGGCCTGCCCACACATTCTGGAGATACTTCCAATTCGTGAAAGGCCTGGCCGAATATCGATCGGGGCATTTCGCTGCCGCGGCGGATTGGCTGCAGAAGGTTCTCGACGAAAAGGGGCATTGGAATCGCAGAGTGGCGACTCTTGCGGTGCTGGCCATGGCTCAGCACCAGCTCGGCCAGGTTGAGCAAGCTCGCGTGACGCTGGAGGACGGCGTTCAAACCGCGAGCCGTGTTCTGCCCAAGTCACCCGACAACCTCGGCGATGATTGGAACGATTGGATCATCGCCCATCTTCTGCTGCGCGAAGCCCAGATCCTCATCGGGGGCGGCGCTCCAAAGTGAAAACGGCTGCCATTCCGGTTTGCCTCTCACTGCTTCGTCTGTAAGCTGCGACAAACAGCACGCATGAGCGAAGCATCCGACGGCCAAAAGCCCGCCAAATTGATTCCGACTTTGGGCATGTTCAGCGCAACCATGCTGGTGGCTGGCGGAGTCATCGGTTCGGGAATTTTTCGCAAGCCAGGAGTGATGGCGGCGCAGGTCGGATCGCCGGAATTATTGCTGATCGTGTGGCTCGTCGCCGGCGTGGTTTCGTTGCTCGGCACTTTGAGCAATGCCGAGCTGGCGGCGATGATGCCGCAAACCGGAGGCCAATACGTTTTTCTCCAACGGGCCTATGGTCCGTTTGTCGCCTTTCTGTATGGCTGGGCCCTCTTTGCCGTAATTCAATCCGGCTCCATCGCCGCGCTCTGCTACGTTTTCGCTGAGTACGCAGGGCGGTTCGCGAATTTGCCTGAAACCGCGGGTTCCCTGGCTGGATTTACCTTGTCTGTGCCGTTCATCGGCCGAATCGCGCCCTTCAACGAGCTCGGCGTTAAAGGGCTGGCCACGGGCGTGATCGTGATTCTAACGATAGTCAACTACGTCGGCGTGCGATTTGGCGGACTCGTGCAAAATATTTTTTCGATCGCCAAAATGGCCGCGATGATCGGCCTGGCCCTGGCTGTTCTGCTGGCGCCAGGAGTCGGAACTTTTGCAAACCTCACCACCTCCAGCAGCGTGATCCATCCGACGGGTCTGGCTTTTTGGGCGGCGATGGCCGCGGCATTGCAAGGAGCCTTCTGGGCCTATGACGGCTGGCACAAAATTACCTACATCGGCGACGAACTGAAGTCGCCGCAACGCGATCTCCCGCGCAGTTTGATTCTGGGAATCCTGCTGGTCGCCGGACTCTATCTGCTCCTGAGCGCCGTCTACGCCTATGTGCTGCCGATCGACGAAATGGCGCGCTCGAAGCTCGTGGCGGCGGACGTCGCCGAACGCTGTTTTTCCGGTGGGGGCCGGTGGATCGCGGTGGCAGTCATGCTTTCAACGTTCGGAGCCGCCAATGCGGTTATTCTTACGAGCGCGCGGGTTTACTTCTCGATGGCGGAACGCGGAATGTTTCCGGCGTTGCTTGGCCGCACGCATTCGCGCTTCCGCACGCCGAGCGCGTCACTGGTCCTCCAGGCGGCCTGGAGCATCCTGCTATTGTTCAGCGGAACGTTCGATACCTTGACCGACACGTTGATTTTTGTGAGCTGGTTTTTCTACGCGGCGAACGCCTGGGCGGTGGTAGTGCTGCGGCGCCGCGAGCCAAATGCTCCGCGTCCATTCAGGGTGCCGGGGTATCCCTGGGTGCCGCTTTTGTTCATCGGCTTCGGTTTGACTTACCTCGTTCTGACGCTCTGCAATGATCTGGCGGCCTATCGCAAGGCCACTGCCGCAGGCCAGCCGGCTTTTCTGAATTCGGCGCTGGGCGCTGTCCTCGTGCTCAGCGGCACGCCCGTATATTTCTATTATCGTTGGAGGAATTCCCGGCTGCCGAATTAAAAAAACGTCTGACACGATCTGGACGCGCCGTTTCCCCTCACCCCGGCCCTCCCTCGGGGAGAGGGAGAACGGGAGTCCGGTCACTGCATGCACGGGCATCGCGCGCCCTTCGCCGCGCTTTTTTTGCGCAACGCCACGACATCGTGGACAGCCACGGGCGCGTCCCAACTTTCACACGTCGCCGATAGCTGTTCCCTCTCCCCGAGGGAGAGGGTTAGGGTGAGGGGGAAGAGACCATCCGAAGTCCAGACGATGCCCGCGCCTGGAAACAATGCCCCGCCAATTGCAGTTCGAAAGCGCTGTTCTCCCGCACCCCGGCCCTCCCCCGGGGGAGAGGGAGCCAAGTGCGGCCGAAATGGAGGGATTGGCAGATCGCAGAGTCCGACGGAAACCGGCCTGTTCCCCGCTCGATCCGCAACCGGGTCTGAAGGCGCCAGAGGACTGGCGACTGGCACACTCCAAAGCTTTCCGAATTTTGCTACGCTTTGGCCTTTTTCTGCTGCGCCATTTTTGTGTATTCGCCAATAACCCGCCTATTCATTTCCTCAGGCGAAACATCTTCCTTATGAGTCATCAGTGTCCATTTGTGGCCAAACGGATCCTGCACTGTGCCAGCCCGATCGCCATAGAACTGGTCCGCGATTGGGCGCAAGACGGTCGCCCCGGCCTCGACAGCGCGCTTGAACGCGGCGTCCGCATCCTCGACATAGATGGCGAAGCAAACGGGTGTTCCCTTGAGGCTTTGCGGCGATTGGTTGCCATACTCCGGCATTTCATCGGCCATCATGATGATCGAGTTGCCGATGACGATCTCGGAATGGCCGACCGTTTTTCCGTCGGGACCCGCGAGGCGAAAGCGCTCTTTTGCGCCAAAGGCGCGCTTGTAGAAATCGATGGCCTGCGCCGCCCCTTTTACACTGAGGTACGGGGTCACCGAGTGAAATCCATCAGGGATCGGTTTTGCGTTCATAATCAGTTCTCCATTGTGCAGTCGCTCCAGTTTTCTATCCTGCTCTGCTACCTACTTCAAGTGATCGATCCAGTCAACAATCGCTCCGTCGGTTATTGTCCCCGGTTTTGTGTCGAAGTTCCGTGGCGCGGAGGCGGCCTTATAGCTGGCTCGCAGGACGTCGGTTGAGAATTTAGACCCGGTATTATAAGCGAACAGAGGCTTGGGTACAGCCAGCGCAGCAGCCCCCTGGAATCCCCCCATCTTGTGCAGGCCCGGTGTAAAAAGATCTTTGCCGAGCAGTTCCTTGTCCTCATTTTCGTCCAATGCGTCGCAGTCGGCGACGACACCATTGGCGGCCGGCGCTGCCAGCAGGGCCCAAAGGCCCGCGCGGCCCTGTCCACAGATCACGACTTTGCGGCCTTTCCCGTGTGTTTGTCCGATGGCGCACACAGTCATGAGGTCTTGAACGCGCTCCTGCAGATCGGTGCGATTGTAAGCGCTGAAGAAACTGGAAAACGACTTTCTCGCTGCCGAAGCCTTTTCATCCGAGAGCTCTCCTGTCAGGAATGTATCCACAAGAATCACGGGATGATGGCGATCGAGGAGTTCTTTGGCCAAACCCGTGGGCCGGCCGTTCTCATCCAGGTAAGCCGCCTTTCCCTTTGGATTCGCGAGGAGCCCGATAAAATCGTAGTTGTCCTTTTCCGGTGTAATGAACAGGACCGGGAGCCGGTCGTGTCTGCCCGACCGCCCGGCCGCAAGGGTGGCTATTGTGTACTGTTTGCACTTCTTTTCGGAAATGCGTTCGACCACGAGATTATTTTCGGGAAGCTCGACCTGCAAGGTGTGCTTCCACAAAGGCATGATGGCGCCCTTGTAATTGTCAAGTGATGCTTTGTCTTTTGGCCGAAGGGCGGCAAGTTGATCTCGGCTTGATTTGATCAAAGCTGCGATGAGCTGTTCTTGCGTGAGCGCACCGGCCGGAAGCTTGCGATCGTTCCAAACGAGGAGCTTCTCGTTGGGTTCTTTCTCGTAAGGCGCTTCTTTGAACCCGTCCGCGGCGGACGAATGGAGGAGCCATTTGCCGAAGAATTGGTAAACCGCTTCCCGGCTGCGCTGGTTGTAATCGAAGGTGATCGCCGGCACCGAGGAGCCGATAGATCTTTTCGATGGCCGGTCCTTCGACGGTCAGGGTCGCCTTCGTCCAGTCGCCGGTAGCCGCTACTAAAATCTGCGGGCGCGGAGCGGGCGCGGCGGCAATCTCCATATTGGAATACACCACGCGCAGGCCAGGAGCATTCTCGCACAGGCAACCTCCCTGCATCGAATGCGATACCATAACCACCGGCGCCTGGGCTGCCAGACGCTCTTCCACGGCACCAAGCATGAATGTCTGCGTGCCGCCACCGGATTCACCCGTGCACGCCAGGCGTGTTTTATCGACCTCCGGCAGGCTTTCCAGGAAGTCGACCGATCGAATGCTGTTCCAGGTTTGCAGGCCCATGAGGCTGATGTTCCAAAGGAGGTTCGCGCGATTGGTGGCGATCTGCCGGTGCGGCCCGAGTTGCATCATGTCGTTATAGCCGACCATATCCCAGGAGAATGCAACCATGCCTTGACGAGCAAAACTGATGCAGCGTGCGGCGATGCTGCCGTCCGGCCCGTCAGCCAGCCTGCCCTGCGGCCAATGTCCGTGCGGATTTAAAACGGCGGGAAACGGACCTTTCCCCTGGCCGAGCGGCCGATAGAGATTTCCAGCCACATAAAATCCAGGATAGCTCTGGAAGTAGACCTTTTCGACGCTGTAGCCGTCGCGCTCGACGCGATCGAAGATTTCCGATTTGATCGGTGCCTTTTTCGGAAGGGGCCAAAGTCCGCAACTGACCAGCACCTGCTGGCGTATTTCTTTGGCGCGCGATTCCCATTCGCTGCGGGAGCTGATCTCGGGAAAGGTACGCAGCGTGTCCAGGGTCTTTGGCGGGCCGGCGCGCTCATCCTTGTCCGGCAGCTTTTCCGATGCGGCGCAGGCCGAGATTAGAGGGAGTGCCAAAAGGATCGAAGCGACGAGCGAATTCACCTTGTGGATCATGGGACTGGAGAATAGATGCTGAAACTTTAGTTGTCATTATTTGTTGTCGCTTGCGGAGTGCGGCATACTTGCTCGCAGCCAGCCAGGAATCAGCAAGGGGCTTGGAACCAGTCCAGACTCCAGTCATGTCGCTGCGCCTGGAGAAAGCCCGCTGCTGCCGCGGCTGGCGGTTCGCCGCGTTATTTGGCATAGTGAGGATGTGCCTGTAACGGACCAGATCCGCAATAAGCTCAGTCAATTGCCTCATAAACCGGGCGTCTACCTGATGAAAGACCGCTTCGGAACGGTGGTCTATGTCGGCAAGGCGCGTGATTTGCGCAAGCGGGTGAGTCAATATTTTCATCCCTCGCGCCGGATGGGATGGGACCTCAAACTCAACGCGTTGGTCGACGCCGTCTATGATCTCGATGTTCATCCGGTGCGCAACGAACCGGAGGCCCTGCTTTTGGAAAGCAAGCTGATCAAGGAGTTTCATCCCCGCTACAACGTCAGCTTTCGTGACGATAAGCGCTTTCTGCTCCTGAAGATCAACCTGGCCGATCCGATTCCCCGTTTCACTTTGACCCGGCTCAAGCAAGACGACGATTCACTTTATTTCGGTCCCTTTGCCAGCTCCGGTGCCTTGCGCAACACACTCACTCTGGTGCGGCGCAAATTCAATTTGCGTGGCTGCCGCCCGCTCACGCCGACGGAAACGGACTATCGGCATTGTTTGTACGGGAACCTCAAGTTCTGCACTGCGCCTTGCATCGGAAATGTCACGCGGGAGGAGTATATCGCACAGGTGAAAGCGGCGTGCGAGTTTCTCTCCGGTCAAAGTGAAGAGATTCAAGGCCAACTCGAATCGGAAATGAAAAAGGCGGCCGCCGCGCAGGATTTCGAGAAAGCCGCCGCCATCCGCGACACCCTTGCCGACCTGCGCCGCACCACCACCAGGACAAACAAGTTCGAGCGCATTCCCTACACCTTGCCGATCGCGATCAATCCGGATAGGGATCTGGAGGAATTGGCGAAAGCTCTCGGCCTTCGCGGACCGCCCCGGCGCATCGAAGGATTCGACATTTCAAATATCAGCGGCACGTTTGCGGTCGCCTCGATGGTGAGCTTCAAAAATGGACGCCCCGACCGGAGCAATTATCGGCGCTTCAAAATGAAAACCGTGGTCGGCCAGGACGATTTCGCCTGCATGGCCGAAACCGTGCGCCGGCGCTACACCCGAGTGTTGCAGGATCAAAAGGAGCATGGGACGGCAGTAGCCGCCGCTGCGTCGGACGTCTCCACGGAAGCACGGGCAGCCCTTCCTGAAAACAGGCCCGAACCAGCGAAACTCCCCGATCTGATCGTGATCGACGGTGGCAAAGGGCAACTGAATTCCGCGTGCGCCGAACTGGAGAAATTGGGGATACGGAACAGCGCCATCATCGGTTTGGCCAAGGAGTTTGAAGAGATTTACCGGCCTGGAATAAGCGAATCGTTGCGGCTGCCGCAGGAATCAGGCGCGTTGAAGCTGCTGCAGCGCGTGCGCGATGAGTCGCACCGTTTCGCCAACACTTATAACGCGCAGCTGCGACTCAAAAAGATTTCCGAAAGCATTTTGGATGAATTCCCTGGAATCGGTGGACAAAGAAAAGCCGCATTGCTGAAGAAATTCGGCTCCGTGCAGCGGCTTCGATTGGCCACCGTCGAGCAAATTGCCGCTGTGCATGGCTTCGGTGGAAAGGCGGCCGGCGAGCTCAAAGCATTTCTGGACGCGCGAACCGCTCGACCTGAGACGTAAGAGCTGAGTCCGGGACTATTTGTCCAAACAAACGCGGATCAGTTCCGTCAACCGGGCGGGAGCGTATGGTTTTGGAAGGAAATTCAGCTCCGTCCGCGATTGAAAATGCTCATCGAGCAATTCACGGCTGTAGCCACTGGTGAAGATGACTCTGAGTTGCTGCTTCTCCTTCCAGAGCTTGTCCGCCAATTCAATGCCCGAAAGTTTTTGTGGCATGACGACGTCCGTGAGCAGGAGATCGATCTCACCGGAGTGTTGCTGCCAGACACGGAGTGCCTCCACACCGTTGCTCGCCTGGCGAACATTGTAACCGTACTCACGGAGCAAACTCGAAACAAATTCTCGAACCGGCTCTTCATCTTCGACGACGAGAATTGTTTCGTTTCCGCGCAAAGCCTGGGGAGAAGGAATTGCTTTTTGCTCCAGCTCCAGGGATTTTTTCGTGGAGGGAAGAAAGACCTTGAAGGTTGACCCGGCTCCGACCCTGCTTTCGACTTCAATCCAGCCGTTGTGTTGCTTGATCAGACCATAAGCGGTCGCCAACCCCATGCCCGTCCCTTTTCCGACTTCTTTAGTGGTAAAGAACGGTTCAAACAAGCGGCTTTTGGTCTGGTCATCCATCCCGCAGCCGGTATCAGTCACGCTGATGCAAACGAATTCACCGACAGAGGCTTCAGGATGAGTACCGGCATAAGCAGCTGTAACCCGAGCCAGGCTTGTGGCGATGACCAACTGGCCACCCTGCGGCATGGCATCCCTGGCGTTCACCGCCAGGTTCAGGATGACCTGCTCGACGCTGCAGACATCCACCTCCGCGCAAGGGAGACGTTCGATGAAATGGTACTGCAAAGTAATATGTTCACCGATAAGCCGGGCCAGCATGTCCGTGAGATGGCGGAGCAGCTTGTTGATATCCACGACCTCCAGCCGCATGATTTGCTTGCGGCTAAAAGCGAGCAATTGCTGCGTCAGATTTGAAGCGCGGTCAACCGAGTGCGTAATTTGCTTCAACGAGTCGACGGTTTTTTGATCGAGATTCGGGTTGGTCAAACGAAGAGCCGCATGCCCTTGAATGACGGTGAGAATGTTTCGAAAATCGTGAGCCACTCCCGCGGCAAGATGGCCAATGGCTTCCATCTTTTGGGCCTGGCGGAGTTGGGATTCCAATTCCAGCCGCTGTGAAATGTCGTTCTCGCTGATGAGGGCAAAGCGCTTGCTGTCAAGAGTTGTCAACTCCGCAGAAAGCAGGGTGAGCTTTTCCAGCCGATCTTTGGTGCGGATTTTTGTTTCGACGTTCCTAAGCGACCTGCCGTCCCTCACTTGATCCAGGAGCACCTTTCGCGCGGCCGGATCTGGCCACAAATTGAGCTCCAAAGAGCTTTTCCCGATGAGTTCTTCGCGCTCGTAGCCTGTCATTTCAATGTAACTATCGTTCACATCGAGATAGCGATAGTCATCCAAAGATTGGATCGACATGGGAACCGGACTGGATTTGAAGGCTTTGGCAAAGCGCTCTTCGGAAAGGCGCAATTGATTCTCGGCCTGGGTGCGTTCGGCGATCTCCTCCGTGAGCCGCTGGTTGGCTACCTGCAGTTCGGTCGTCCTGACATTTACGATCTTGTCCAGGTTGAGCAATTGAGACTTGGCCTCTTGCGTGAGGAACCATTTCTTTACAAGCGCATGCGCCATCTGCAGCACTTCGATATTGTCGAACGGCTTCTTGAGAATGAGGACACTGTCCGAGTGACCAAACTGGCGCGTAATATCCTCCCAGGAATAATCGGAATAGGCGGTGCAGATCACGACCTGCAGTTCGGGGTAGATCTGCCAGATTCGATTGATCGTTTCGATGCCATCCCAACCGGGAGGCATCCGCACGTCGACAAAAGCCAGCGCGTAAGGCCGCTCCGCCTGCAACGATTTGCGGACCAATTCCAGGCCTTCCTGGCCTTGAAGCGCTGAATCGATCTCAAACGACGCGGCGGTCGCGGCTTCAGCAGTCTCGCCGAAAAGCAAAGCCTCCTCGTCTTCCAGCGAGGCAGATTGGGCCTTGGGCCTCGCGAGAATTTTGCGAATGTCGTCGTGGATCGCCGAGTTGTCGTCTATGACGAGAATGCGTTGGTTCATGCTGCCTCCCCAAGAGTTGATCGCGCCTGCTTCGGAGCTGACAGGGGCAGCTCCAGAACAAAAGTAGCTCCCTGGCCAGGGCCGTCACTGCTTGCGTGAAGCGATCCGCCCATTTCCCGGGCTGCGATGGCCCCGCTGTGCAGGCCGAAGCCATGGCCGTCGCGCTTGGTTGTAAAACCGTGTGAAAAAATTCGAGTCAGATTTTCCCGGCTGATGCCAATCCCATTGTCGGTGACAGAAATTTGAATCGTCTTCTCGTGTTTGAGCTGGATGGAAACACTCAAGCGCTTATCTCTTCTGGCGGCAGCGTCCATCGCGTATTTCGCGTTGCGGATGAGATTGACCAGAATCTGCAGCACCTTGTGTTTATCCATGGATATCACCGGCACCTCCTGGTAATCGCGAACCACCAGAATTCCATGACGCGCGAGGGCCGCCGTGTGCATCTGCAACGCGTCTTCGACGAGGTTGCGAATGGACAAGGATTCGATAATGCCGGAAACTCGTGCGTAATTCTGCTGCATGGCCACGATTTCCTTGATGTGCTCGATATTCTTGGTAAGCAACTCCAACTCCTTCAGCAGGTCCTGTTGCTCCTCGGCCAGCCGCTCGGAGAGATTGGTCAAATAGCTCGGGATGATCTTGCCTTTCGGATCGTTGGTCAGGAAGCCGGCCAGATCCGTGGTATTCTTGTTCAGGAGCAAAATGACATCCTTTAATCGCGACGTCCGGGAATTGCGCACCTGATTGCAGATCAGGGTCGAGGAAACGTTGACGCTGTTCAGCACATTACCCACATTATGGAGCACGCCCGTGGCGACCTCGGCCATGCCCGCGTAGCGGGAGCTTTCCAGGAGGCGTTTGTTCAACAACTCCAACTCTTCCTCGGCCTGCTTGTGCTCGGTGATATCGAACAAGACGCCACGCAAGGCCTGGGGCGTTCCCGCGTCCATGGTATAGGTGCTGATCTCACGCAACCAGACCGCCCGGCCATCCGAGGCGATCATGCGATATTCAAATTGGCTGGACTTCTCCTGCTCCAGTCCCCTCATCCGAAAATTCTGGGCCAGCAATTGATCATCCGGATGAACATGACTGAGCCAAAAGCCCGGATCAGAAATCCATTGCTCTCGCGGATAGCCAAGCAATCGCTCGGCTTGCTCACTCACGAACAGAAACTCAAAGCTGTTTGGGTTTGCTTCCCAAACAACGCCCTGGATTGAATTGACGAGCGTTTCGAATTTTTGCCGTGACACACGCAGTTCGGCTTCCACCCGCGAGCGTTCGCCAATTTCCAGTTGCAATTCCTTGGTCCGTTCATCAACCCTTTTTTCCAACCCTGTGTGGGCGGCCGACAAAGCGGCATCCCGCTCCTGAATTCCGCTCAACATCTCATTAAACCGGTCGATCAGTACTCCCATTTCGTCCGATGAGGTTTTATCGGCGCGGATCGAATAATTCTTTTGGCTGGCGACCTCGTTGGCCGTGTCGGCCAGATGCATAATCGGTCCGGAGATGAGGCTCTGCAGACGCAATGAAAGCCCGAAGGCCACAACGGTGGCCGAGAGCATAACGAACCCGATGATGCCCAGATAAGTCTGGAGCCGCTCGCGGATCAGGCGCAGATCCGATTGAATCAGGACTGTTCCAATCATTTCTCCGTCAAAACGGATCTTATGAAAGAGATTCAGCGTCGCGTCCTCGAAGGTAAGCCCTTCATCCCGCGGCGGCGGCGGGGCCGCTTGTTTGGTTCCTTCCCGGTAGTAGGTGGCGAAAACCTCTCCCTCCTGAGTATAAAGGCAAGCGGACAGGACGTAAGGCTCGGCTCGCAATGCGGCGAGGGTTTCCTTCGCGGCAGTCTTGTCTTTAAAGCTCAGCGCAGCCGAGCTATTGGCCCCAATCACGTCGGCCATGACCTGCGTGTTATGCTTTAGAATCTGGCGCGTTCCGGCTATTTCAAAAAAGAGGATCGCAGCGCAAGCAAGCACCAGCGCTACGCAGCAAGTCAGCATGATGATCAGCGTGAGCTTCCGTTTGATCGTGCTGGAGGCGAGCCATCTAGTCACTTTTGCCCCCTTTTTTGATTCTCTTGGCCAACCGCAGCAACTTGGAGCTGATGACCAGCTTTGCTCTCTCAGCCGCGTCAGGATTCACTTCAAACCTGAGCTGGGCGTCCTCGAATATGAAATTAATCATCCCTCCCGCATCCATAAATTGCTCCGATTCACCAATCGTCAGGACAGGCGATTTTTTCACAGCTTCCAGAATTTGCGCCAGGCGCTTGCTTTCCGAGTTGGAGATAAATATAATCTGACAGGTTTTTGCTTCCTGCGGAGTAGAGAGCCTCTTTACCTCAAACGAGCGTCCATGTGCTTTTTTATCGCTTAACAGGGACCGCAATTTTCCGCCGAAGTCCTCGTCGCCATAAATCCCGATCTGAATTGGAGTGGTTTCCGCGGAAAAGGCTTGCGCCGGCCAATCCACAAACTTCGCGAAATTATACAGGAAGGCTGCTTTCAACTCGGTTTCTGAAACCGCCGCCCGTGCGAAGGCAGTCGCGAAGAACAACGCCAGGAGGATAAACGGCAACGCGAAGCTCGACTTGCGAAGAAGGACCGCCTCCCCCATCCGCTGCGCTTTTCGCATTAGGCTCATGGACATCTCGAAAAAAGGGAGCCTCGCGCTAAAACTTGAGGGTGATCTTTCCGAACACGCTTTGCTCCACTTCGGTCGTTTGAGTTTGAATATACGAAGGGGCGAACTCCTGGTGCCGGCCGAGCAGGTTTTGTCCGACGATGGAAAATTCCCAGCTTGGATCCGGCCGCCAACCGATCCTCGCGTCGAAAGAGACGTAGCTGGGTACACCTCGATTGGATAAGGCATCCACGTACCGCAACCCGAGGTCCAATTCGAAATGATTGGGCAAATCCATCAGC
>WNFL01079855.1_pt1 | contig 13464 bp, 14 predicted proteins | sample 5400361 | NCBI WGS metagenome assembly WNFL01 (sample SAMN13153351, study PRJNA577476) | soil metagenome | isolation source: 40 cm soil on Douglas fir-dominated hillslope | place: USA:California | collected 2013-09-17
CGGGAGCGATCGCGGTGGGGCTCGCCGTGGTGGCGGTGGCGGCCGGCGCGGCAGCGCTGCCGGGCGGGGTGGACGCGACCGGCGCCGCGTTCGCCCGCAGCGCCGACGACCGAGCGCGGGCCGGCGAGCTCAACGCGGCCCGCGACACCTGGCTGGCGCTGTGGAATCGCGGCGCGCGCGCCCCCGGGCTGGCGGCACGGCTGGCGTGGAGCGAGCTGCGCGCCGGGCACACCGGCCGCGCCTCGGCGTGGGTGATGCGCGGCGCGCCGGGTGAGGCGCGCGACCCTGCGCTGGAGTGGACCTGGCTGCGGATCCGCGAGAGCGGCGGACTGCTCGGCACCCATCCGCCGCGCCCGGCGCTGCGCAGCCTGGAGCTGGCCCTGGCCGGGTTCGCCCTCGGCCTGGCCGGCGCCATGACGATGGCGCGGCGCGCGCTGTCGGGATTCCTGCTCACGCTCGCGGCCGCCGCGGCGCTCGCGCTGCCGGTGCGCGCGTGGATGTGGTCGCACGAGCCCCTCGAGCTCGAGCCGGGCCAGGTGGTGAGCGTCGCGGCGCGCGGCCCGGGTCGCGTGCAGGTGAGGGTCGGTCACGAGGGAGCCGGCTGGCTCCCGGCCTCGGCGCTCGAGGAGATCCGGTGAGCCGGACGGCGTCGTTGGGCCTGGTGCTCTCGCTGCTGTCGGGCCTGCTGCAGCTCGACGACGCCACCCAGGCCGCGGTCCAGCGCATGCGCTCCCCGGCAGGAGACCGCGTGATGCAGACCGCGACCGAGATCGGCCGCCGCGATCTGCTGGCCGGCGCGCTGCTCGGCATCGCGCTGTTCACCGGCGCCCCGGGTCCGACCACCGCGCGGGTTGCACTGGTGGCCCTGGGCAGCGCCAACCTGGTGGTCGAGGGGCTCAAGCGTCTGGTGCACCGCACCCGGCCGGACGGCGACCGGAACCCCAACAACGCATCGTTCCCTTCGGGCCACGCCGCCAGCGCCGCAGCCCTGGCCTGGGTATTGGCCCGGCGCTGGCGGCGCGGAGCGATCGCCTTCTGGGCGCTCGCGGGCCTGGTGTGCTTCTCGAGAATCTACTTGAACCGCCACTACCTGAGCGATGTGGTGACGGGAGTTGCGATCGGCTTGCTGTTCACGTGGCTGACCTTCCGTCTGTGGCCGCGCCCGCGCACGGCTCCTCCCGACGGGTCCTGATCCGACGGGCGTAGAACCGGCGGGGACGGGTCTGGTAGGCTCCGGGGGATCAGGGAGGGCGACCGAACGATGGCCATCACCATCGCCCCAACGGTCCGGAGCACCACGCTCTTCGTCCCCGAACTCGGACCCCGGAAGAAAGACTCCGCGCTCCACCATCTCGTGGCGCGCGCCGCCGCCGCCGGCATCGTGCGCGAGCCGGATGCGGTGCGGGATGCGCTCGCCCTGCGGGAGCGCCTCGGCGCCACCGCGATCGGCAAGGGGGTGGCGATCCCGAACGCGCGCTCGCTCGGAATCGTCGAGCCGCAGCTGGTGTTCGCGCGCTCGACCCGCGGCATCGACTGGGGCGCTCCCGACGGGCTGCCGGTTCACCTGGTGCTGCTGGCCCTGTCGCCCGCCGAGACCTCGCTCGACGCGCACCTCGACTTCGTCGCCCGCCTCGCCGCCGCCACCCGGCTCTCGCGCCAGCGCGCGCGGCTGCTCGACGCCGCCGACGGCGACTCGGTCGACGCGCTGGTCCGGTCCGCGCCGTGAACGAGCTCGAGACCCTGATCGAGATCCACGATCTCGACCTGCTGCTGGAGCAGGTCGAGGCACCTCGCGCCCAGGCGCGGCTCGCCGCGCTCGGGTTCGCGACCGAGGGTGTGGCCGCGGTCCGCCGGGCGCGCTCACGGCTGGTCGGCGGCCTCGACCGCCGCTGGATGACCTTGTACGACCGGGCGCATCGTCGCTACGGCCGCGGCATGACCTCGGTACGCGACCGCGTCTGCCAGGGCTGCCGGATCACGCTCCCCACCTCGGCCCAGCCGCCGCCGGGCCTGCCCCGGCTCTGCGAGTCCTGCGGCCGCCTGCTGTTCTGGCCGCAGCCGGCCGAATAGCGCTCCTCCCCGCCCACGCGCCGCGCCGCGCGTTTGCGCTATGCTGGTCCGTCACGGGCCGTATCCAGGACCGACCGGGGAGGAGTTGAACCGTCCATGATGGGTTTCCGCCGCGCCGGGAGCGCGGCTCTGCTGCTGCTATGGGTCGCCGGGGAGGGCTGCACCGCGATTCGGGAGATCCCCCGCGGCGAGTACGCCTCGGTCGGCGAGCGCAGGAACGTCCGCCTCACCACCCGCGAGGGCCTGCACTACGAGCTGGATTACGTCAAGGTTCAGGGCGATTCCCTGGTCGGCTATCGCCGCCGCGACGTGGAGGGCCCGATCGACGAGTTCGTCCAGCTGCGGCTCCCGCTGGACGACGTGCAGACCCTGTCGACCCGGACCCTGGACTGGAAGCGCACCGGGCTGGTGGGTGGCAGCGCGGTCGCGGTGATCGCGGTGCTCGGGCTGAGAAAGATCATCCAGAACAACGGCAACGACAGCAGCGGTGGCACCGGCAAGGATCCCGGCGGGACCCCCTGACCCTCAGCGCATCAGCGCGCGGGTGAGGAGCGCGGCCGCCGAGGCGCCGACCAGGTCGGCCACCAGGTCGCGCGGGTCGAAGAACGTGTGGCGCCGATCGCGCAGCTCCTTGCCGAGACCGAGGACCATCGCGCCGCCGAGCGCCGCCGCCGGCTCGCGGGTGGCGACCCCGATCATGAGCCCGGCGGTGAGCGAGAGCGAGGCGTGCTCGAACTTGTCGTCGCCGGTGAACCCGGTCTGCCAGGCCCGCACCTGGCTGCTGTCCGCGGGTGCCGCCCCGGCGCGGGCGGTGGGGAGCGCGAGCAGGATCACGAGGAGGAGCAGCGTGCGCATCAGGGTCCCGATCGTCTGGTCGCGGCTCGCGTCTCGGGTGCGCGGATGAGGCTGGGCCGCCGTCCGAAGCCGGACCCGGCCGCCCGGGCCCGCGCGACGCTCGAGCGTGCCGAGTGGCCTGCGGAGCTGATCTCCGCGCTCGCGCGACTGCGCGAGGGCGGACACGCATGCTACCTCGTCGGGGGGACGGTGCGCGACGTGCTCCTCGGCCGCGCCGCCGGCGACGCGTTCGACGTCGCCACCGACCTCACGCCCGCCCAGGGGATCGCCCGCTTCGAGCGGGTCGAGCCGATCGGGCTGGCCCACGGCACCGTGCTGGTGGTGCTCGACACGATCCGCATCGAGCTCACCACCTTCCGGCGCGAGGGCGCCTACACCGACGCGCGCCATCCGGATCGGGTCGAGTTCACCCACGACGTGCGAGAGGACCTGGCACGCCGCGACCTCACCGTGAACGCGCTGGCCTGGGATCCCGCCGCCCTCGAGCTGGTGGATCCGTTCGGCGGCGTCGCCGACCTGGCGCGCGGGGTGCTGCGCGCGGTCGGGGACCCGGTGGCGCGCTTCCGCGAGGACGCGCTGCGCCCGGTGCGGGCGGCGCGCTTCGCCGCCACGCTCGAGATGGAGCTGGACCCGGCGACCCGCGAGGCGCTGGGCGCGGTGGCCGATCGTGCCCGCCAGGTCGCGGTGGAGCGGGTGCGGCGCGAGCTGGAGCTGCTGATGGCGGCGCCGCGACCCTCGGTCGGGCTGCGGCTGCTCCGCGACGCCGGGCTGCTCGAGCTGTGGATGCCCGAGCTGACCCGCGGCTACGGCGTGATCCAGAACCGCTGGCACGCCTGGGACGTGTGGGACCACAGCCTCTACAGCTGCGATGCCGCTCCGGCCGACAAGCCGGCGGTGCGCTGGGCGGCGCTGCTCCACGACATCGGCAAGCCCGACACCAAGGTGGTGCGCGACGGCGAGGGCACCTTCTACGACCACCCGAACGTCGGCGCCGGGCTCGCCGACCGGCTGCTCGAGCGCCTGCGATTCCCGCTCGAGCTGCGCCACCGCATCGTCCACCTGGTGCGCGAGCACATGTTCGACTACCGCGCCGAGTGGAGCGACGCCGCGGTGCGGCGCTGGCTGCGCCGCGTCGGGGAGGACGCGGTCGCCGACCTGTTCGACCTGCGCATCGCCGACGCGCTCGGCAACGGCACCCGGCCGGCGTACGCCGGGGCGATCGAGCGCATGCGCCACCACATCGAGCGGGTACTGACCGAGTCACGGGCATTGCGCGTGCGCGATCTGGCGGTGAACGGGGAGGACGTGATGCGCGCGCTCGGCATCGGTCCAGGCCCGCGCGTCGGCGAGGTGCTCGAGGCGCTGCTCGAGGAAGTGATCGAACATCCCGAGGCGAACACCCGCGATCACCTCTCGGAACGGCTCGAAACGATGCGGTCCGAGGCCTCCGGAACGGTGCGCGAGGCTTGACACTGTTTCGAAGCGGCTCGTATCCTGCGCGGCTCGACGAGCATGGGGCCTCTCCTCCTCCCGCCCCGATGAGCCGGAGCATGTCCATCTCGGTGGTCCAGAAGCCGGTACGGCGCGAGCTCGAGCAGGTCCAGAAGCACCTGCGCGAGTCGTTCCGCACCTCGATCCCGATCCTGAACCAGGTCGGCGGTCACGTGCTCGCCACCCGGGGCAAGAAATTCCGTCCCACGCTGCTGCTGCTCACCGCGCAGCTGCGCGGGCACCTGGACGAGCGCGCGGTGTGGGCGGCGACCGCGATCGAGATGGTGCACGCCGCGGCCCTGATCCACGACGACTCGGTGGACCGCAGCGGCCTGCGCCGCGGCCGACCGACCGTGAACGGCCTGTGGACCGACGAGATGGCCATCATCATGGGCGACTACCTCTACGCCCAGGCGATGACCATCCTGGTGGAGAAGAAGCTCGACGTGGCGATGGAGGTGCTGGCGCGGGTGGTGACCGAGATGTCGTGCGGCGAGGCGCTCGAGTTCCAGTACGCGTACGACCTCGACGTGACCGAAGCCCAGTACGAGGAGCTGGTGCGGGCCAAGACGGGATCGCTGATCGGGGCCGCGACCGAGCTGGGCGCGGGCCTGAACGGCGGCGCGCGCTCGCCGCGTCTGCGCGCCTCCTACCGGCGCTTCGGCGAGCGCATCGGGGTCGCGTTCCAGATCGTCGACGACCTGTTCGACTACCTGAGCGAGCCGGACGTGGCGGGCAAGCCGGTGGGATACGACCTGGCCGAGGGCAAGGTCACGTTGCCGCTGATCGCCGCGCTGCGCCAGGCGCCGGAGCGGGATCGCAAGACGCTGCGCGCGCTGGCCTCGCGCAAGCGCTGGACTCCGGCCCAGTGGACGCGCCTGCGCGACCTGATCGCGCGCAACCACGGCTTCGAGTACGCGCGCGAGCGCGCCTTGGCGCTGGCCACCGAGGCGCGCGCGATGCTGAGCGACGACGGGTTCGCCGGGTCGTCCAACGGCGGCAGCGCCGCGGGGCCGCGGGCGGCGCGCCGCGCGCTCGACCACGCGATCGACTACGCGATCGAGCGCCAGTTCTGATCCGGCGCCGATCCGTCCGACCCTGCTCGTGACCCGCCGACCGATGCCGCCGCGCTGCTGCACGCCGCGGCCGAGGCGGTGCGCTCCAAGAAGGCCCGCGAGCTGGTGGCCCTCGACCTGCGCGAGCTGGGCGGGGTGAGCGACTACTTCCTGATCTGCTCGGGGTCGAGCGAGGTCCAGGTGAAGGCGATCGCCGAGGCGGTCGAGGAGGCGCTGCGCCTGAAGGGCCACCGGCCGTGGCACGTCGAAGGGCGCGAGGGCCGGCGCTGGGTGCTGCTGGACTACGTCGAGGTGGTGGTGCACGTGTTCCACGAGCGGACGCGCGAGTACTACATGCTCGACCGGCTGTGGGGCGACGCGAGGAGCGTGGACCTTGGTGTGGAAGGCGCTGACTGACGGCCTCGCCGAGGCGCTGAGGACGCAGGGCATCGATCCGGAGCCGGCGCTGGCGCGGCTCGAGCTCGCGATCCCGCGGGATCCGGCGCACGGGGACTGGACCACCAACCTGGCGATGCTGCTGGGGAAGCAGCAGAAGCGCGCCCCGCGTCCGCTGGCGGAGGCGCTGGCCGCGGCGTTCGCGCGCGACCCCGCCCTGTTCTCCGCGGTCGAGGTGGCGGGCCCCGGCTTCCTCAACTTCCGCTACGCGCCGGAGTTCCTCAACCGGCTCCCGGGTCGCATCGTGCGCGAGGACGAGCGCTTCGGCTCGCACGACCACGCCGCGGGCACTGCGATCCAGGTGGAGTACGTGAGCGCCAACCCGACCGGGCCGCTCAACGTGGTGAACGCCCGCGCCGCGGCGGTCGGGGCGGCGCTGGTGCGCCTGCTCAACGCCACCGGGCACCGGGCGAGCGGCGAGTTCTACGTGAACGACGCCGGCAACCAGGTGGACCTGCTGGGCGAGTCGATCGCCGCGCGCTTCGCCGAGCGGATCGGGGTGACGCGGGCGTTCCCGGAGAACGGCTACCAGGGTGAGTACCTGCGCGAGATCGCCGCGCAGCTGCCGGGCGACGAGGCGCGGGCGCGGCTGTCCGATCCACAGGGCGCCGCCTGGTTCCGCGACCGCGCCCTGGAGGCCATGCTGGCCTCCCAGCAGAAGGATCTCGCCGACTACGGCGCCGAGTTCGCGGTGTGGTTCCGCGAGTCCTCGCTCCACGCCAGCGGGGCGGTGGACGCGGCGCTGCACGCCCTCGAGGTGCGCTCCATGACCTATCGCGCCACCGAGCCCGAGATCGACCGCTCGCGCGACCGGCGCAGCGACGTCGCCCCGCCGGCCGCGGCCCCCGAGGTCGCGACCTTCGTGCGCACCGCCCAGTTCGGGGACGACAAGGACCGCGTGATCGTGAAGAGCAACGGCGTGCCGACCTACCTGCTGCCCGACATCGCCTACCACGTCGACAAGCGGACGCGCGGGTTCCGTCACTCGATCGACCTGTGGGGACCGGATCACCATGGCCACGTGCTGCCGCTCCAGGCGGCGCTCGACGCGGTGGGGCTCGAGCACGACTTCCTCGAGGTGCTGATCGTCCAGCAGGTGAACCTGCTGTCGGGCGGCCAGCCGGTGAAGATGAGCAAGCGCGCCGGGGAGTTCATCTCGCTGCGCGATCTGATGGAGGACATCGGCCCGGACTGCGCCAAGTTCTTCTTCCTGCTGCGCTCGACCAGCGCGCATCTCGACTTCGACCTCGACCTGGCCCGGCGCCAGAACGACGAGAACCCGGCGTTCTACGTGCAGTACGCGCACGCGCGGATCTGTTCGATCCTGCGGCTGGCGGCCGAGCGCGGGATCGCGCCGGCGCCCGATGCGGGGGTGCGGCTCGAGGCCGCCGAGGAGATCGCGCTGGCGCGCAAGCTCGCGACCTTCCCGGAGGTGGTGCGGGGCGCGGCGTTCGCGCGCGAGCCCCACCGGCTGCCGACCTTCCTGATGGAGACCGCGGCCGAGTTCCACCGCTTCTACCACGCCTGTCGCGTGGTCGGGGAGGATCGCGCCCAGTCCGAGAGCCGCGTTCGCCTGGCCGAGTCGGCGCGCGTGGTGCTCCGCAACGGCCTCGCCCTGCTGGGCGTGACCGCGCCCGACCGCATGGAGCGGCTCGAGGAGGCGACCGCGTGAGCGCGCGCTCCGCGGCACGCGCCAAGGCGAAGCGCCCGGCGCCCCGCCCGGCGCGCCGCGCCCCTGCTCCCGCGCCGCGGATCCCCGATCCGGCCGAGATCCTGGTGGTGGGCTCGGTCGCGCTCGACTCGGTGCGCACTCCCTGGGGCGAGGTGGACGAGGTGCTGGGGGGCTCGGCCTCGTACTTCTCGTTCTCCGCCTCGCTGTTCGCCCCGGTGCGGCTGGTGGCCGTGGTGGGCGAGGACTTTCCGGCGCCCTGCCGCACGATGTTCGAGGGACGTCCGATCGATCTCTCCGGGCTCGAGACCGCCCAGGGGCGCACCTTCCGCTGGCGCGGGGAGTACACCGCCGAGCTCGGACACGCCCACACCCTCGAGACCCAGCTGAACGTGTTCTCGACCTTCCACCCGCGCCTCGACGAGCGGCACCGCGCGTGCCCCTACGTCTTCCTCGCCAACATCGACCCCGACCTGCAGCTCGAGGTGCTGGGGCAGATGCGCAAGCCCCGGCTGTCGCTGTCGGACACCATGAACTACTGGATCGCGCGCAAACCCGACCGGGTGCTCGAGGTGCTGCGGGCGGTGGACGTGGCGCTGCTGAACGAGGAGGAGGCGCGCGCCCTGGCGGGGGAGACCCAGCTGATCCGCGCCGCCCAGCGCCTGCTCGAGCAGGGGGCGCGCTCGGTCATCATCAAGAAGGGGGAGCACGGCGCCCTGTATCACGACCGGGAGACCACCCTGGTGACGCCGGCGTTCCCGGTCTCGGCGCTGCGCGACCCGACCGGGGCGGGGGATTCCTTCGCCGGCGGGCCGTCGCCCAGGCACTGGTGTGCGGGACCACGATGGCGTCGCTGGCGATCGAGGAGTTCTCCCCCCGCCGACTCCTGGAGGCCGACCGCGGCGAGATCACCAGCCGGGTCGAGCGCCTCCACCGCATGGTCCACTTCGACCTGCGCCCGCTGTTCTGAGCGCGCGCGAATCCTGCGCTCAAACACCCGGATTCGGCCCGGTTTCGATGTGCTAGACTCCTCTGCGTCGTGTCGGATTCATCGTTCGTGGAAGGAGATCCTGCAGTGACGGTCGAGACCAATCGGTCGGCGTGGGTGGCACGCATCGAGGAGGCGATCCGCGGGCTCCGGGACGGAGGCGTGGAGGGCGTGCACATCACCACCGATGAGGACGAGATCCGTGAGATCCACATCCTCAGCACCTCGCGGCGCCCCGCCAAGATGCTGGTGCGCGACGTCCAGACCCTGCTCGCCACCCGCTTCAACACCAAGCCCGACCATCGCGTCATCTCCGTGGCCTACGTCGCGCCCGGCGAGGCCCCCGCGCGTCCCGCGGAGACCCGCGCTCCGGAGGCGCCCGAGCCGGCGCCGGCCGCCGCGCCGCGCCGCGCCGCCCCGGCCGAGTCGCGCATCCGCTTCGAAGGGGTCAACGTCTACGTGTCCGGTCCCAAGGCGCATGCCCAGGTGGAGCTCAACTGGAAGGGGCTCTCGCGGATGGGGAGCGCGTCGGGATGGAGCACGCGCGAGGCCGCGCATCGTCTGATCGCATCCGCTACGCTGTCGGCGGTGAAGGAGTTCCTGGACGAGGACCTTGCGTTGAGCGTGGACGAAGCCCAGGTCGTACGCCTGGGCCGTGAAGACGTGATCGTCGTGTCGCTGGCACTGTTGACGCACCGGCAGCAGAAGACGCTCGCCGGATGCTGCAGCCTGGGGGGCGATGCCCAGCAGGCCGTGGTCCTGGCGACCCTGGCGGCCCTGAACCGCGTGGTAGGAGGCCTGCGGACCAAGGAGCCGACCGAGTACGTGTTGAGACCGGCATCATCCTAGGAGGTCCAGCGAAGCGGGAACGGACAAGCGTGTAGCGAAGCGAACCCACCTGTTCGAGAAGCACGTTCTTCTCTCGCACAGATACGCACTGACTAAGGAGGTGGGATTCGTGGACAACGTTCTCGAGATTGTGACCTTCTTCGGTCGCGCCGGCTGGTAGTCCAGCCTCACCGCACTGAAGTCTGAGCAGTCGACTTCCGACGCTGGTGCCGGTCTCTTCGACATCCGCAACGCCTCCGGTGAACGAGGGATCGTGAGCGCCAATCCGCCCCCGGAGCATCCCCTCGCCTTCCGCGTCTACTACGGGTTCGTGTGTGCGGGCGCCGTGCTGGGCTTCGTGCTCGGCGCCGGGCACGCGGGCACGGTCTCGCCCTGGGCGCTGGCCGCGGTGCTGGCGCTGATGGGGTTGAGCGAGGTGAGCCCGGTCACGCTCCCGGGCGGCGGCTACGCCACCGCGACCGCGGTCCTGGATCTCGCCAGCCTGGTGGTGCTCGGCCCGGTGTGGACCGCGTGGCTGGACGTCGCCAGCACCCTGATCGTCCAGGGACTGATCCTGCGCAAGCCGGTGCAGCGGGTGGTCCACAACATGGCGATCTTCTCGCTCACCACCTTCTCGGCCGGCGCCACGTTCCTGGCCTGCGGCGGGCACGGCGGTCGCTTGAGCTTCCCGGGCGACATCGGTCCGGTGTTGGCCGCGGGCGCGGTCTATTTCCTCTGCAACTCCGCCTTCGTCTCGCTGGTGCTGGGCCTCACCAGCGGCCCGAGCCCGTGGCGGATCTGGCAGCGCAACTTCCAGCAGGGCCTGCTCCACCACCTCTCGTTCGTGGTGCTGGGCGTGGTGGTGGCGGTGGTCTACCTGAACGCCGGCGCCTGGGGCCTGTCGCTGTTCGCGCTCCCGTTCCTGATGGCGCGGCACTCGTTCGGGCTCTACGTGGAGATCCGGGCGGACCTCAAGGATTTCGTGCGCGCGCTGTCCGAGGTGCTCGAGGAGGTGGATCCCTACACCCGCCACCACTCGGTGCGGGTCTCGCAGTACGCGGTGCGGCTGGCGCGCGGGCTCAAGCTGTCGGAGTCCCAGGTCGAGGAGACCGAGTACGCCGCGCTGGTGCACGACCTCGGCAAGATCGGGCCGCAGCACCAGGAGATCCTGCGCAAGCGCGGCTCGCTGTCGCACGAGGAGCAGCGCACTCTGCGCTCGCACCCGGCCGCCGGCGCCGACATCGTCGCGCGGGTGCGCGCGCTGCGCCGCGCGGCCGAGATCGTGCGCAGCCACCACGAGCGTCCGGACGGTCTCGGCTACCCGTTCGGGCTGCGCTCCGAGGACGTCCCGATCGGCGCCCGCATCCTGAACGTCGCCGACGCCTTCGACGCCATGACCAGCGACCGCCCTTATCGCCGGGCGCTGTCGGTGGAGTCGGCGCTCCAGGAGCTGCACAAGGGCGCCGGCACGCAGTTCGATCCGGGCGTGGTCGAGTGCCTGATGCGCATGCATCGCGCCGGGCACTTCCCGCTGCTGCCGAGCCCCAGCAGCGAGGACCTGCTCCAGCTCCAGGTCCTGCGCGGGGCCTAGGCGGATGCGCTATCGCGATGCCGGGGTGGACCTCTCGCGCGCCGGGGCGATCCGCAGCGCGATCGTCGAGGCGGTGCGCTCGACTTGGACGCCGGGCGTGCGACCGCTGGCCGGCGGGTTCGCCGGCGTGATGGAGTTCCCGGGGGCAGCGCCGCTGGTGGCCGCGACCATGGACGGGGTCGGCACCAAGCTCCACCTCGCGCTGCGCGCGGGGCGGGTCGGCGATGCCGCGGCCGACCTGGTCTTCCACGGCGCCAACGACCTGCTGGTGCACGGCGCCCGCCCGCTGGCGTTCCTCGACTACGTGGCCCAGGCGCGCCTCGACCCCGAGGTGGTGCTGGCGGTGGTCGAGGGCCTGGCGCGCGCCTGCCGCGAGGTCGGGGCCGTGCTGCTCGGCGGCGAGACCGCGGAGATGCCGGACACCTACCTGCCCGAGGTGGTGGACGTCGCCGGCTGCATGATCGGCAGCGTGGACCCCGGATTGCTCCTCGACGGCTCGCCGGTCACGGCCGGGGACCGGGTGCTCGGCCTCGCCGGCAGCGGGCTCCACACCAACGGCTACTCGCTCGCCCGCCGGGTGCTGGCCGCGAGCGGCCTGGCGCTCGATGCGCGGCTCCCGGGCGGCGCCGGCGAGAGCGTCGCGCAGGCGCTGCTGGCCCCGCACCGGCACTACGGCCCGGCGCTGCGTCCGCTGATCGAGCAGGGCGCGCTCCACGCCCTGGCCCACGTCACCGGCGGCGGCATCGGCGGCAACCTGGGGCGCGTGCTGCCGGCCGGCACCCGTGTGGCCGCGGCCGGCGGTGTTCCGCTGGCTGATCGAGGCCGGGCGCGTGCCCGAGGAGGACGCGCGCGCCGCGCTCAACCTCGGGATCGGAATGGTGGCGGTCGTGGCCGGCGGCGATTCCGCCGCGGTGCGCGAGGCGCTCGCCGGGCGCGGCGAGACGGTGTTCGAGATCGGATCCATCGAGGCCGGCCCGCGCGCGGGGGACTGGAAGGAGGCCTAGGCTCCCGCACGAACAGGACGACGAGCCCCCGCTCACGTCGAGGGGAAGGGAGGTCGGGATGGAGAGGGGACGACGCGAGGAGCGCCCGGGGATGCAGCCCCCGGAGTTGATCGGGAGCTCCGAGCCCTGGCGCGAGCTGGTGGCGATGCTGCCGCGCATCGCCGAGAGCGGCCTGCCGGTGCTGCTGCTGGGCGAGACCGGGACCGGCAAGGAAATGGTGGCGCGGACGATCCACGTCCTGAGCCCGCGGCGCGGCACCGGGTTCGTGGCCCACAACTGCGGCGCCACGCCCGACACCCTGATCGAGAGCGAGCTGTTCGGCCACGCGCGCGGCGCGTTCACGGGCGCCGTCGCCGACCGCCCGGGTCTGTTCGAGGCCGCCGACGGGGGCACGCTGTTCCTGGACGAGATCGGGGACGCCAGCGGGCTGCTCCAGATGAAGCTGCTGCGCGTGCTGCAGGAGGGCGAGGCGCGCCGGGTCGGCGATACCCGCATGCGCCACGTCGACGTGCGCGTGGTCTCCGCCACCCATCGCCGGCTCGAGGAGGGGCTCGCCGGAGGCGCGTTCCGGGCCGACCTGTTCTACCGGCTCAATGCGGTGCAGGTCCGGCTCCCGGCCCTGCGCGAGCGCGGCGAGGACGTGCTGCTGCTGGCGCACCGCTTCCTCGCGCGGGCCGCGGCCTCGCTCGGCGCGCCGGCGCCGGAGATCGCCCCGGAGCTGGCGGAGCGCCTGCGACAGCACACCTGGCCCGGGAACGTGCGCGAGCTGCTCAACGCCTGCGCCTACGCGGTGCGGGTCGCGGGCGCCCGCGGCGTGGTGGACTCGGGGCACTGGCCGGCGTTCGCCGCCCCGGCCGCGGACACCCGCTTCGGGCTGCACGCCGAGACCCGCGCGCTCGAGGAACGGCGCCTGCGCGAGGCGCTGGAGCGGGCGCGGGGCAACAAGTCGCGCGCCGCTCGAGCCGGCCGCGCCGTCGGACGACGAGATCGACGCCGCCGCGTCTCCGGCTTGACGCTCCCCGGAGCGGTCCCTAGATTGCTGGCCTTCACTTCGGATCCGGAGGGCTCGTGGCCAGGAAGATCCTTAGACTGGGGCTGGTCGGCGTCGGCGGCGCGGCACAGGTGAACCATATCCCGGCGCTCAAGAAGACCGAGGACGTGGAGCTGGTCGCGCTCTGCGACCGCGACGACGAGAAGACCTCGCGCGTCGCCCAGAAGTTCGGGATTCCGAAGACCTACGGCCGCTTCGAGGAGCTGCTCGCCGACGACGACATCGACGCCATCGACATCTGCACCCCGAACTTCCTGCACTCGCCGATGGCGATCTCGGCGCTCGACGCCGGCAAGCACGTGCTGTGCGAGCGCCCGCTGGCGCGCAGCAGCGACGAGGCGCGCGCCATGGCGAAGGCCGCGAAGAAGGCTGACCGGGTGCTGATGTGCGCGGTGCAGCACCGCTT